>Ga0180431_10004438_pt1 | contig 17527 bp, 19 predicted proteins | sample SS_ome_11_FD_132459 | JGI IMG/M metagenome (GOLD analysis project Ga0180431, IMG submission 132459) | Hypersaline lake sediment archaeal communities from the Salton Sea, California, USA - SS_1_MS_1 metaG | ecosystem: Environmental > Aquatic > Non-marine Saline and Alkaline > Hypersaline >... | reverse complement strand
TTCCTGAGCGCCAGCGAGCGGACCTTCGAGGAGCATGTCGAGCTCGACGCCGAAGGTGTTCCCACGGCCTTTCGGATCGTACCCTACGGCCACTGGAACATCCCGAAGTACGGCGACCTGGACGTCGACGAGAACTCGGCCAAGACGGTCATGGCCTTCTACAAGTGGAAGGGCATGCCGAAGCTCCCGATCGACTGGGAGCACCAGACCACCGAATCGCTCTCGAATGGCCAGCCCGCTCCCGCCATCGGGTGGTGGGTGCCGCAGCCCCGGGCGGACGGCATCTGGGCTTCCGAAGTCGAGTGGTCCCCCCGTGCGCGGGAGTGGATGAAGAACAAGGAGTACCGGCACTTCTCTCCCGAGGGCGGTCACAACTCGAAGACCGGGAAGCTCGTCTACATCAAGAGGATCGCCCTCACGAACGACCCTGCAACGCACCATCAACCCCCCCTCGTGGCACGAGCGGGGCAGAAGGCAACCGGAGGTACGAAGATGGAGAAGCTCCTGGAGCTGCTCGGGCTCACTCCCGAGGCGACAGAGGACGAGGCGGCGGACAAGGTGAAGGCCCTGGTCGCCAGCGAGAAGAAGGCCAAGGACGAGGTCAAGGCGAAGGACACGAAGATCTCCGAGCTGGAGGCGACGATCGCCTCCAAGGACGACACCGACGAGGTGAAGTCCCTGAAGGCCTTCAAGGCCAAGGCCCTCGAGGCGTCCGATCTGCCCGAGGACACCACGCCCGAGAAGATGTTCTCGCACATCGCCGTCCTCAAGCAGGGCGCGCCGGCAGCCGACGAGAACGAGAAGCTCAAAGCCCGCCTCGGCGAGCTCGAGACCTTCAAGATGAACGCCGAGGTCTCGGCCCTCGTCGCCCGCTTCGACACGAGGGTCACCACGGCCAACAGGCCCCTCGTCGAGAAGATGGCCCGCATGGCCATCGAGAGCGGCAAGCCCGAGGACATGAAGGACTTCGAGGCCTCCATGAAGCAGTTCCCGGAGATCATGGCGCCGGGCCCCAAGCCGGTCTCCTCGCCGGGCACGGGCGAGCCGCCGGCCGGGTCGCCCGAGGACGGCCTCACCGAGGGTGACATCACCCTGCTCACGGCCCGGGCCACGGCCGAGGGCTGGGCCGGCGACAAGGACAAGATGGAGAAGGAGAAGCAGCGCATCCGCTCCGAGCGGGCGAGGCTCGCCGCACTCAAGGGCAGCCGCTAGGCGTCAGCTCCTACACCACAACGAACTACGAGCGGGCTCTCGACGGGTGAAGTGCACCCGGAGTCCGCCCTGAACGCCACGAGAAGGAGGAATCACCGTGGCAGCTCTGACCAAGGACCGCAACACCCCCTCGAGGGGAGCCGGTCGAGTAATCCCCATCCCCGTCGCCGCGTCGACCGAGATCTTCGCGGGCGGGGGCGTTTGCGTGAACGCCGCCGGCTTCGCCGTGCCGGCGTCCGACACGTCCGGCCTGATCCCCATGGGGCTCTGCAAGAAGGGCGTGGACAACTCCAGCGGGTCCAACGGAGACAAGACCGTCCTGGTGTACCAGGTGGGCACCTTCGAGATGGTGGCCTCCGGCATGGCCCAGTCCAACGTGGGCGACGTCGTCTACTGGTCCGACGACCAGACGGTGGCGGCCTCCACGACGAACTCCATCAAGGCGGGGCAGATCGTCGCCTTCACCTCGGCCACGAAGGTCGAGGTGGCGATCGACGACGCCACGCTCGCCGCGTAGGGGAGGTGACCGATGGTACTCCTGAACAGGACCAACTTCGACGCGGTCAACCACGAGCTCAGCTCGGACTTCCAGGGCTTCCTCTCCGAGGCGGCCCGCGTCCGCAAGGCCAAGAGCGACTGGCGCTCCTTCACGAAGGAGACCAAGAGCAACTCCGATTCCATGAACTACGGGTGGATGGGAGAGCTGCCCAAGCTCGAGCGCTGGATCGGCCAGCGGCGCGTGTACGGCCTGGCGGCCAAGAAGTACACGATCGTCAACGAGAAGTGGAGCTCCGCGGTCTCCATCGACCGCGAGGACCTCGAGGACGACACCCTCGGCAACGCCAAGGACAGGATCAAGGACCTGGCCTACGCCGGCGAGAGGGGCTGGGAGGAGCAGTCGTTCCTCTTGCTCAAGAACGGTGATACGGGCATCTGCTTCGACGAGGGCGCGTTCTTCGCCACCCACACCCTGGACGACGGCACCACCACGGTGGCGAACCAGGACACGGGCGGCACGGGTGCCTACTGGTACCTGGTGGACTCCTCGCAGGGAGGCTACAAGCCGTGCATCCTGCAGCACCGGGACAAGCCCGAGCTCCAGCCGCAGACGACGCCGGAGTCCGACCACGTGTGGGACTACGACGAGTACCGCTACGGCGTGAGGGCCCGCTTCGGCCTGGGCTACGGCTTCTGGCAGACGGCCTACAGGTCGAACCAGACGCTGAACGGCGACAACCTCACCCTCGCCGCCGAGGCCATGATGGCCTTCCCCGACAACCAGGGCAAGCCGCTGGGGATCTTCCCCGACACCCTGGTCGTCACGCCGGGCAACTGGGGCGAGGCGAACCTGCTGTGGGAGGCGGAGACAATCTCCTCCACGACCAACGTGCACAAGGGCAAGTTCAGGGTGGTCGTGAGCCAGTGGCTCGCGTAGCGCTCTGACACAGCACAGGCCCCCCCGCCTCCGGGCGGGGGGGCCGCCCAGGAGGTCTCATGTCTTTCATCAGGATACGTGTCAGCAAGGACGTGGCCGAGGACCGCCATCTCTTCATGCAGCGCTGGTGGACCAGGGAATGGATCACCACACCACTGAAGCACTACCCCGACAATGCGCTGCAGGAGCTCCTGAAGCACTCCCTGCTCGACATCGAGACCTCCGACGACGGCAAGAAGTGGACGCCCTTCAAGCGGCCGAAGCCCCCAAAGCCCAAGCCGGCGCCCCACCCTTCCACCGGGTACGTCCAGGTGGACCAGGTGGCCCTCGAGAGGGAGCGGGACAAGAAGAAGCGTGAGGAGAAGGAGCGCGGGCCCAGGATCGTCCTGGAGTGCGAGAAGTGCGGGCAGCTCCTCGGCGCGAAGGACCGTGAGGCCGGACGCACGAGGCATCGCAAGTGCCCGGCCCAGAGGCAGCCTCGCGAGGTGATGTAGCCGGTGGCCGACTACCTGACCCAGGCGATCATGGTGGCCGACATCGGTGAGGAAACCCTCATCGAGCTCACCGATGACGAGTCGACCGGATCCGTGAACACGGACGTGCTCGACGGGTGCATGGACGATGGCGAGGCGGACATCAACGCCTGCCTGAGCGCCTTCGATCTTCCCATCACCGTCCTCAAGCACGGCCAGGTCGCCTACAACACGGTGCTCCGGCTCTGCAAGAGGACCTGCCGCTTCCACCTCTACGACAGGCGTCCCAAGCTCATGAGCGATCGCATTCGTGAGTCCTACGAGGATGCCCTCGCCCTGGCCGAGCAGATGAACAAGGGCAGGAAGGGGCTTGGTGTACCGCCCGTTCCTCGCACCAGCGCGGAGGCACCCAAGGCCTCGGTGGGCACGATCTCAGAGCGCTCAAGCGCGACCAGGCCTGACAATAGGCACTGGACCCGCAAGAGCCAGGGGAACATGTGAACCCCGAGCAGGCCATCGAGACCGGTGTCTACAACCGGCTCACCGATGCGACGAACGGCATCACCGTCGCTGCGGGCAAGTACTGCCACAACACAGGGGGCGTGAAGAAGTTCCAGGGGAAGCCCTCGCTCGACGAGGAGAGCATGGAGGAGTGGGCCCAACCCGGCCTGAGCCAGGGCCCCGTGGTGCTCATCGTTGTGGGCGAGGAGATGGAAGCCGATACGGATCGCGTGCAGCTCGTGCTGGGCACGTTCAGTATCGACCTCTATCTCGCCGAGGCGAACTACCGCACCACCCACGAGGCCTTCGCCGGCGACGCCGCCGGAGCTGCCCGCAAGCCCGGCATCTGGCAGCTCAAGGCCGACATCCTCGACCGCCTCCTCGGGCACACGATCGTCGCCGACCATGACTCGGCCTGGCTCGAGAGCGGGGAGACGGTGGAGACCGATGGAGGGACCGCTCTGTACCGCGTGAGGCTCAGAGCCATGGTGGCGTACGTACACACGCTCACGCCGTGGAGCTCGGGCACGCCGTATGAGGGTGCCGACGTCACGCTCGAGAAGGTCCCGAGCACTGAGGGCGACGAGTTCGAGACCGACGTCAAGGTCGACCTCTAGGGGAGTCACAACATGAAGAAGTTCATCTACGTGCGTGGCAAGCGCTACGCGGACGACGACCGCCGCAGGGACGACAACCCCTTCAAGGCCCAGGGCCCCCTGGTGTCCAAGAAGGGCTCGAACAAGGAGTTCATCGGCTGGAAGCGCGTGCCCACCGAGAAGCCGGTCCTCTACGACGGTGTGGAGCACCTGACCATCGACTTCGTGCCGGGCAGCGTGGACGGGACCAAGAGGATCCTCCACAAGCCGGTGCGCTTCCGCTGGGAGTACTCCCCGGTGCCGTACCGCGTCGAGGTGACCCTGGACGAGTACTACGGCTACATCGTGCTCGCCCTGAAGGCGGGCGACCTCGACCTGGTCGATCCCGAGCAGGCCGAGCGGGAGATCGCGGAGGCCGAGGCCGCCCTCGGCCAGATGGACGGCGGCGCCGGCGACGAGGGGGGCGATCCCGAGATCGAGACGGTTCCATCCACGGGGGATGAAGGGGAGGCAATCACAGGCCAGGACGAGGAGGACCCCGAGGACGGGGACCCCGAGGAGGACTAGGCGATGACCGTACCCAACATGTTCCCCGACCAGAAGACGCCCGTCGTCGGTGTCTCCGCCATTCTCGGCACAGGCGGCTCGGCCGGCGACTCACAGCTGAAGATCCTCATGATCGGGGTCGGGCTGTCCACGGGCTCGAAGTCCAGCGGTGACATCGACCCCGTGGCCTCCCCCGACGATGCGGACACCTACTACGGCGCCGGCGGGAGCGCTGCACGGATGGTCCGCCGGGCGATCGACGAGGGCACGGGCGCGCTCGTCTACGGCGCGTTCATGGCCGACGCCGGCGGGACCGCCGCCCAGGCCACCATCACGGTGACGGGCACCGCCTCCGCGGCGGGGACCTACATGGTCTGCATCAACGGCTGGATCGTGAACGTCTCCATCGCCAATGGAGACGCCCAGAACACCATCGCAGCCGCCATCGACACCGCCATCAAGGCCAGCCCCTACTACGACCAGATGCCGGTGACGAGCGCAGTCGCCGCCAACATCGTGACCCTGACCACGAAGGAACAGAACGAGGAGGCCACCGAGCTGGTCACGAACATCTGGCAGGACACGACGACGGTCTACACTGCGAACATCGCGCTCAACACGGCCGCCACCGCCGGCGCCGGCGCGCTGGACATGACCGCGATCCTCACGGCAGCCCAGGCCTACCACTTCGACTACATCGTCACCCGCTGCAGCGACTCCACCAACGGTGGCCTGCTCGAGACCCACTGCGACACCATGAGCTCCGCCCTGAAGGGCAAGTACTGCCAGGGCGTCATGGGCTCGATGGACACCCACGCCAACATCGTCACCCTCGCCACGGGCCTCAACGCCTTCAGGGTCCAGATCGTGGACGCCTACAAGTGCCAGCACGCCCACTTCGAGGGAGCAGCCGTGTGGACCGCGTGGAGGATGTTCGAGGAGGGGAGCAGGCCCCAGACGGCCTACAGCGACTACCCGATCCCGACCATCAAGGTGCCGAAGCTGGTCACGGACCACATCACCGACACCCAGATCGAGACCGCGCTGGACAACGGGATCACCCCCATCGCGGTGGACGGGGGTGGCCAGGCCTACATCCCTAGGAGCGTCACGAGCCACTGCCAGACGAGCGGCGGCGCCCCGGACGACACCGTCCTGGACACCTCGAACGTCACCATCACCCACGCGTGCGCGATGGACATCAAGAGCGACTTCGCCACCGCGTGGATGGTCAAGCCGGGCGTCGCCTTCAACATCATGGACGACCCCACGGACGGCTCGCGCATCCCGTCCCAGTACGTAACGCCCCTGCTCGTCACGCGCAGGTGCTGGGGCTGGCTGGACCGGTGGCACAAGCAGAAGCGCATCGTCAACCCGGAGAGCCCGGTGGACTACAAGAAACAGGTCTCGTCCAGCCGCTCGGGCAACCGGACCAACACCAGGCTCACGCTGCCGTGCGCTGGCGGGGCCTACCAGTTCGACGTCCAGCTGTACCAGAAGGCAGCGTAGAGAGGAGCTGAGATATGCCGGAGTACGCACACAGAAGGGGAAGTGTCTTCGTCGCCGGCTGCGGCGAGGTGGACCAGCTCAAGACCTTCAACGTGGAGGGCGTGGGCGATCCCACTCTCCTCGATGCCCTCGAGGGCACAGCCGGATCCGTCGACCCGAAGGGCAAGCGCCTGAAGATCGGCTTCACCGTCTTCAATCCCCAGGCCAGGCACGTCTACTCCAAGGTCTGGGAGTACTGGTACACGGGAGCCTGGGTCGAGGTCGCCTGCCTCATCGGCACGAAGTACATGGTCATCGAAGCTCAGTTCAGCGCCCCGAAGGGAGGCGAGGACGGCATCGAAACCGAGGTCACGTGCGAGGGGCCGATCCTGGGAACGCTCAGGGACATCACGTAGCAACTGAAAGGGGTGCGACATGAATGAGGGACAGCTGCCAGAGCCGCAGCCGAAGACGGATGGACCGAAGGTCGGGTTCTCGCCGGAGGAGCTCGCCGCTGCGAAGCGTGCCGCGGAGCCTTCCTACATCGAGCAGATGCTCGAGGGCAAGGAGCAGTGGCCGCTCATCGAGATCGAGGGCTGGAAGCCGTTCCGCATCCGTCCCCTCTCGAATGAGAGGGAGACCATGCTCCACGCCGTCGCGAGGCATTGGGTCAAGGACTTCCTGAAGTTGGATCCCAGGATGCACGAGGACCTGGCCAACAATCGCGGGACGATGCTCATCCTGTACGAGGCCCTCGTCACAGCGGACAGCAGCCCGGACGACCCCGAGAACGCACGTCACCTGACCCGCAACCTCGAGGAGTGGTGCTCGAGCCCGGCACTCAGCGACATCGTCCTGGCCGACCTCTACCAGGAGTACATGGGCGTCAAGCTCTCCCTGGCTGGAGACTTCGACTTCCTCCCCGAGAGCGTCCGAGACGACATCCTCGTGAAGCTAAAAAAAAAGCAGGCGAAGATCTTACTGGAGCGATGGCCGCGCAGTCGCTTGATGGCCCTGATCGATTTTTTGGCCAACCGGGACGAGAGCTCAACTGGGTCCAGCTCCGATACTGGATCTTCCTCCGAGAAGTAGACCTCTCCTCCTCCCCCCTCCTCTCCCCCGTCTGAGCGGTCCCGCGCTCCTCACTCCTGACAGGTAGGTGGCATGCCCCCCAAGGCAAAGGTAGGCCTGCAGCTCGGGCCCGTCGACATGAAGAAGGCCATGGCTTCGGTCAAGACCTTCGGACAGAAGGCGGGCAAGGTCATGGGCAAGGTGGCCCCGATCGGGGCCGGCATGCTCGGCATCGGCGGTGTCTACGCCATCCAGGGCCTGACCAGGGAGACCATGCAGTACGACATGAGGCTCCAGCGGCTTGGCATTCAGGCAGGCCTCACGGCAAAGGAACAGTCAAATCTCAACCAGACGATCCTGGATTCCTCCACCGACACGGGCATCGCACGCGACCAGCTGCTCGACTACATGCAGAGCGTCACTGACGCGACAGGAAATCTCAATATAGCAAAAGACGCGGTCAAGTACGTTGCCATGGGCGCACAAGCCACCGGGGCGGACTTGTACGGCCTTGGACAGATTGTCTCCGATCTCGGAACCAAGTACGGCCTCATGGGCGAGAAGTCCGGCAAGGCCCTGGACATCCTGATCAATCAGGGCGCCATGGGCAAGCTGACCCTGAACGAGATGGCCAGTGTTGGGCCGAAGATGTTCTCGGTCGCACAGGCTGCTTTCGGTGGTGGTGAGGAGGGACTCCGCAGGGCCGGCGCATACGCCCAGATCATGCGCCAAGGCTACGGTGATGCATCAGGAACGGTGACAGCATTCCAATCCTCGATCCAGAGGCTCACGTCCAGCGAGGGTTTGAAGAAGCTCGAGAAGCACGGAATCGCCATCAAAGGCCCGGGCGGGCAGATGCGTTCCTGGGAGGACATGTTCCTCGACGTGATCGCAAAGAGCCAGGAGTCGAGTACGATCCTCACGGACGTCCTGGGTGAATCCGCCTACTCCGGTGGTCTGCAGTTCCAGAAGATCCTCGAGAAGAGCGAATGGAGCATGGAGGGCCTCCGAAAGGAAATCGATAAGTACGCCAATGTCCAGGGCTCCACTCGTGGCCTGCAGCTCAAGTTCAACAAGGCATCCGAGTCCTCACAGCTGAAGCTGGACAAGTTCAAGGCATCGCTTGCCGCGAATGTCGATAAGCTCGTTCTGACGGAAGATGCCCTCGGCACTCTCGGCGGCGCCTTCGAGAATCTCACTATTTCAGCCAACTGGATGGGCGGGGAGATGAAAACGCTCATTGACGACTGGCGCGATCTGCTGGGTCTCGATGATCGCGACAACCGGACCGACGAGCAGCTCGCGAAGGACTCGCTGGCGGCGCGAGCGGCCGCCATGAACCCTGCTCAGGAGACAGCGGCAAAGAGGATAGGGGGTCTCAAGACACACAGCAACCTCGATAGGGCGTTCCTGCGACCAGGAGAGGAGGCCTTCTTCCGGTGGTACATGGAGCAGCCAGAATTCAAGAAGAAGACCAGGCTCGAGAGTGATGAACGCAAGAGGGGGATCGCGTGGAGGCAGTTGCGTGAAGATAGGGTGTTCGGCTCGAAGAAGGTCAGCATGGGGGAGCTGCAGGAGAGATACTCGGAGCACCTGGTCTCCACCGGGAAGGTCAGTCCTGAGAGCATGCTCGAGCATCAGAACAGGTTGTTCGAGGAACTCGTCAACAAGATAGAGAAGGCAGTCGAGAAGGGTGCAGAAAAGGGAACGAGCAAGGCTACCATAAATGCCCCCTCCCCCCTGCTCGACGCCGGCGGGACCCAGGCTGAGCCGGCCCACACGCAGTGATGACGATCGAACTCGCACATGTCGTCTCGTGGCGAGACGAGCCGGCCTTCTGCGTCTCCCTCACAGGAGAGGACGGCAACGCCCTCATCCGCTCGAGGTACAAGCACAGGCCTGGGCAGAGGATGGACAACGATGGCCGTCTCGGGACCAGGTGGAACGCTCGCTTCATCTTCTCGCCCACACTCAACGCCCGAGGGCCCTACCCTGCTGACTACTGGCCCCATGGTTTCTTCAGGTTCTGGGATGCGCTGAAGAAGCGGGAGCGCGGATGGTTCGACCACGTGTTCTTCGGACGGACCTACGCCCAGGCAGCCACGTGGCGCATCGATGTGAGCACGATCTACCGGGAGACCATCTCGATCGATGTGGTCTTCGAGGAGTCGAACCTCTCCGAGGCCTCGTTCGACCTGGTCCTCGGCTCGGACGCGGTGACCGAGGACGGCGCCGCTGCCCGGGCGTCCGAGCTCGATGCCGTCCTGGCTGCCCTCTATCCGGACTCGGTCGTCGGGGTCCCCTTCTCGTTCGCCTGGTCCGTCCTCATGGCCGCCATGGCCATCACCAGCAGCGTGCTCAGCTACGACGACGTCGTCGTGGCCCTGAACGTGTTCCATCTCTCCATCACGGAGACCGTGAACACGTACCCGCTGCTCAAGGATCCCGTGAACTACAACGACCGGGACGAGGTCAAGCGCCTCAGGCACGACGCCACCACGATAGCGCAGCGCTGGGCCGGCGAGGGCAAGAGGCTCTCCACGTGGGAGAACAAGTCGGAGAGGAGCGCCCTGCAGATCGTCGTCAGCCTGTACAAGGACACGTCCCGCGAGGAGGAGTTCCTGCTGCTCAACGGCAGCATCGAGGATCCCAACTTCGTGCCGCCGGGTATCTACCGGGTCTACAGCGACTTCCACTCCGAGAGTCGTGAAAGAACCCTGTGACGGTCGGCCTGGTACCAGAGGGCCCGAAGCTCCGCATCGCCGGCGTCGAGGTCGCGGGCAAGCGCTTCGAGGAGTGGCTGGACTACGACATCAGCGCCAACCTGTACACGCCGGCTGATACCTTCTCTATGCGCTGCGGTCCCGTTCCGAGCAGCCTGCAGAAGCTGATCCTGCCTGCCCATCGGATCCGGATCTACTTCACCGATGGATCTCCGTACGGGGAGACGACGGTCTTCAAGGGGTGGATCGAGCGATTCCGGGAGCGCGGGAAGAAGGGGCAGACGACCACCAACATCGCCGGCCGGGACGAGGCATGCGTCCTCATCGAGAACGAGGTACCTCCGGGAACGGCCGTCAGGGGCAAGCAGTTCATCGGCATCGCCGAGCAGCTCTGCGCTCCCCACAACATCCCGGTCCTGTGCACCAACGAGGCGAACCGGCTCGCGATCGTCAATAAGAAGAAGTTCAAGCAGCTCATGGCGCAGTACCAGCAGGACGTGCTGGAATACAACTCCACCTACAAAACCCTCTACAACATCCACGACGAGACCTGGACGGATGCCGAGGCCCGGGCCGAGATGGTGTCCATCGGGATGCCGAAGCCCCTCAGGCCACCCACCGTCACGGGGATCTTCAAGGTGCTCGACGAGGCGGAGCCCCAGGACAGCGAGTCCATCTGGAACTTCCTGAAGCGCTACGTGGAGCGCCTCGAGGTCCACATGTGGATGTCGGCCGAGGGGATGCTGGTGCTGCAGCGCCCGAACTACGACCAGGAGCCATCGTACCTGTTCGTGGACGACGAGAAGGACCCGAGCAACAATAACGTCCTCGACAGGGACTTCGGTCTCGACGTCTCCGGGATGCCGACTCAGATCACGCGGACGGGCCGCTCAAAGGGGTCCGGGGAGAAAAAGGAGAGGCTCCAGAGCATCGTCCAGAGCACGAAGCTCGTACCGAGCTCCGAGGTCCTCGAGATGCCCTCGACCATGCTGCAGGTAGCCGAGGACTTCCGCCGTGAGAAGTGGATCCTCGACACGGAGGCGAGGAACCAGGACGAGCTCGAGCGCCGCAATCTCTACGGGATGAAGGCAGCCGAGACGGGCTTCTTCTCGCTCAAGATCGTAGCGAGGGGGCACGACCAAGGCGGCCGCATGTTCGTACCCGACACCGTGGCGAGGTACAAGCGCGACGCCCTGGGCATCGATGGCCTCTTCCACATCAGCGAGTGCCAGTACAACACCGACCCGAAGAACGACTACCAGGAGGGACCCGTGACCGTGATGAAGCTCAACCTCCTGCACTCGTGGGTCCCGGAGAACGCATGAACCTGCAGATCGCAGAGCTCCGCGACGCCGTCGCGGGCACGATCGGGTATCTCTGGAGGATCCTCGGTGACGGCCTGAGCGCCGCGCCGAAGCGGGCGATCGTCTTCACGCTGCCCGGTGTCTACGTCCGGCCCCATGACGCGGACGACGCCACCGTGGGCACCGAGGAGTGCATCGTCCTGGTCATCGGCGACGAGCGGATCGTCCTCGGCACCAGGAACGCGAAGGCTGAGAAGGAGCTCGACGACTACCTCGGCCGAGAGCGCGATGCCGGCGAGACGATCCTCTCCGCCATGGACGGCACGAACCGCTGCATCGTGGACCTCAGGCCGAACGGCGACCTGCTCATCAAGGGGGAGAGTTCGAGCAAGTCCGTGGCGGTCTCCTGGGATGCGTCCTCCGGAGACCTGAACGTGGCGGCCGAGGGGGACATCAGCCTGACACCGGGAGCTGCAGGGACAGTCAAGCTGGGCGGCAGTGCCGTGGACGACGTCGTGGCGAAGGCGAACCAGCTCATGACCGAGGAGAACGCGAATATCGGGATCTTCAACGGGCACGTGCACACGGCCCCCTCCGGGGGCGGTCCGACAACAACGCCAGAGACACCACCTGGCACCCCGATCACCCAGAACAACCTCACGAACGCCATCAAGAGCAGCAAGGCCGAGGCGAAGTAGATGGGCTGGGTCGAGCGGACAGCATCGGGGCGCAAGAGGGCCATCCTCATCGACCTCGAGACACGGGACTGGCGCATCCTCAACGGCCGGCTGCAGTGGGATGGCACGAGCATCTCCCAGGTGGCTCACGCCATCCTGACGAAGCTCGAGAGCATCCCCGGCTTCCCAGGCTACGGGAGCCAGCTGAGGAAGGGCTGGCAGGTCCTCGACGTCGACATGCGGGAGCTGCAGGCGTCCCTGGTCTCCTCGCTCGAGCCCCTCGAGGACTCGGGCGTGGTGAAGCCCGGGAGCGCCAGGGTCGAGGTCACGGCCCAGGGGGGGTACGTGGTCGCCATCAGGGTGGAGTGGATTGATGGTGGTGGGCAATCGCAGACCATCGTGATCCCCATTCAGCCGGAGTACTACGAGTCATGAGCTACACGCCCCCCACCCAGGAAGAGGTCCTCGCCTCCATCATCCGGGGCCTGAACACCTGGATCCCCGAGCTCGACACGTCCAAGGGCTCTCCGGAGTGGCACTTCTGCAACGAGACCGCTGGTATCGTGGTCGGCTCGATCGGCAACTCGAAGGCTCTGCACAGGGACATCAACCCGCTCTACGCTATCTCCACGAAGCTCGTCACCCTGGCCAGCCTCTGGGGCATCGAGCCGAAGCCGGCCACGGGCGCCCAGGACGGCGTCCTGGGGGTCTATGTCGCGAACTCGGGTTCCTGGCTTTCCTCGCTCCAGATGCGCTCCTCGGACGGTCTAACCTTCAAGGCGGATAGCGCGGGCAGCTGGTCCTCCTCAGGGACCGTGGACATTCCCATCAGTGCCGTGGACACCGGCGCTGCTACCACGAAGGTGGAGCAGAGCGTGCTCACCATCCTGTCGCCACCATCCGGCATGGACGATGCCGGATGGATCAAAACAGCGTTCACGACGGCCGGTCGCGATGAGGAACAGACCGAGGAGCTCCGCAACAGGCTCAAGCTCCTGTTCGCCGGCGTCGGTACATCCGGCAATGAGGGCGACTTCGTCAAGTGGATGGGCGAAGTGACCGACGTCTCCCAGGGCTTCACCTTCCGGGAGATCCGGTTCTCGCTGGCGGTCGAAGGGGTGATCTTCGGACAGGCATCCGCGCCCGGCAGCCGGTGGCTCTCCGCCACGGTAGAGAGTGCTGTGCAGGACTACGTGTCCGGCACGAGCTCCACGGCTGGCAAGAAGGCCATCGGCCAGAACTTCGACGCCGTCTTGCCCACGGCCCAGAACCAGAACATCGACGTGGAAATCGACACGGACGCCGAGTACGGCCGGGACTGGGGGAATGCATCGACGGATACCTTCCCGTCCGGGAGCATCACCGGGCTCAATGCCACCCAGGATGGGATCGAGGTCACGGCCGATCCGAGCGTCAGCCCGTACTTCATGGCCGTGGGCAACAGGCTGGCCCTGAACGTGCGCGTCGCCTCGAGCTCGAGCCACAACCACCTCGAGGTCCGGACCATCACCAACATCGAAAACAAGGGAGGAGGCAACTACACCATCTGGGTCGATGCACCATTCTCGTCAGCGACGATCACGGGAGACCTCTACCCTGCAGGCCCAAGCACGGCAGGAACTGTCACCGCCATCGAAGCCGCCTTCGATGCCCTGGGCCCGGCAGACGACGCCGACGCGACCAGGTGGCCGAAGGTCACGAGCGACTATCCCTGCGACCTGAACCTTGCCGAGCTCAACCGCAGGATCATGGACGTCCAGGTCGATGGGCAGCGCCGCCACCTCAACACGACCTGGAACGCACCCACGAGCGACGTGGCCGCGACGGCAAGCGCCCTCTCCGGGAGTGTCCTACAGGCCAACACCATCAGGCTGACGACGACGCGCGTCAGGTACACGAAGCGGAACAGCTCGTCATGAGCAAGTACGGTGGTGGCAACTACTACGGGGGAACCTCCTCCTACGGTGGCAAGCCGAGCGACGAGGAGAAGTACTACAAGGCTCTCCAGGGCCGGCTCGGTGATGGTGTCTACACGAAGAGCGATAGTGCTGTCCGCTCCAGGTTCCTGATGGCGATCGCGCGAGGCCTCGCCCACATGTCCAACGAGGCCCGACGCAGCAGGAACGAGAGCGTGCCCTGCAGGGCCTTCTCGAACCTCGGTGAGTGGGAGCGGATCCACGAGGTCACGTTCCCCGAGAACGCCGTGAGGACCGTGAAGAGGCGCCAGGCCGTCCAGCGAGCCCTGATGCGCTTCAAGCTGGCCACGGCCCACATCATCCGCATCCAGGAGGAAGTCCGCAAGATCCTCGAGGACGACGAGTGCTACGGCTACGAGAACACCGGCACGACTATGATCGGCCCAGATGGCATCCGGTACTGGTGCATCCTGGTGCCCGACTGGATGGCCCTGCCAGAGTTCCTTCCTCTGTACTTCATGCTCAAGAACCTGCTGCGGAAGATCGCCCCGGCCCACACGGTGCCCGCTCTTTGCACGTCCGACGACGGGGGGAGTCCACCGACACCCGAGTTCTACCTCGACGGGTACCGGGGCTCCGCCGTGGGCAAGGATGCACCAGGTGAGTGATGCCTGACGAGAACCGCACCATCGACTGCGCGGACTGGCCCACGCTCGGCACCGATGCCGTGACCAACGCCCGCACTCATCTGCGTTCAGACGCTGACGTGGACAAGTGGCAGGACCGCGGTGTTCGAGGCAAGACGCTGGGCAGCACCCTGGACTTCGGGGCGTGGAAGGGTTGCCTGTGGCAGTACATCCAGCGCGGCAGCCTGTCTAGCGGATCTGGTGAGGGCATCGGTTTCTACAACATGGATCTCACCGAGTACCCTGCCCCAACGGGTCGCAGGCTGGATGCGCGTCGTCGGATCATGCTCACGCAGTTGTGGACCGAGAACAACTCGGACGAGCTGCCCACGGGCGTGAACTACGAGGCGGACACCTTCCAGAACTCGCCAGCGTGGCACCTGTGGTGGACCGGGGACGGCTCGACCGGTGGTGCATCTCCCTCGGGCTGCTTCTGGACCCCGTGGACCAGCATCTACGTGTACGCGTCCGACTCGGACGGCACGTTCTGGATCTTCAATGGCAGCGGCTCGGCGATCAACTACGTGCTGCACTGCTGGATCTTCGAGTCGGTGCCGGCAGCTTCGACGGTCGGCACTCCGAAGGAGAAGCGGATCTGGACCCAGAACTGGTACCAGGCCATCAAGGCGAAGCGGCTCAACCGGCTGCAGGACAGCCTGGTGGTGAGCAAGGAGCTCAACCAGTCCACGCTCAGCCCGGTCAACGTGTGGGAGGGAGCAGCGGTCTACTACGGCCAGCTCGAGCTCCTCTCCGCCACGGGCCTCTACTTGGTGGACGACGGCCTGGACTGGCGCAACCGGATCATGCGCACCCACTGGGTAGACATCACCAGCGGGTCCACGTACCTGCCCACGGAGAACGACTACCACCCGAACACGTACAACGCGAAGGACTGGAACATCTGGTGGACCGGAGCCGGCGACAACCCGGGCAGCCCGCGCACGGGCGTGAACTGGCAGCCGGTCACCAGCCTGTCCATCGCAGCAGCCAACGCTGCCTCGACCCCCGTGTCCATGGGCGACCTGTTCGTGGACAACGGCTCGGGCTCGGATCGCTGGGCCATGATCCTCAACGTGCAGCACCCGGAGACGTCCTAGCATGGGTCTCGAGCACAGGATCAAGACGTTCAACCACAGCGACAAGGTGAAGGCGGACGACTGCAACGACATCCAGGACCACTTCATGCTCGCGTGGCAGTTCACGACCTCGTCGCTGTCGCCACCGTCTGAGCTCAGGGGCGCCACGATCTACTACGGCCAGTTCACCCTGAGTGGCGGCGTAACGACGCTGCTCGACGACTCGGTCGACTGGCTGAAGCGCGGGCTCGAGGTGTACGTCCTGACGCAGAGCGGATCAGCCTATCTGCCGAAAGGTGCCAGCTACGACCCCAACCTGGGCACGCAGTACTGGAACCCGCTCTGGTACACGGACGAGGGAGCCTCGGACGCGGCGCCGCCGTCCGGGAAGTACTGGTCGCTCGGTGCCACGGACTACCTGTTCGTCGTCGAGAACCCCGGAGGGGGCGACCTGAAGTGGGCCAACAACTCGGCCGGCGCCCACTACGCCATGGTCTGGGCCCTGGTCACGCAGCCATTCGAGTCATGAGGTAGCAGATGACACAGGCAGCAAGGTTCCCGCAGAACATCGCGATCCAGCAGACCTGGACCACCTCCGTCGCCGGCATGGGAACCTGGAAGACGAACGACAAGGAGCCGGACGACCCCGAGCGCAACCCGATCGCCGAGGAGGAGAACCAGCGGATCCTGGAGATCATCGCGGTCCAGAAGAGCGTCGGCAGGATCCGGAGCACGCTATCGGACTACGGGGACGCCGACGAGAAGAGCCTCCGCGAGCGCCTCAACTACATGGCCATCACGGCCGACCGGGTGAGCTTCGTCGAGCACTTCATCCGAAGGGCGGGCGCTGGGGCCAGCGACTACGTCGTGGAGATCAATTCCTCCTCGAGCGTGGTCACGTCGTACACGGACAGGATCGGCGTGCGCCGCATCGTCCTCGGCGCCACCCTCCAGGAGGGCTGGCAGAGCGACCTGCTCTTCTACCAGCGCTCGAGCGTCTTCAAGTGCGCGTTCAAGCTCTCGGCTCTGCCCGCGAGCTCGGGGGACTACATCCGCTGCGGGCTCTACAACAGCTCGACGGGCTCGTACGTGTGGATCGAGAGCTCCTACAACGGCAGCTCCTGGGAGGACTGGGACGGTGTGGTCGACGACACGGCAACCTCGGAGACCGTTGACTTCACCTCGGCCCCCGACACGTCCTGGCACACGTTCGAGATCTTCACCTCGGACTCGACGGTGGACTTCTGGCTAGACCGAGGGACGTCCGGTCAGGAGAAGAAGAGCACCCTCGGTACCTGCGTGCCCGAGAACGCCCTGAGCGCGGCGGTCATCCAAGTCTACACGGGTGGGGCTGGGGGCCAGAACCTGGACACGGACCTCATCGCGTGCAGGGACACGCGGGAGTTCTAGAGGAGACGACCATGAGGACGATGATCTACGGGGAAGCGTACACATCGACGCCGACGCCAGTCTCGCAGAACGGGAAGCCCAGGGCCCTGGTGCTCACCTCGACGGGGGCGATGACCGCAGCGCTCCGAGAGGGGCTGATGCACGACAGTTCAAGCGTGGAGGCATGGCTGCGGTCACACGCCACCATCGTGGACCAGGACATCGTGGACTGCACCATCGCGGACACGGCCTACCAGCTCACCTCGTCGGACACGCCATGCGATCTCGTCCTCCTGAGCGGAGTCGGGACCGGACCCATCATCCACGGCAACAGCGGGATCACGACGGCGGGGGCCATCGTGCCCATCGGCAATGTCGCGCCGCTGCCGGTCCGCATCATCAACGCCAACCTCATCTACGTCGCGTCCGGGAAC
>Ga0180431_10004437_pt1 | contig 17534 bp, 14 predicted proteins | sample SS_ome_11_FD_132459 | JGI IMG/M metagenome (GOLD analysis project Ga0180431, IMG submission 132459) | Hypersaline lake sediment archaeal communities from the Salton Sea, California, USA - SS_1_MS_1 metaG | ecosystem: Environmental > Aquatic > Non-marine Saline and Alkaline > Hypersaline >... | reverse complement strand
GCCCGCTCGATCACGTTTTCCAGCTCTCTGATATTTCCTTTCCACTCGTAGCTCATGAACAGCCGCATGACCGCATCGCTGACTCCGGTGCAGGTCTTGCCCATCTCGGTGTTGAACTTTTTTATGAAGTGCTCGACCAGCAGCGGGATGTCTTCTTTCCTCTCCCTCAAAGGCGGCAGATGGATGCCAACCACGTTCATCCTGTAATACAGATCCTCTCGAAAGCGTCCGGCCTTGATTTCCTTTTGCAGCTCCTTGTTGGTGGCCGCGATGAGCCGCAGGTCTATATCGACCGGTTCGGTCGAGCCGACCGGTATGATCTGCATGTGCTCGACGGCTCTCAGCAATTTGACCTGGCAGCTCATCGGCATGTGGCCGATTTCGTCCAGGAACAATGTTCCGCCGCACGCGCTCTCGAACAGTCCCTTCTTGTCTCTAATAGCCGAAGTGAAACTGCCCTTCTTGTGCCCGAAGAGTTCGCTTTCGAGCAGGCCCTCGGGAATTGCGCTGCAGTTGACCGCGAGAAAATGCCTGCTGTTTTGAGCCGCCAGCGAATGTATGGCGCGGGCGACCAGCTCCTTGCCGGTGCCGCTTTTGCCCGTTATCAGAACGTTGCTCCTGGTCGGGGCCACCTTGCGGATCATATCGAAAACGCTCTGCATCTGCGACGATTTGCCGATGATCTGGCTGATGTCGAATCGCCTGCCCAGCTCTTGCTTGAGCTTTTTGTTTTCTTCCTGCAGGTCGAGGTATTTCATGTTCTGGCGGATTTTTGTCACGATATCGTCCATCGCGACGGGCTTCATCACGTAGTCGCATGCGCCGAGCTTGATCGCCTCGACGGCCATTTCAACCGTGCCGTAAGCCGTTATCATTATCACGCGCGTCTCGGGCCTGATGCGCATTATCTCTCGCAGGGCTTTTATGCCGTCGACTCCGGGCATTCGGATATCCATAACGACAACGCCAAAAGGCTGTCTCATGACGGCGTCTATCGCATCGGCTCCGTTGCCCACGACCGTAACGGTCATATCTTCTTCTCGAAGGATCTTGGCAAAGGTCTCGCGAAATGTCACCTCATCGTCCGCCAATAATATTTCTCTATCCATTCGTGCTACCTCTCAAGAGCATCCACCTGTGCTTCGTCCCCGGCCAGCAGCGCCTTTTTGGGTCTCAACGGGAGTCGAATTATTACAGTAGTGCCTTTGCCAAGCTCCGATTCGAGTAGAATCGCACCATCGACCTCGGTAACGAGATTATAGCTTATGAATAAGCCCAGCCCCGTTCCCTTGCCGATTTCCTTTGTCGTGAAGAACGACTCGAAGGCGCGCTTGCATACTTCGGACTTCATGCCGATACCCGTGTCGCTGATTCGGATCTCCACCAGATCGTCCTTCGATTCGGTTACAATTTTGAGTTTATGCTCCTGCTCCTGCTCTTTGGCGTTCATGGCATCCAGAGCGTTGATAAAGATATTGATGAAAACCTGCTCGATATTCTGTGGATTGAGCCACAGCATCGGCAAGTCGTCGGCGGGGGTGTTTTCGATCGTGACTGATTGGGCGCGCTTGTCGAAATTGATAAGCGACAACGTATTGTCGATAAGCTCGTTGATGTCGGTCCACTTGTACTCGCCGGTGGCCGGGCGGGAGAGACCCAGCATTCGCCTGAGGATCGTCGAAATGCGGTCAACGTGGTATTGTATGATCAGCAGTTGCTCCTTCTGCTCGTCAACCGTGATCTTTCTGGCCAGGTATTGCGCCACCGATGAAATGCTCGCCAGGGGATTGCCGATCTCATGCGCTATGCCCGTTGCCATCTGGCCGATCGCGACCATCTTCTCCCGCTGGGCCATCTCGATCCGCGACATCTTCAACATCTCGTTGATTTCGGTCACTTCCTCGGTTCGTTCCATAAGGTCTTTGGTAAGTTTCCTGTGCTCGGTAAGGTCCCGCCCGACAATTACGTGTCCCAGCCGCTGCCCGTCAATACCGGTCACGGGACCGCTCTTGACCTCGATGTGGCGGTGTGCCGGATCGCCTGTGTCGAACTCGATTCTCTCTGTCCAGTCGGAGGGTTTGTCCCCGTCGCTCAATAGAGCTTTAATATGTCCGGCCAGGGTTGGTGGAAAATCATCAATTGAAACACTCTCCGGATTTGCATCACCGTTGTTGCACCAAAGGTTAGCAGCCGGATTGCAGATCGCAACATTTGCCTTTGAGGTGATAAATATCAATCCCTCGCCCATAGCACTGATGACGGCCTGAAGAACGTCGTTGTTTCGTGCCGCCTCCAGCTCTTTGGCGGTCATCCGTGAGATGACCACTCGCGTGAGATGCCGAACCACAGCAAGCACGCAGACAAAAGCGATGAAAGCGCCAAGCGCATATGAAGGATTCTCCCACAAGACCTTGCCCTCGGGGAAGTTCAGCGGGTAATGCCCCAGCCCTATCCCTCCTGCCAACTCACTGGCCGCCAAAAGGCCGAACAGCACGATAGCAGTCAGCACGGCGGCGTACGACATGCTCCTCGGCAGGATTATCGTCGCTATGATTATCGGAACTACATAGAGCAGAATGAACGGATTGGACACTCCGCCGGAAAAGTGCAGCACCGCCGTGAGCAGCACAAGGTCCGTCTCGACCTGGATCATGCCGATAGTGATATCCCTGCGTCCGGCACGACTTTCTCTGGTCTTGGCCGCAACGAGGTACATGATGTTGGACAAAAGCAGCAGACCGGCACAGACATATATCGGTACGGCGTTCGGAAGCACCGGAAAAACATAAGTCCCCATCAGACAGGCAAGTACGATACACCCGACGGCAATCCACCGAAGCCGGATCAGCCAGAGTATATGCTCAGCGAGGGCCTCGCGAGTACACTGGCTCGGCATGTCCACAGAAGTACCGCCTATGTTTGAAGTAGAGTCCATAATCGGTTCTTTTTTCTTAAATTCCGGACGCTCCAAGATTGAGTATATCCTTAAGAATAATGATCTTACGTAAAAACCAATTAGATCTTATTTATTCTAACCTCCTTCAGAGAAGCTATCAAGAAGAATTTCTCAATTGTGAGATGTTGGAAGAGAATACCTTCCAATATGCGACCCCTAAGTCTCCAATATCCAAGAAATCCCAGGAGTTGGCAAACCTCACAGATTCCTCAACTCAACCACAGGTAGGAGACGTTTTTGAAAAATTCGCGATTTCTTCAAGATTTTCTGAAAAAACAACTTCAACATCTGGCCGGTCAGATACGCTTATATATATAGAGAACAGAGTCTTTTTGTCCGAAAGCAAAGAATAAGCTGTGAAAGCTGAAAGATGTACTCGTAAGCAACCTTATTATAAGGACTTACAGAAATGGAAGGACTCTTTAGAAGAACCTGTTTCGGCAGGCCGAAAGGAGGTGATTCCAATGGGCAGGTAAACAGGATTTCAGAGTCGTGGGATATATTTCCTTGAGTATTTCGTTAATTTAGGATATTATTGTTTAAAGAAGGGAGTCTCTTTATGGAAAGGCAAAATACTTCCAAATTGTTTCTTTTGCCTGCTTTAGCGCTCGGGCTGATTGTAGCCTGGGCGAGCTATGCGGGCACTGAAACAAGCATTGAAAACATGTCGTCCTCTATGGGCGGTTCACAAGACTGGACAAAGGTAGGGGACTGCAGGTGTGAGGGCAATAACAGGGCGAATTGTGACGGCCCCGACGCTTACTGCAACAATAAAGCCTGGATTGTCAGGAGTACCACGGAGACTATTGCTGAGTGGGAATATGAGAGCTCAACCCCAAATCATGAAAACGATTGGTGTTATGCTATGTGCAGCAGTGACGAATGCTACCAGGACGATTGGAAACTTCATTACTGTAAGGAAAGCAAGCCCAATCTCCCAACTAATGACCCGTAGTGGACTCTAACTTAAAGACATGGCCTTGCTTATGTAAGGCCATGTCTTTGAACATTAGCGATAGAACAAGTGGAATAAAGGATTTACATTCAGAGGTGAATTATGACAGATGCGACGATGAGTAAATTCCTGATAACCGTGCTTTTACTCTCGCCCGGTGTGAGTTTTGGCCGGTCGTTGTCTATGAGCGCAGAAGAAGTTTTCGATGCATACAAGAGTGCCATGAAACAGTCATTGTTACGCAGAGGCAAAGTGGCGTACAAGGCAGAAGGTACGATGGGCACAAAATTCCCGTCGAGATACAAGAGGCCAGAGACAGGAACAGCCGCGAAGCGGTCCATCTTTGTTGATGGTGCTCGCATTCACGTCCGTAAAGGTTGGAACGTAGTTGAGGATGGTCACTCAAAGATTAGAATACGCGAATGCTTACTTACCACTGAACATAGTTTTGCAGCTACTCATGGTGTACCTCCTTATATGATTGTTGCAAACAAGAGGCAACGTCGTCGAGAAGCCTTACTCGCACTGAGCTGGGTTGAGTTGGCCTTTGAGGGTTACATGCTGGTAGATTATGATGCTAAACCCTTGTGGGAGGTTATTGAAGACGCGTCAGTATCCCCGAAGCTACGGAAAGATCTTGAGTTGATCGATGGGCACGAAACCTATGTGCTTGAGTTCAAAACTCCAAACCGCGGTCACTATACTCTCTGGGTGGATCCCAATTGCGGTTTCAATTTGAGGCGTTGTGTCCTGCGGCTGACCGGCAGTGACTTGTTTCTGGGCAAACCCCTGAGTACCCCACGGGAGTTGCCACCGCCTCGACAAGCTACTGATTTTACACGCTTTCTGAGGCTGCCAAGGAAAATTTGGACTAAAACGTTAGATTCTGTGAAAATCGAGAATATCGATGGATTCTTTGTTCCGGTTGAAGGAAGAGTTACCAACATCAATGTCCACTCAAATGGTGAAGAACTTATCTACGTAGCTACGAACAGGCTTACTGAAATCGACCTGAATCCTGACTTTGACAAGTATGAAAATCCCTTTGTTCTAGGTGTTCCTGATGGAACTCGCGTTATTTATGAGGACCTTGAAGGTGCGGGCGTTCCTTATCTATGGGTGGATGGAAAAATGGTGGCGGATGTAGACGATCTTGTAATTGCGGAGCTTGACAAAACAGCACAACAAATCATTGCCGATGGAGATGTGCCTCCCAAACTCGGATCTTTCAAGAAGACCGATGCCAACGATCAGGAGCCAAATACCGTTATAGAAACGGACGCAAATGTTGCCGAGTCTAAACCGGAGGTCCTGGCCGAATCAAACGGCCTGTCTATAGTCGTGATGATCCTAATCGGATTGGCGATTATCGGTGTAGCCGGAGTGCTGGTTTTTCGTAAATTGAAAGCTTAGGGACAAAGGAGTTAAGGAGAACCAGGGATGGATAGTAAAAGACCCACAAGCGTTAGTAAACAAACTTTATTATTATGGATTTGTGCAATAGTAATTGTAACCGGCGGGCGAATATCTTCAGCGGATGAGAAGAATAATGCCAACTCTGCCACTACAGTACGCAAATCATCTGCTCCCTATTGCGGTATTTATTGTATTTACACAGTACTGAAATTCGCCGGCCGGGAAATTGACTTCCGGGAGTTGGCAAAGTCAGAATATATCGGCTCACGCAGAGGTAGTTCTCTGGCAGAGTTGAAAAAGGCCGCAGAAGACTGCGGACTATATGCCGTATCAGTCAGCAAGCTGGCCGACAGGGACTTGCGGCAGTCAGAATATCCCGTCATCCTTCATGTCAAATCTGAAATTGGATCGGGCCAATACGACCACTATAGGCTGTTTTTGGGAACGAAAGACGGCAAAGCGCAATTATTGGACCCGCCTGATCCAGTCACCTCGGTGCCTTTTAGCGAACTGGCGCCATATTGGGACGGCAACGGTTTGATCGTCTCGAATGAGCCGATTGACCTGGGTGCCGTTCTTGCCCCAACTCGCAAGAGATTCATAATCTATGCGGCGATAGCTCTGGCGATAATTCTAATAGTCCACCGAGTAAAAAAATGGCTGCCCTCAGTTTGGCATATATCGCGGCGTCGAATATACGGGCTGTCGGCCGCACAAGGCGCATCTCTTGCTCTTGTGGCTCTTTTGTTTGGGGTGGTTCATCATTCAGTGAATAAGGCAGGCTTGTTAGCCAATGCAGATGCAACCGCAATGATTCAAGAAGCACATGCCGGTAATTTCATACCGAAGATAGGCGAGAAGAAGGTACACGAATTGCTCCATGGTGATACTGTTTTTATCGACGCGAGATTTACCCGCGATTATAAGGTCGGACATCTGGAAGGAGCCATCAATGTCCCGGTGGATGCTAACGATGTCGAACGTCGGAAAGCCACGTCTGATGTTACAAAGAATTCTCCTATTTTGGTGTATTGCCAGAGTTCGAGATGTAAATACGCCGAGATTGTAGCAATCAAACTGATCGAGGAAGGCTACTCCAATATATCCATATTCAGAGGCGGCTGGGCCGAATGGTTCGCCAAAAACGGCAGGTCCAGAGAGAAGGCGATATGAAACACACACCGATAACCAGACAGAGAGTCGCGGCCGGCTTTGCATTGGTCGTGCGGATAGTTCTTGGCTGCATGTTCCTTTACAGCAGCCTGCCGAAGATACGCCAGCCTTATGATTTTCTTTCCAGCGTTTACGAATACGAGCTGGTCGGCCCGAAGCTCGGATTGCTGATAGCGATGGTGCTGCCGTGGGCAGAATTGATGGTCGGCGTGTGCCTTCTCGGCGGCATTTTCGTTGGCGGTGCGTTGCTGGCCAGTGTCGTGATGGGTGCGATGTTCACGTTTGTGGCAGGCTCGGCCATGTATCGAGGTCTGGAGATAAGCTGCGGCTGCTTCAGCGCATCGAGCTTAGAGCAGATAGGTTATTCAACTTTGATTCGTGCGTGCATGATAGCGCTGATAAGCGTGGCCGCTTACGTCGTTACGATGATGCGGCGATCTGACTCTTCTCCGACAGTCTCTGACCAAAGGCTAATTTGAGCTTGCCTTAAACTCCGCATGGGCTAAAGCCCATCCTACGGCATCTGGAAGACTTCTCCGCTTCGCTCCAGCTCGGCCATTTTTTCGTCGTCCAGGCCGATTTCTTCGTTTGGCAGGTAGCAGCCCGGGTCCGGGGCCCAGGGGTTGCCGAAGTGGAGGTCGGCGCGGACTCTTAAGGCTCCGCCGCAACCGTCGAAGAATTTGCAGAGTCGGCATCTGCCCTTGATGTAGTTGCGGCGGTCCTTCAAACCGGCCATTAGCGGATCGCTCGTGTCCATCCAAATCTCGCCGAAAGGCCTTTTGCGGACGTCGCCGAGATCGTAGTGCCACCAGAATTGATCGGCGTGGACTTTGCCGTGAAAATCGATGCAGCCGATTCCTACGCCGCTACTGTACATCCCACCGCCGTTCCAGGTCAGCAGCTTCCAGACTTCCTCGGCTCGTGCCGGGTCTTCCTCTCTCAGTTTCAGATACAGGTATATGCCGTCAACGTGATTGTCCACCGTCAGGATGTCGGTCGTTTTGCCGGCTTGTTTATACTGCCTGGTTTTGGCCATTATCATGTCCACTGCTTCTCTGCTTTGAGCGTGAGTAAGGTCATCTGCGGCCATCTTACCGCCTCTGCCGCTCGGCACGAAATGATAGAAACAGGCCCGCTCGATGTTCTCGCTCTCGAAGAATCCGAACAGGCTCTCCAGGTCCTGGACATTCTTCTTTGTCAGAGTCAGCCGCAGGCCGATCCTCACCCCGGCATCCTGACAGTTCTTTATCCCCTGCACGGCGTTGTCGAACGCCCCGGCTACGCCTCTGAACTTGTCGTTGATCTCGCCAATGCCGTCGAGACTTATACCGACGTATGAGACACCGGAATTCTTGATCCTTTGCACCGTCTCGGCTTTTATGAGCGTGCCGTTTGTTGAGATGACCGCGCGCAGGCCCCGCCCTGTAGCGTACTCGATAAGCTCGAAGAGGTCCGGACGCATCAGGGGTTCGCCGCCGGAAAAAAGCACCGATGGGACGCCGAAATCAACAAGACTATCGAGGACTTTGTTCGCCTCCTCTGTGGAAACTTCATCATTTGCGCGGGTGCTGCTGTCATTGTAGCAATGCACGCATTTGAGATTGCAGGCTCTGGTGATATTCCATACAACGATAGGGCGCCTTTCCGACGCCTTTTTCGGCACGACTTCGCCTTCGCGTTCGCCGGAGCCGGTCTTGCCGTACCGAAGCCAGTCGCCCGGAGTCACTTGATCGCAATACAGCTTGCTTATGTTAATCATGAACTATCCTTTAAGATTCGGAATCTCTATGAAGCTCAGCCGTTCACTTCGGGCGGGACGTACGCGCAGAAAGGCTCTTCGGCCATGTAATTACCAGTTGCTGCGTAGGCTCTGGCCCTGCATCCGCCGCAAACCTGTCTGTAACCGCACACGCCGCACTTGCCTTCGAGCTCGCCGCCCTCGCGCATCCGCGCCAGGTCCTTGTTGCCGTACCATATATCCGAGAGCTTTTCTTTGAGCACGTTGCCGCAGTTTACCGGCAGATACCCGCACGGGAACACGTCCCCCTGATACCCGACAAACAGTATGCCCAAGCCTGCAAGGCAGCCTCTCGATGCTCCCCCGTGCCCGCCGCCGGGAACCGAGCCGCCGGGGTGCCCGGCTTTTGCGCGGGCCTTGTACAGGCCCTGCTGCCTGATTACACGCTCGTAATGCGGGCCGCAGGTGACTTTCATTTGCAGTTCGCCAAGACCGTCCAGCTTGCAGATGTCGATCATCTTCTGTTCGCACTGCTCGGGCGACAGCATATCGGTATCGGCCAGGGATTGCCCGCAGCCGACGGGGACCAGCATGAACACGTGCACCGCGACGGCGCCGATGGATTTTGCAAGATCGTACACGTCCTGCAACTGGTGGGCGTTATGCTTTGTCAACGTAATATTTATCTGAAACGGCACATCCCGCTCTCGAAGCCTGTTTATGCCTTCGAGGGCGCTCTCGAACGAGCCTTCGAGCTGCCGCAGCTTGTTGTGAACCTCGGCGGTCGCGCCGTCCAGACTCACCGAGACTCTTGCTATGCCGCTTTCCTTTATCCGCTCGGCGATAGTCTGATCTATCAATGTCCCGTTGGTCGCTAATGCCGGGATAATAGCCAATGACTTGGCAAAGCCGATAAGCTCGAACAAATCCTCCCGGCAAAGCGGCTCGCCGCCGGAAAAGACCAGCACCGGCATCATGGGCTGCCCCTTGCCCAGCTCCGCCAATTGTTCGATCAGCGCTTTGGCCTGATCTGTTGTCATATCCATGTGGGCCTGCTCGTTGGATTCGATCCGCCGGCAGTGAGCACAGCTCAAATTGCACCTTATCGTGCTTTCCCAGAACAATAGTCTCAAAATCTGTTTTGAATGCATTTTATCTTTCACGATTTATCATTCTCCTGGCCGTTCGGCTCGGAAGCAATTTCTTCGGCCTGCCGGACAATGGTATCCACAAGCTTGGCAGCCTCGGTCGCACCGTTTTCTTTGGCAACGGCATCGACATTCTTGATAACGCAATGCAGCAGCTTATTGACGATCCGATTGACCATTTCCTCCAATACCTCCTTACAGGAGGCTTCTTCTCTGACTCCTACGAAGAACCGATCCATCTCGTTTCTGGCGATCTGAACGAATTGCTCCTTCATTTGGCCGATCAGAGGCCCGATGTCTTTGGCACTGTGCCATTCCATGAACTCGATGACGTGCTCGAGAACGATCTGAGCCCCCCGGGCCATGTCACGCTCGCGGGCCTTGAGGTTCTGCTCGACTACGGCCGACAGATCGTCCACGCTGTACAAATAGAGCCCGTCAAGCTCGTTCACCGCCGGCTCGAAGTTTCGCGGCACGGCAATATCGACAATCAGGAGGTTCTCTTGCTTGCGGCTTGCCATTATCCCCCTGAACGAATCTTTCCTGTATAGATAATCCTGGACCGAGGCTGCGGCTATGGCGATGTTCGCGCCGATCAACTGCTCGTCGAGCTGCTCCCATTTGCGAGCATCTATGCCGTAATGTTTGGCTACACTCAATCCGCGCTCGTACGATCGATTGACGACCGTTATGTTCGGCGCGCCGGCCTGGAGCAGATGCTGGATTATCAACTGTCCGGTCTCGCCGGCGCCGATGACAACGACCCTGGCCGATGAGATATCCGCAAAGAGCTGCATCGCCAGCTCGACCGCAACCCCGGCAACGCTTACCCGGCCGCTGGCGATCGAGGTAGTCGTATGCACCTTCTTGCTGGCGGCGAAAGCGCAGTGAAACAGGCGATTCAGGACCTTGCCGGTGGCTTTTGCCGCACAGGCGAGTTTATAGCTGTCCTTGACCTGCCCGATTATCTGTGCTTCGCCGACTACGAGACTATCCAGACTCGACGCGACCGACAATAGATGCCGAACCGCTTCTTCGTCTTCGTGGGCGTAAAGGAAATCCCTGAATTCATCCAGCTCATAGTCGTGAAATTCCGATAGAAACTCAGCGAGCACTTCGGCATCGGCGCCCTGGCACTTCGGACCGGCGCAATACAGCTCGACCCGGTTACACGTCGATAGCAGCACGAACTCGGCCCGAGCGAACCGGCTTTTCAGTTCGCAAAGCGCCCTGCTCGTTTCGGCGGCGTCAAAGGCGAGTTTCTCGCGAATCTCCACCGGAGCGGTTTTATGGTTGAGTCCTAATACTACAATCTTCATCTTTTAGTCTTCACTTTGTTCTCTCAACCGTCTCGGTGTTGTTGGCGCCAAAACCGGAATCATGCCGTGTTCCGCAGAATACCGAAGTCCCTACCACCGCGAACAGAAGCAGGGCAAACGTGACAATCGTCACGTGGGCAATTGTTCTTTCCTTCAGTTTGGCCGTTTTACACAGCACAAGAATAATCCCGAGCAGCAGCCAGATGATTTCTATGAGCACGATTTTGGGATCCGTAAGCCACGCCCGGCTGGTCAATTTTAGTGAGATCGACAGCTCGATCCCGCTAACCAGGCCAAACGTCAGCAGTATGAAACACAATCTTAGACCGAGAAGGTTCATGTGCTCGAGCTTCTCGACGTTGGGCACCCTGCCGAGGACGCCGAGGAGGTCCTTTTGCTTGAGCTTGCGCCTGGCATAGAGGTACAGCACGGCGCCGGCGGTCGCCAGCATCGCCGCCGCACCGGCCAGGATCATCGAAATAGCGTGAGCAATCGCCCAGGGCGTGGAAGCCATCTCCGAGGCCTGCGAAGCCGGCCTGGCGACTACCGCCGCGAGCAGGATCAGCACTAACATGACCCACACCATCACCGAGCTGAACCACACCTTGTGGATAGCGATGCTCAGAAACAGGAACGTCAGGCCGAATACGATGCTCAGAACGATCATCGATTCGAAGGAGCCGGTGAGCGGCACCGCCTTTATCTCGACGGCCCTGAATATGAGCATCACGGCTTCGAGCGTGACCGCCAGTGCAACAAGGGGTACCGGAAACCGCTTGCATCTCTCGAACCTGGCCAGCAATTGCAGAACCCCGGCGACCGCCGCCCCAAAAGATGCCGCAATAACGCAGGTAAATATGATTAGTTCTGATGGAGGTAGCTTTAGCATACCTAATCTTCTCCTTCGGAGAAAAATCAAAGATCAAATGTCAAAATTAAAATAGCGGAATCCCTTAGGGATGACTTCCTCAATTTTGCATTTTACATTTTGCTGTTTGGTTTTTCCTTTTCGATGACGTATGTCGGCGGGACCTTCTTGAGTTCCCGCTCGGTGGTAAGTATTCGGTATTCGCGAATCCCGCAGGCCTCGCTCATGTGCCGCACCGTTTGTTCAACGTCTCCGGCATCGGTTCCATGGACCATCGTATAAACGTTGTAGGGCCAGTTCTCCTCGGTTTTGCGCTCGTAGGCATGGCTCACTTCTTTGAATCCGGCCAATACAGTCCCCACTCGCTCCACGACGTCCCGATCGACCCGCCACGCGACCATCGCGCCGCCGGAAAGCCCCACTTTCTCATGACGGACGATAGCTCCTATCCGCCGGAGCTTACCCTGGTCCTTCCAGCCCCTTAGAACGGCCAGAAGCTCTTCGGTGGAAATTCCCGCCTGTTTGGCCGCGTCCTTGTAGGGGGTCCGGCTTCTTGGAAATCCACCCTGGAGAGCGGCCAGGACCCTTCTTTCAACGTCGGTCATATGATATTCCATAATTCAAGATGTGAGCCCATATACTTTCAGTCTGTAGGATGGGCAACTTTGTTGCCCATGCGGAGTACTCCGTGGAGACTCTCGGAATCTCCCGGCCGTTATGTGATACGAACGAGTTATTCTGTATTTCGTCAGTCAATTTGACACCTTTAAGCAATGCGCATATCCATCGATTGTACGACAACGGCCTTCCTGAGCCAAGCAGAAAAGGGCGGACACATAGGTCCGCCCCTACATACCGCTTATCAACCTGGCCCGGTTTCTCCCATATTCCCACCGTAGGGGCGACCCTACGTGGTCGCCCTTTATCGCTTCTGTCATTATCGCCCATGATATGATAAGCTACGCTATCGATACTCTATAACACAGATATAAGGAGACGTCGATGTTCGTGACGCATTTGGAATGTTCCCGGTGCGGGGCTACGTATGAAAGTGAGCAATTGGCCAATTTGTGCCGGTGCGGTGGGCCGCTGTTAGTGCGATATGATCTCGAGAAGATCAAGGCTAATCTGACCAAAGGAGACCTTGCGTCCCGACAACCCGATCTCTGGCGATACCGGGAACTGCTGCCTGTACGAGAGTCCGGGAACGTCGTCACAATGGGCGAAGGTATGACTCCGCTCATCCAGCTTGGAAAACTGGGCGCGGAGCTGGGCCTGTCGAATCTTTACATGAAGGATGAGGGCTTGTTACCGACGGGCAGCTTCAAAGCTCGCGGAGCGGCGGTCGGCGTCTCGCGGGCGAAAGAGTTAGGCGTCGAAACAGTCGCAATGCCCACGAACGGCAACGCCGGCGGCGCCTGGTCGGCGTACTGCGCCCGCGCGGGGATCGAATCGATCATTGTCATGCCGACTTCGGCACCGGCGATTCACCGCACCGAATGTGCCGTCGTCGGCGCAAAGCTCTTTCTCGTGGGCGGCCTGATAAGCGACGCCGGCGGCATCGTCGGGCGGGCCGTGAAAGAGAGAGGGTATTTCGACGTGTCCACTCTGAAAGAGCCGTATCGAATCGAAGGCAAGAAAACAATGGGTCTGGAAATCGCCGAGCAGTTCGGCTGGAAGCTGCCCGATGTGATCGTCTATCCCACGGGCGGGGGCGTCGGTATCATCGGCATCCACAAAGCCCTGAAGGAGCTGCAGGAAATCGGCTGGGTAGGGGACAAACTGCCGCGGCTCGTGGCCGTGCAGGCCGAGGGCTGCGCCCCGATAGTCAAGGCCTGGCGCGAGCAAAAGTCCGAATCCGAGTTCTGGCCCGATGCTCGCACAGTAGCGTTCGGCCTGACCGTTCCGAAGGCGATAGGAGACTTCATCGTCCTTCGCGGGCTCTACGAGACAGAAGGTTGTGCCGTCGCCGTCTCCGACGAGGACATCCTTAAAGCTGTAAAGACGATTGCCGCTAAAGAGGGACTTTTCATCTGTCCGGAAGGCGCCGCCACGTTCTGCGCCGCGGCACAACTTGCCAATGACGGCTGGATCAAACCCGATGAGGCCGTTGTGCTCTTGAACACCGGCTGCGGACTCAAATACACCGACGCGCTGAGCTTTGACATTCCCATACTCAAACCGGACGACGACCTGCCGGAGCTATGAGCACGAGTATTAGTTTGATCCCGGCAGAAAAAGCCTTTATAATGGCGGCTCCGAACTGCTCATAAGTAAACAGGTGATCTCAGCATGGAACTGGCGATTCAAACCGAACGTCTGACGAAGATTTACGGCCAGCGATTGATTGCCGTCAACGACATGAATCTTGAGGTGCCCTGCGGTTCGGTCTTCGGACTGCTGGGTCCCAACGGCGCGGGCAAAACTACAACCGTGCGGCTTCTGCTGGGACTGCAGCGCCCCACGGCGGGCCGGGCGATGGTCTTCGACAAACAATGCGGGCCCAACGCCGTCGGCGTCCGATCTCAAATTGGCTATCTGCCGACGAATCCGAAACTGCCCGGCAACCTGCGCCCCATCGAATACCTGGACCTTCTGGGAAAGATCTGCCGCCTGCCCGCTGAGGTTCGCAAGCCGCGGATATCGGCACTGATCCGTGCCGTCGGTCTGCTCGGCGCAACCGATCAGCGCATCAGGACGTTCTCCACGGGCATGTGCACCAGGCTGGGAATCGCCGCATCGCTCGTGGCCGATCCGCCGCTGCTGCTATGGGATGAACCGACCGCCGGCCTGGATCCGTCGGCAAGGCGATTTACGCTGGACCTGATCCGCGAGTTGGGAAAGACCAAGACCGTAGTCGTCGCCACGCACATACTCAGTGACATCGATCAAATCTGCGACCATCTCGGCGTAATGCACGAGGGGCGGATGATCTTCACCGGCTCGATGCAGGAGATGAAACAGCGCCTGTGCCGGCACGATTTCACGCTTGAGCTGGAAGGCCCCGCCGATGACATACGGGCCCTTGCTCGGGAGGCCGCCGGTTTGAAAGGTATCGAAGCACACAACGATGAAGACCACGCGCTGCTTGTGCGAGTCACCGACGACTACGGCAGGGCGCGAGCGCTTGCCGAAGTGCTGAAACTCGTCGACGCGAGCAACCTGACGCTCCAGGCCATTCATTCGGGCCAAAATGCAACCGAGAATGCTTATCTGCAACTATTGCAAGAGGACGAGGCCCATGGATTCCAGCGATAAGACCGTCGAACGAGGGACGAAAGGACGATGGACGATGGACGACTCGTCCCTCGCGTCTCGTTCCTCGTCGATCGTTATGCCGTACCTGGCGATCCTCCGGCACGACCTGCGGACCCTCCGCTCCAGCCGCCTGGTACGGCTCTGGCTCGGGGCCACTGCGCTGCTGACGCTTTTCCTGACCGCTTCGAACTGGGCCAACTTCCAGGACGGCACACTGATTGCGTCGCTGCTGTTTCCCTACCTGGTCTTTCCATGGTTTTTCGTCGTCGTCGTGCTCGGAGTTACTCCGGTCTCCGGAGCGCAGACCGAGACGCTTGCCGACGGAATTCTGAGCAGGCCCGTTAGCCGGCTGGAGTATCTGCTCGCCACGTGGTCGGCGCGCGTCGTGCTGGTGCTGGGCGTGTACCTTGTAGTGACCGTACCGGCGATTGTTCTGATAATGCTCGCAAAGCGCCCGGAAGTAGCCAAAGATACAGTGACCGTCTACGGAATTGTCACTTCACTCGCCGTCGTGGGGCTCGTGCTCACCTTCCTGGTGTCGCTTGGATTTCTCGCCGGAACGCTTCTGCGAAAGCCGCTGCTGGCCGTGGTCGTGCTGATCTTCCTCTGGTACCCGATAGGCCTGATCCTGAGCGTTTTCTCGCTCGAGGAATTCTCGCCGATCAGTCTTAACCGGGCGATATCAACGCAACTGCGCCAACCCTGGCGCCAGAGCGACGACAAGGACGAGCCAAATCCTGAAGACGCCTACATGGTTACCGATCTCATGACCAACTGGTCCAAAATCTTGACCGGGGGTCCGTCCGAGCCAAAAGCGGCCAAACCCGATTTCTTCGAAGGCCGGAAATTCGATGATTTCTCGCTGCTGCGAGTTATCCTGGGATACGGCCTGCCGACTCTGGCGGCTGTGTTCCTGGCGGCCTTGTGCTTTCACTGTCGCGATCTGTAATGCTCGGCCGGGAGCGCGCATCTTGAACGCCGTTGCGGAAAAGCGTATAATATTATCATGGAACGGCGCAAAGGATTCACGTTAATTGAGCTTCTGGTCGTTATCGCCATCATCGCGCTTCTGCTGGCGATACTGATGCCTGCTTTGTCGCGGGTGAAGAAGCAGGCCAAGGCGACCGCCTGCCAGATGAACCTGCACCACTGGGGCCTCATCTGGTCGATGTACACCAGCGACAACGACGGCTCCTTCCCCGACGGCACCCGCAGAGTCGACGGCAAACAGGTCGGCCACTGGCTGTTTGCCGCCGAGCCGTATTACAAAGATGAAGCGATACGCTCTTGCCCGATGGCGTACAAGAAGTGGGGCCAGGGGCAGAATCCGTTTATCGCCTGGGAAGCCACCAACGTCGGCGGCGGCTCCGGATTCTATACCAGCTACGGCATAAACAACTGGCTCTATGATCCGACAGGCTCGGCGCTGTGGGGATACGAAGCCGAGAACCACTTCAAGAGCGCCAACGTTCAGGGCGCCGACAGGATACCGCTGTTCCTCGACTGCTTCTATCTCGGAGGCCACCCGCGGCACACCAACGACCCTCCCGACTTCAACGGCCAGACGCAGAACGCCGGGCCAATATGCATGAGGCGTTTCTGCATCGACCGCCACGACGGGGTAACCAACATGGTCTTCCTGAATTTCTCCGTCAGAAAAGTCGGAATCAAGGAGCTGTGGAAACTCAAGTGGCATCGCGAGTTCAACGTCAACGGCCCCTGGACAAAAGCCGGCGGCGTTCAGCCCACAAGCTGGCCCGAGTGGATGAGAAAATTCAAAGACTATTAGCACGAACACATAAGTGCTATAATCGCCCCTTACTTGCAATGACAACGTTCTATTCGCTCAAAGCAGAAAGGAATCAGATGATGCATCACTCAATGAAATCATCACGGCACACGAACAGGGCGATTCTTACAGCAACGATAGCAGGGATTCTTATATGTCTGTTGACCTCAAGCATCCGGGCCGCAGACGCCGGCTCCGATGCATTAGCTCGCAAGCTCGTCGATATGGGCGGTGTCGACCGGGGACTCTGCGCAGTCATCGGTGGCCCGCACGGTTTGCCGGTGCAGATCGCAAGGTGCAGCAATCTGCTCATGCACGTACGCGAGCCCGATCCCGAGATGGTCACCGTACAGAGGCGCTTGGCCGAAGAAGCCGGCCTCGGCATTGACCGGCTCATTATCGAGCAGGGCAACCTGAAAAGATTGCCCTACGCCGACAACACGGTCGACGTGGTCATGGCGACTCGCGCCGATACAGGTATGCTGTCTCAGTTAAGTATCATTGAGGTTCTGCGGGTATTGGTCCCGGAAGGAACAGCGATCATCGGCACAACAGGCGGAATCACGTCCGAACAGCTTCGCAGGTGGGCAAGTTCCGGCAAAGTCGGTGACGTCAAGATCAGACAAACCGACGGCGGCATGTGGCTGCGCTTTTCCAAGCCTCCGCTGGAAGGCGTAGATGATTGGTCGCACTGGGAGCATTCTCCGGACAATAATCCCGTATCTACCGATCAGGTTATCAAGGCGCCGTACATGACGCAGTTTCTGGCCGAGCCGTATTACATTACGATGCCCTCGATAACGACGGCGGCCGGCGGGCGCACTTTCCTGGCCACGGGGCACATCGCCCACCACGAGCGCGAGTGGGACATGATAAACAAGCTTATCGCGCGAAACGGCTACAACGGCACCGTG
>Ga0180431_10004435_pt1 | contig 17539 bp, 11 predicted proteins | sample SS_ome_11_FD_132459 | JGI IMG/M metagenome (GOLD analysis project Ga0180431, IMG submission 132459) | Hypersaline lake sediment archaeal communities from the Salton Sea, California, USA - SS_1_MS_1 metaG | ecosystem: Environmental > Aquatic > Non-marine Saline and Alkaline > Hypersaline >... | reverse complement strand
CGTGCCGATGCGTGCGTCCATGCACCTGTGCATACCAGATTAAAGGCGACAGCGCAAGGCGCAAATACGAAACTTCTCAACATTTTTCCATGCGCGCCAGATTGCATACGGCTGAAGTGTTACTAGTAGGGTTCCATCTGGGTCACGACGTCCTGGTGCTCCACCTTCCACATCTCAGATGCGAAGGCGTCGATCCCCAGGATGTTGGACCAGAACTCGCAGCTGGGATGCCAACTGCGTCTTGACGTCGGATCCCAGATACCCGAGTCAAATGCGAAATCAAGCATCCCCTGCCATGCGGGGACAAAGCCCGGCGGAGCTGCGGATCGCAGGCCGTCCAAGAACCATCGGCCCAAGAATCTCTCCACCCAGTAGCAGGCTCGCGGACCGAGGCTCAAGATCGGCTTCCAGAAGCGGCCTGGATCTTCCTCCGGTGACATCTGCAGCATCACAGTGACCGCGCGGTCAAACACCCACTCGTAGGCGGCAAAGAGATCTTGTACCCCGACCTTGGCCTCTTCGACGGGATTGCCGTTCTTGTCATAGCACTCCGCGAATGAGAGCACACAAGTCAGGCCCTGGCCCCAGAAGCCAAGCCACTCTGACCGCTCTTGTGGTTCTGCCGCTTGGCTCGGCAGGAAGATGTCCTGGAATGCATGCTGGACCAGTGGCATGTCGATACGGGGAGCCTTCGCAAATACCGCCGCGTCGCGTCGGCCCCAACCACGGCTTCGCTCGGTGTAGACTAGCTCGCCCTCTTCGGCAGCCTGCTCTCCCCAAGGGGTCAGATCGGACGGCGTTTGGCCAGCGATGAAGGTTGATGCCGCAACGCCAATCTCCTCCACGATGTGGTCGGTCTTCTCCCGTTGCTGATGTGCCCTGTGAAGATCCGAATACGCGACTGCGAAGCGAATCACCAAGTTGACAAGCTGCTTGAAGGAACTCCCCAGCTGATCTCTGGCCGCGAACGCAGAACGAAGCAGGATTCGGATTACTTCGAAGCTTCTCTGTGTGGCCAGATAGGCGGCAAGCTCGCGGTACTGCGTGCAGTCGGGGCTCTCGGCCCAGAAGACCGGCACAGCAACTGCGAGGAAACGGTCCCACCCGCATGGATTGAGTGTCTCTTCGTACTCAAACTGGCCAGGAGGCGGTGGGTCGGACGCGATCTCTCTCATGCGATCCAAACACCATTGTTCCCGATCTTGATACTGCGCCAACCAGTCGCGGTGGAGCCTAGCCAGCACAGCGATTCCTCCGCAGATACATGCGAGTGTTGAAGCCGTGTCTGACTGCTTCTCAGCTTCTGTCGATTGAGTATCGAAGCCTTGCAGCGCAGTCCAGAATGGCTCCAGCTGCTCTTGAGGTAGGGGCTGGCCGTGCTCCAGCAACTGATAGCATCGACTCGTGAACTCAAAGCTCCGCCGCCCGGGCTCAAACTCCGCAACGGAGCGCTCCGCTTTCTCCAGCAACTCGGCCGGAGCCACGAACTGCCAGACCTTCTCGCCATCAGATGACTCGATCTGCTGCCAGTTCCCCCTGTCGAGATACGCGGCCAGGACGCTCATCTGAGTACGGAGCCGCTCGTCCTCGATGTCCCCGGAGAGACGTTCTTGGCATCTACTTCTCGCAGCCGCGAAATGCTCCTGTAGTTCAGGCGCGTCTAGGACCATATGGCCAAGAATCTGGTGCAGCTGTCTTGTACGGTGAGGAAGCGTCTCCCATTCTCGTGCCTTGTTCCAAAGCCATTCCTGCGTGATGAACATGAACGAGGTCCCGAGGCCGATCGCTCCTTGGCTCTGAAATACATGCTCCCAGTAGTGGAATTCTGGTACGCAGAGTAGGGGTCCGAGTAGATCACGGAACAGGTCTGGCTTGCTGCGACCCACCTCCACCAGCAAGCCCGCAAAGGCCACGGAGGTCGTTCTCTTGAAGATGGTTTCGACAACTTCGTCGATTGGCTGACCGGCGTCCAAGGAGTTGTACAGCCATTTCTCGAGGGCCATCAACGCAGAGCTCACCACATCCGAATACCATACCGCCCCGCGATACCAGTAGAAGACCCTCCAATCCCCCTGGAGCATCCATGTGCGCCGACTATCTGACAGATAAACGATGTTCGGTTCTTCGCCTTCAGCCCTGATCTCCTCTGCCCATCGCTCCGTGGCAAAATCCACCAACCGGATAATCGCGTCCAAACCGCATTCGGGGTTGACCTGCAGGAAGGAAAGGAACGGGCCCTGGAAGTAGAACCTCGGGTGGAACCGGCTGTCGTCATGCACCTCCAGTTGACGGCCGATCGGCATGTGATACCGAGATGGATGCCCCTTCGGCCTAGGTTTCCGGATCAGAAGGGCCAGGATCACTTCGCTTGTGGTTCGCGGCCTCTTGACCATGAGCGGCAAGATAGCCTCAGTGTGCAGGCAGACGTGCCGAAACGCTTCGTCAACACTGAAGCTGGGACCGTCCGGCCACGGATCTGGCCAGGTCAACTCGTACGTACCTAGCGAGGAGCTTCTCTCTTCAACTGTTCCAGGCCTGCGGTAGTCGCCCACTTCCCCAGAAGCCACGTCTGTTGGGATGCGTCTAGCACTAGCTTTGAGGGCTAGGTTAGCTACATCGTCAGGCAGCATACGCGCGGCTTGCAGGAGGGCCTCGTAGCAGGCACGATCGTCCTCAATCTCACGGTATGGATGATGTTTCCTCTTCTCGTATGTCGCAGTGCCAACCGCCAATGCAACCCGAGCCGCCTCATCCCTACAAGGCCAGTTCGCTCCTGCTGCCTTCAACCACGTACCTGCAATCTCCGCTGCTTCAAGAGGAGCTAGCTCAACCGCCTTCTCCAAACGACGATGGAGGAAGTGAAGCACAGCCGGCCAGTACGTCCAGACGGGAAGGCGCCCCTGTGCCCGAGCGTAGGCTGGGTCAGGCTCATTGTACTTCTCGGCGATCGCGATCCGCGTAGGGTCGGGATAGGTGGCTACATGCAGGAATCGGCGGAGCAGGCGCCGCAGCAGGGCTCCGTTTTCGGCCTCAAGGTCTGGCCATACGTTTCCAAGTAACCCAGAGGCATTAGTCGAAAGGAAGACCGCGTCAAGCAAGAGGTCCTGAACAAAATCGAGCTCATCAAAGGTCCTGCGCCATGCACGTGTATCCTGGCTCTGTTCCAGTAGATGCAAGCCAAAGAACCTGATCGCCCCATGCCAATAAGGCTGGTGTACGCGGTCCTCAAGGTAACCTCGGAGATCGTCCGAGTGGGCCAGCGTACTTCGTTGCCTGGCCCAGTCACCGAGGTGGTCATGGGCGAACGCAACGCATTCATTATCAACTTGACAGATACCGCCCCGCCTGAGCCCAGCCAGCAATCCCGCTTCAGCGGGATCCAGGGACATAACGGGCGTCTTAGATCGTCCCTCGTCCGCCTGGCGTTCCCCCAGGCGCTGCAAGAACGCTGAACGCGCATCGCCATTGCGGCCGCCGCTGATGCATCGCTCCCAATAGCACTTGATTAGGTCGGATTCCCCAACCCATCTATCGACATCGAGTACTCCTCCTGAACGTACAACTGATGCCAATAGATCAAGGATCTTCGGCTGTTCATGCAGCGCGGGCCTTGTCGCAAGCGGCTTGAGCGCGGGAAAGGCCTCCAGCACGGGCAGGATGTCATCGGTGTTCAACGGGCGGATCTGATACACCTCCGTCTTCTCGATTGGCAGACAGGAGCTGGCCAATTCTGGTAGTAGGTACGACCACCGCTCGGCCTGGCATGTGATAAGCACCTTCCACGGACAATGGAGGTCAGTCACGGCAAGGGCGTCGAACAGCATGGCCAATTCGCGAAGGCCTGTGGCGCCTTCTAGTCGTTCGAGGCCATCCAGAACCACCAACCCTTTGCTTTGAGAGAAGTTAGCCAGTACATCTGGGAAGGGATGATTCAGGCCCAACGAGGATGCCAGGGCCTCGATCCCGCTTTGTCCCAGGTCTCCCGCGTCAAGCCAAAGCACCGTTGCGTCTTTTTCGACTCGCTCACAAACCAACTTGGCTATGACAGTCTTGCCGCCTCCCGACGGGCCTATGATCACAGATGTCCTGCCGGAGCCATCCTCAGTCAGGCTTGCCAAGACCTGCGCTACTTCGTCCTCTCGAGGCAGTGCAATTGTTCCGCCAATTGTGGAGCGTACGGCAGCCCTCGTCCTTCCTGACCACCGTCGCAAGAGCGACCAATTCGTTTCGAAATCGGGGAAGTCCTTCAGCTGATGAAAGGGCCGCAAGGCGGCCAGGAGCCGGCTGCGATCAAGGTATCCGCCGGCGGTGCGAGCTTCGTTAACCGCTTCCAGGAGCGTGTGCCACAGTTTCGTAGCGGACTCTAGCGCCCCATCTTGAACGAGTTGCTGACAATCAGAGATGGCTTGACCTTCATCTTCGGACGCAATGTCCTCGAAATCGAACCCCCTGAAGACCGTTCGGCCGAGCAGCTCTCCTACTCGTGATTGGGTGACACTGTGCTTCCCAGCAAGCTCAGTGGGACAAGCGAAGCTGTCGAGCAAGCTTCGATGCAAATCGGATGCATAGCCAGGGCTGCTGATTCGTTCGACGAGGCTTGCAGGATCCTGGTTTCTGGCCCTGTTCACAAGATCATGTAGCGCCCTCCTTAGCGGATCGGGGAGTGGCGAAGTGATGAGGCCCAACATGTCTCTGCTAGGGTCAAAGCAATCGGCGCTATCGCACAGGTATTGCGACCACGCCGCGGCCACAAAATCCTGGGGAGCGGAATCGGAACCGAATTGAGGATTGCTCTTTATGGAAAGGGCATAGCGATGCCGAGCGGAGGCGCTCTGAAGGGTCATCAGAAGATCGTCCAGAAGCCAACCATCAACTCGGACTTGGAAGTCCATCCGAACGATTAGACCGTCAGCTGGTTCAAAGGGCGCCCTGCCCAGGATCATCCGAACAGCGTAGTACGCACCTACCTTGTCCTCAAAGGTGAATCCCTTACCAGAAGTCTGCTTCGGCGTTGCGATTTCTTTTGTCATCGCTCCGCTCCCAACCTTGATACGAAGGGCTACGCCAGAAGCCTGGTAAGCCTCCGCAGCTGGGGGCCGATGGCTCGAGATTCCACCCGTACGGCGGTCCGACGAGCCCAGCCCTTGGACCGAGTAGTCAGGGCTCTACCTGAAGGCGGCGAATCGCCCGCCCCTCTCGCCATCTTTAACCGTTGATGGTAACCGGATCGTGGGAAGCCGTCACCAGGCTCTCCGGTCAGCTACGAACGAGCTGTCGTCAGTCACTCCTTACGCCATACGGTCGGGCCGTCGTAGTCGAGGAGGCCGCGGCGGATTGCGGCGTTGATGGCGCTCTTGATGGGGTCGCGGACCGTCGCGGTGATGCGGGCGAAGCCCAGGTGAGCGGCTACGGCGGCGATGACGTCCTCGCGGTCGTAGTTGCAGCCCTGGCGCATAACGGAGCGGATCGTGTCAACCAACTCGTCGCGGGTATACTCGTCCATCCACGTCGTCTCGGCGAAGACGGCCTGGCCCTCGGCGCCGATGATCTTGCGGCGGATGGCTGCGCGGAGATGGCCCTTGAGCGCCTCGGCGATCACCTTGCCGAGCCGCTGGTAGCCCAGGCGTTCGGAGACGGCCTTGAGGAGGTCGTCACGCATCATCGTTCCCCGACCTCGGCAAGCTTGGCGGAAGGCGGCCATCACCTTGTCTACAGGGATCTCGTCGATAGACCGTTGAGCCGGCGCCTTTTCCTCGGTTGCCTCGGAGGTCTCCAACAGTATTATTGAGTCCTGCATAGACAATGCAATCGCTCACTTTCGCAGCTGAATGGACAGGCCAGTCGCATGGACGAAGGAGCGGAGCAATGATTGCTGGGCCGCCACATGCTGCGTTTCCCGTTTGGCCTGCCCGTGGATCGCTTCCAGTTCGCAGTGCCCGTGGTTGGACAGCCGGTGGTACTTGAGATAACCCCAGACGTACTCCATCGCGTTGAGTTCGGGAGCGTACGGCGGCAGCCATTCAACCCGCAGCCGTCGTCGGTAACTGCGCCATTGCTTGAGGCGGGCGCTTCGATGGGCGTTGAGGCGATCCCAGATGAGGATGACGTGGCCCCGCAGGTGCTTGAGCAGTTCACCCAGGAACGCCATGACCTCATCTTGCGTGATGTTCTTGTCTGGGTGCCAATGCAGGTAGAGCCCGAGACGATGCCGCTTCGGCGAGATGGACAGGGCGCCGATGCCCGAGACCTTCTTGTGGCTCCGCGTCCGTTGGCGAAGGACGGGTGTCTGCCCTTTGGGCGCCCAGGTCCGATGCACCGTTGGAGCCATGAGCAGGCCCGTCTCGTCCAGAAAGACGATGTGGGCCCGCTTACGGGCGGCGTTTTTTTATCCGGGGCCACTCGGTGGCGACCCAGTGTTGGATCGCTTCGTCGTTGCGTTCGACGGCCCGCCGTTCCGGCTTCTGACAGGACCAGCCGAGTGAGCCCATCAACCGACCGATGTGGTCGACGTGATAACGCACGCCATAGTGTCGCTCGATCACCTCGGCGATGCGTGGGCACGTCCACAGATCGGTGGGAAACCCATTGGCCTTGGCGCCCTTCAGGAGGCGCTTGGCCAAGAGCTTGCGTTGCCGCTCGGTCAGCTTGGGCTTGGCGCCCGGATGGGGCTTGGCTACCAAGCCGTCCGGTCCGTCTCTCTCGTGGGCCTGGCACCACCGGGTCACACTGCCCGGACGGACGCCCAGTCGCTTGGCGATTTCGGATCGCTGGATCCCCTGCTGGTCCAACGCAATGGCCTGACGCCTCCTGCGTTCCAGTACCTCGGCGCTTCCATGCGGTCTCATGTAGGAATAGATCGGTCATCACGTGTCGATTTCTTTAGCTGTGCAGGGGCCAATAGCTGTTCGTCCGTAGCCATCGCCGTGTTGGGTTCGACCGGTTCAGGCCTCTCCGCTTGTGGGGTATCCGATGGGCAGGCCGGCACCTTGGTGTTCTTTGCCGTCCGGGTTCGTTTGGCCTTTGGCTTGACATCGGCGGCGTCGCGTTCGGCGCGGATGCGGGCTAGGAGGGCGGAGGCGGGTTCGTAGGGGCGGCCTTGTTGGCGGGCGAGGTCGGCTTCGGTGGGGACGAGCTCGCCGCGGAAAGCCTTGGCCAGGATCGCCTGCGTGAGCTTGCCCGCCCGCGCCGCAGCGGCGGCCACGCGCCGCTCAATCGCATCGGCCAGCTTGAACAACGTCTCGACGCAGCGGACGATCTCGTCCTGCTCTTCGAGCTTGCACCACGGCATCTCGTAGCTGGCGAGCTTCTTGGCGTTGATGTTGGACTGGCTGACACCGTCGGTGCGAACGTAACGGCACCATCCCTTGAAGTCTGGCGCATTTAGGCAGTAGTTGAGATACTCTGGGCTGACCTCGGGACCGTGGTGAATTCGGATCAGGTAGCCGGCGAAGATTGCGGAACGCTCACCCCTGTAGATACCTGTCTTGCCCACCAACTCAGGGCTATTGGTGCGGTTGAAGAGCACGGTGTTTGGTGCCAGCACGTACTTGTCAATCTCATCGTCGTCGGACGAATAAGCCAGGTCGGTCCAGTCGATCTCGCCGTCCTGAATGTTACCCATTCTCAGGACCGGGACCTCACCTTCCTTGTCGGACTTCCTGGACGACCCATACTGGAAGCCCTCGCAGAGATCGCTCAGCGAGCGACGTTTCCAGCTCCCAGGGAGTTCACCTTCATCCGTGGCGGCGTCTACGATGCCCTGCCTTTCGCGCCAGTCGGCGGTGAGGCGGCCGGAGCAGGCGGCGGCGAGGACGGCCTGGCGGAAGCGCTTCAGCAGGACCGGCACTTGGGTCAGCTGCTCCTTGGCGGCCGTCACGCGAGACAGCAACGCCTCCACCTTCGCCACGATCCGCTTCTGCTCGGCCAAGGGGGCAAGCAAGATTACGTAGCGTGAGATTGCCGCCCGGGTGAAATGCTTGATCGTAGTACCCGTGAAGTACGCCAACAAATGACCTAGGTCTGCATCGTACTTCAATTGGTGCACAAGCCACTGGGGCAGGACCCCGCCAAGGAAGCGGACTCGATGCAGAGCTTTCTGGAACTTGATTCCGCTATCGGCACGATCCCAAACTGCGGCGCGCCCCGGCTCGCCTCCCTCGCAGACCAGAACATCCCCTGGCTTCAAAGAGAACTTCTCCAGCTCGGCGTCCTCAAACGCCATCTCCAGGAGATCCGTGGTGTCGAATTGCCCCCATCGGACATTGACGTTACGAAGGTAGGGCAGACGCTGGGCGGAGGAAGCCTTGCCACGATCAAGCATCTTGCCAAGCTTGATTTCGGCTACGTCACCGAGTGGTACGCGCTCCCATCCGACGGGCGGAATGCCGTCTCCTATTGGAGGGGGCTTCACGTTTCCCTTAGAGGCAGCTTCCGTCATTCCCCAGTCTCTCTAAAGCGGAACGATACCCGCTAGATCTCGGTACCATCTTCCCATCCACACCCTTTGCACCTGATGCAGTAGTATGTGTCATCCCGCTCGTAGTCTATGGCTTCGAATCTCTCGAGTTCTCCAGAGCCGCACATCGGACACACACGGTAGGGAAGCAGATCGCCACCTTTTGCAGCGCCATCAGTAAGCTCCAAGAATCGCTCCTGAAGTCGACGAGAAAGCTCTCGTATGTTGGGGGAACCAGCGATGTCTGCAGCAATGCCCACGACCTCATCTTGTCTGGCCACTCGGAACCCACGGTAGTCGGCGACGAGCGTTGGCAGGGGCGTTTCGTCAAGCATCAAAGGAATGATGCGGAGGCTGTGGTCTTTGACGCGACGTTGGATGTAGGCACGGATCTCGGCACCAACCCAGTTCGATCGGCTGGCATTGTGGGACCAAACTAGCACCAATACGTCTGCGTCAGAGAGCCCTTGCTCGATACCACCCGCAATGGAGTCACCGGGACTCAAGTTCCATTCGTCGTACCAAACGTCAATGCCCTGCTCCACGAGAGCTATGGCCAGCAACCGAGCGGTCTTCCTATCAGCCTTGTTATGGCTGATGAATACCTTGCGGGGCGGCTCGGAATGTCTCGGAGCAGGCGACACGTTGCATTTCTCCGTCAACATGCGCGGGCGTCGGGCTCTGCAGCAGCACTGTTATTCTCCAGCATCGCGATGACCTCAGTCAGCTCGTTGACGGCGCCCTCCAGCTCGGCGATGGCGTCGGTGGCGAGTTCTTCGGGATCAGGCAGGCCGTCGGCGTCGTCGAGGGAGTCGTCCTTGAGCCACTTGAGCGAGTCGATCTTGAAGTCTCGGGCGCGGACCTCGGCGATCTCGAAGCAGCGCCAGCGGTCGTCGGTTGCGTCCTTGGCGTTGCGCTTGGCCCGGCCGGTGGGATCGTCGCCGTAGACGCGCTCGAACTCGGCGAAGTGGTCGGCCGACAGCGGGCGGTCCTTCTTGGTGATCCGCGGGACGTTCGTGCGGGCGTCATAGATCCAGACCCGTTCGGTGGGTGGGCCCTTGGTGAAGAAGACGACGTTGGTCTTCGTGCCGGGGCTGTAGGGCGTGAACGTGCCGTTGGGCAGCCGGAGGACGGTGTGGAGGTCGCAGTCCTCGGTGAGGATCTTGAAGACGTCGCCGGCCTGGTCGGCGAAGAGGCAGTTGTCGGGCACGACGACGGCGGCCCGGCCGCTGGGGCGGAGGATCGTCAGCACGTGCTGGAGGAAGTTGAGCTGCTTGTTGCTCGTGGCGATGGTGAAGTCCTCGCGCTCGGGGGCCTGATTGGCGCCCTTCGTGCCAAACGGCGGGTTGGTGAGCACGACGTCGTGGCGGCGGCCGTCGGGAACCTCGTAGATCGAGTCGCCTAGGTGGATCTCGGGCTCCAGGCCGTGCAGGTAGAGGTTCATCAGCGCCAGCCGTCGCGGCCGGTGGACGAGGTCCTGGCCGAAGTAGGTGCCCTTCTTGATCCGCTTGGCGAGCGTCCGGTCGATGGCGCCGCCGGTCTGTTTGATGAACCACTCGTAGGCGCAGACGAGGAAGCCGCCCGTGCCGCAGGCGGGGTCGCAGACGGTGAACTCGGCGTGGGCGCGGGGGTCGGGCTTGATGCAGCGGACGAGGGCCTGGATGAGCAGGCGCGGGGTGAAGTACTGGCCGGCGCCCTTCTTGCCCTCGTCGGCGGCCTTCTGGAGCAGGCCCTCGAAGGCGGCGGCCTTGACGTCCACGTTGAGCGAGATCCACTCGGTTTCGTCGATCAGGCCGATGAGCTTCTTGAGGTTGACGGGGTTGTTAAAGCGCGAGACGGCCCCGGCGAAGATGTCTCCGAGGATGCCGCGCTCCCGGCCGAGGGCGCGGAGCGTATCGACGTAGTGGTCGGTCAGCTCGGTGCCGGACTTGGCGGCCAGGATCGGCCAGTCCGCATCGCCGGGCAGGTCGATCCCTCGCTCATCGGCCATCTTGATGAAGAGCAAGTACGTGATCTGCTCGATGTAGTCGCCGTAGTCGATGCCATCATGCCGCAGCGTGTGGCAGAACCCCCAGAGTTTCTGAACGACGTCGGACATTGGTACCTCTCATGGTCGGCCAAAAGCATATCTACACCACTTGGCATCAGCGAAGTTCACTGGCTGGCTTGGTTGAAGGCCTGCGTTGCGCAGGCGCCCGCCAATTTGGTTGAGTTGGGCCCTGCGATTGCGCCAATGGTTGACGGTTCTGTAGCGATCGATCTCGATTTGAATCGGCTCGTTCCTCGTCAATATCGATGGTGTTAGCCTCGCTATGTCTCTGGGGTGCGCAGATGGATGCGGGAACGTGTAGGCCCACACCCCGTTCCTGGCGATAAGATCGTCAAGAAGCGCGAGCGATTCGGAACCAACAAGGGACCAACCATGCTGAGCTCTTGCGCGCCTACCGATAGCTGGAGGGGTGTTCCTGATACTCACCAAGCGGAAGTCTCGGGTGGAGATGCCATGAGTTTGGATGAGTGATTTGATTGATCTACGAAGGGCGCGCCGATCTATCCTGTACACTACCCCATAGGTTCCTCCTGAAAACGGCTTCCCAGTTTGGAAGTCACTTGAGGCAAACCATAGTGCCACCCGCCAATTCGAAGTAAGATCTAGGTAGTTCGTTGGTAATCCGTAGTGCTGTCCCAGGGAAAGCACCTCCGTAAGACGGCCAGGCGTGGTTCGCAGCCCAGCGAGCCAATTAGTCGTCCTCCGGCTTGCGAGCTGGTTGACAACCTGTTCCACGGCGTCCAGCGTCAGGGCAGTGCGAACGTATGCGATCGTGTTTCCGTATCGTGCCTCAAGCCTTGCAGGGGATGTCCCCGTTGCTAAAGAGGCTTCCAGTAACCTGTAGTCGGATGGCGCTAGGTCCTCTAGAACTAGGCTGTAACGGCGGATGGGGCAGGATCTAATGCGCGTGGGGGGATAATATCGATCAATGTGCCTTCTTGTCTGCCCCCTGTAAAGGAACCGAGGCAGACGCTGGGTGAGCGGCTGTTTCGGCTCGTGTGCTTTCAGGTGATCAAGTAGCTCCTGCTTGGTGTCAAAGAAGACTGTTCTAGGCCGCGTATGCCAGAGGGTACCAGCAGCCGCCATTCTTGCCGCAGGGCGTCGAATCAGAGTCATTGTGCGTCCCCCTATGCCGCCACCGCCTCGTTGATCCGCCGGATCAGGCTCGGAAGTTTACCTTCGAAAACCTTGTTTGCGGGGCCCCAGCCGCCAGGGCGAGCGAGTATGGGCGACCACTCGAAGTCCTCCCGGTCGATTGATAGGTTCTCGACCAGGTGGGCTCGGATGCGGTCGAGCCAACCCATCTGCTCGGGCGTGAAGCTGTGGCCGCCGGTCACCTGGGCGAAGGCCATTTTGACGCGTTCCTCGGCCGTGTAAAGCGGCTGGGCCTCGTCGGCGGCGTGCTTGACCATCGAGATGATGTCGATCAGGGCTTTGTGGTAGTGCAGCTCGTGCGCCTTTTGGAGGTGGTCGAGGGTGAAGCGCTCCGGCGCGGCGGCGAGCTTCTGATGGAGCTCGGTCAGGGCCTCAGTGCTCCAGCCCTGCGGACGATTGAGCAGGATGCGGATGGCCTCGATGTGCTCGGGGTTCTCGCGGACGAACCGGGCGAAGGCGGCTAGATAGTCCTCTGGCTTGTACTCCTTGCCGTCGGCGCCGCGGATCAGCCAGGCGGATGTTACGATGTCCTCGGCCTCGTGGGCGACAGTGAACGTGCGCGGCGCCCGGGGGTAGTTCGTCAGCAGGTCTTGGAAACTGGGATCGCGGAGGACCTTCATCGTGCCGGTGAAGTCCTGGCGGAGCCGGCGAGGTAGTTCGATGGCGTATCTGGCGACGTCGCCGTCGGCGATGAAGGCGGCGAACAGCTCGCGGGCCTTGGGCGACATCTCCTTGTCGATGCGGTGGAGGCGCTTGACCAGGCAGCGGATGTTGTAGTCGCGGTCGCGGTTGGCCCAGATGTCCTCGATGATCTCGACGATGGTGCGGGCCTCTCGCTGGGGCGGGTCGGCGGTGATGTCGGTGGCGTCGCGGAAGTACTCCAGGAGCGTGCCGTCGAAGCAGTCGAAGACGACGAAGTGGGACTTGTCGGGGAAGTGCTCGCCCTTGCGCGTGCCCCGGCCAAGCATCTGCTCGAAGAGGATTCGGGACTTGACCGGACGCAGGAAGACGATGAACTCCAGGTCGGGGATGTCCACGCCGGTCGAGAGCATGTCCACGGTGACGACGACGCCCGTCTGCTGTCGGTTGCGGAAGTTGCGGATCTCCTGGAGCGGCCGATCGACCTTGCCGGTGATCTTGCGGACGAAGGCGTCGCCCCGGCCGAAGACGTCGCGGGCGATCAGCACGAGGCTGTCGGCGTGGGAGATGTGGGGGACGTCGTTGACGGCGAAGATGAGGGTCTTGGGGAAGCGGCCGTAGGTCCGCTCGTGTTCGAGGGCGTAGGTCTGGATCTCCGCCAGGATCTTGCGGTTGGAGTCGGGCGAGGTGGCCTTCTGTTCGATCTCGGTGGCCTCGAACTGGCGCTCGTCTTCCAGCAGGTCGCGCTGGCGGTTGCCGGTGCGGGGATCGATGGCCTCGACCTCCTCGCCTTCCTTGAGGAACAGGCCCCTCATGCGGACGTCCGACTTGATCGTCACGGCGTCGTAATCCACGAGGAAGCCTTCGCGGACGGCCCGCCCGTAGTCATAACGGTAGACGACGTCTCTGAAGTAGGCCGTTGTGTGCGAGGCGGGCGTGGCGGTCAGACCGATCTTGATGGCGTCGAAGTGGTCGAGCGTGTTTCGCCAGACGGACAGCTCGGCGGAGGTGTAGCCACGGTGGCACTCGTCGGCGATGACGACGTCGAAGGCGTGGATGGGGATATCTTCCTGGTCGGCGTCGTCGTCGAGTTCCTCATCCCCGAGGCCGAAGATCGTGTTGCGGCCGAAGAGGTTGATCGTCATCCGCTGGATCGTGCATACGTAGACGAAGGCATGGCCGGGCTTGGGGTCGAGCAGGTAGCCGGGCGGGAGGACCTTGGGGTCCCACTTCTCTTCGCCTTCGACATCCTCGCGTTTGAACCGCTGGCTATAGACCTCGTAGATCCTGTCGAACTTCAGGCCGGGCTCGGCCTCGAAGGACGCGAAGGCGCGGACGGCCTGGGCGGCCAGCGCTCGACGATCGACCAGGAAGAGGATCCGCTTGGCCAGGCCGGACTTCATGAGCCGGTAGACCTGGTTGACCATCGTGAAGGTCTTGCCCGTGCCGGTGGCCATCGCGACGAGCATCTGGCGCTTGTAGTTGGCGATGGCGCCCTCGATGGCACCGTTGGCCTCTCTCTGGTAGGGGCGAAGACGGGGATGGTCGTTGGGCCTCTCGCGGAGGCCCGCAGCGGCCTCGTCGAAGTTGAAGGCCAGCCGTTCGACCAGGGCCTCGGGTGTGTGAAAGGCGGCGATCTCGCGGGAGACGTTCATCTGGTGGCGGGCGTCGCGGTGCCAGATGATCTCACCGTTGGTCGAGTAGAGGAAGGGCACGTGGCAGCCACCGAAGTTCAGCGGGTTGCTCGTAAGCCCCCGCGAATAGCGTTCAGCCTGGCGGAGGACCTCCTGGGGGCCGACGCCCTCACGCTTAGCCTCGATAACGCCGAGGATACGACCATCGACGCACAGAGCGTAGTCTGCCGGACCATGATCGGTCGGGTATTCCTCGATGGCGCAACCGTCGTAGCTGCTGAGCTGTCGGGTCGAGTCGAAGGGCACGACGCGCCACCCGGCTGCCCGAAGCCTGGGATCGATCCGCTGTTTCCGTGTTGTCGACTCGCTCTCGGCCGCCATGGGTTCGTTCTCGTTAAGTATAATGATTCCCGGGGCCAGGAAGACCCCGAAAAACGGGTTTCGCAGCGGCGCGACATGGTACCCGGCCCTGGGTGGTCCTCAGTCCTGGGCATTCGGGGTTCCTTCGCCGCGCCAGACACCATTAGGGCAGGAGGCCCGGCGCTCCGTAATACCAGGCCCTCGGATCGCTGCGCGACGCAAAGCGGTGGACCGAAGAACGGGCGAACGCCTACGGCGGGCATGGAACCGCCTGGGCGAAATGGGAATCACCTCGATGACGTCTCTGGACCACCTTTGCCAGTGACAGTAGTTTTCTTGTGGAACTCGCGGTGTAGTAGTATGTAGTGTGTTCGTTGTACTACCTACTACTACTACCGCGGGACGACGCTTATAAACGCTTTTCAAATATGGTTTCGAGCACACCCGCAACTCACTCGGCTGACGCTCCACAAGAAACGCACTCCCACTGACACGATCGCGAACCAGACCGAAAAGTACTTATAGGAGTGCTTCCTGAACCAACATGACTCGGTGCTTTTCCGATGGAGACCGTCAACGTTCGCAGGAAGATCGTCAGCCAGATCCAGCACATGCTGGATCACACGATCGTTGCGGACCGCAAGTTCTTGGATGACGAGCAGCTCATGCGATCGGAACAGCTCGCGGTCCTCGAGGAGGTCTTCAACGCCAACGTCCGCGATGCCGAGATCCGCGAAATCAGCTCACACTTCGCGCCGATCCTCCGCGGCGATCACCCCGTCCATCTAGCCGCCTGGGGCAAGACGGGCACCGGCAAGACGCTGACGATGAGGTACTTCCTGAACCTCTTGGCTGAGATGTGCCGGCGCAAGAAGGTGTCCCTGCGACATGAGCATATCGACCTGTCCACTCCCCGGCCTTGCTTTCGGGCCCTGAACGACGTGGCTTGCCTGCTCAACGCCAGCAAGCAATACAAGAAGGGAATCTCGCTCGAGGAGCTCATGCTCCGCATCGAAGCGGCCCTGGCTGGCTATCGCGGGTACCTGATCCTGTTCGTGGACGAGGTCGACAACGTCAGGCGCGACCGGGACACATTCCTGAAGTTCCTTGTCAGGCGGCTCCCGCAACAGATTCCCGGCAAGCTGGTCCTGGTGTTCGCCTCCAACCGATTGAACTGGTCGGACAACCTCGACCCGCGGATTCGATCGTTTCTCAAGCTCAACGAACTGATCTTCAAACCGTACGACGCCGTGGACCTGCAGCAGATCCTAACCATCCGCGTCAGGAAGGCCCTTCGACCGGGTTCGGTGCAACCCGGCGTTATCCAGAAGATCGCTGCCTTGGCCAGCCGAGATCATGGTGATGCCAGGCAAGCGGTGGCGCTCCTGGCCCGAAGCGCCCACATAGCCGAAAAGGCCGGCAAGAAGGTGTCCCTGGCGATGGTCGACCAGGCAGCCGACCAGATTGAGCAGGATAGATATGTCATGATGATTCGAAGCGCGCCGAAACAACTCCAGGCGGCGATGGCTGCTGTCATCCAGGCTTCTGAGAAGACCTCCGGCGGTCTCGCCACCGGGCAGGCATACGACGCCTACAAGGCGTTCTGCTCGCAAGCGGGCCTCGGACACCTGTCGGGCAGGGCCTTCAGCGACCTGGTCGGCGAGCTGGACATGTACTCGCTCGCGCGTTCGAGGGTGATATCAAAGGGTCGCTATGGTCGGACCCGCGAGATCGTCCTGGACCTGTCCCCAGACATCGTGAACCGGATCCACGACGCGATCCTCGTCAACTTCGACCTTCGCTCTCCAGCTGTGGAAAGGGACGCGAGGTGATCCATGTGGGACGCGGCGCGGCAATCAACTCATGGCAAGCGGCCGCCGAATCGGTCGGAGACTATTACCTTCAACACCACGTGCCGGTTGATTTTCTGTTCTTCGCCCTGCTTTTCGGTGCCTTGGCCTGGACCACGCTAAAACGCCGGTTTCCCGGCCGCTCGGGCAGGTTCGTGTCGGCCGTCGTGGGTTTGGCCCTATCGATTTCTTTGACCCTGAGCATGGCGAGACGGGATCTGTCACTGCTGGACATGGCCATCGTGCCCGTCGTTCTGTTGTCGTTGTTCATGGTGCTCATGGCCGTTTCACTTGTCCGAAAGCACCGGCTTGGGATCCCCACAACGGTTGGCATCGGGTTACTGGCGATAGGGATGGTTGGCGCGCCGGTCATCAACGCCGAGGGCCTCGCGTCATCGACCCACATCAACGCGATCGCCTCCGCGCTCGGATTCCTGATTCTGGTTCGCTTCCTGCATCTGCTCGTGTTCACCGGAAAGCCCCCAAGATCGCGTGCCCGGGCACGTGTTCTCGCGGCACCATATCCCCGGAGAGAAGACCGGGAGATAGAAGCCATCAGGGCCCAAACCGATTGGGCGCTTCGTCGCAACTGGGGAATGCTCGAACGACTCAGGCGCCTGACAGGGCTTGCGCGGGAACCCACAGCGGACGAGGCAACACGCCGTCGGCTTGAGGCCGCTCTGAACGGCCATGCCGGTCTTGAGGCTGAGCTCGGCGAGCGCCTCAAACGCATCCGAAAGATCGCACGGCATCTCGAGAAGCTGGATGCCAAGGCCTACAAGAGCCTTGCTGACCTCGTGTCAAGATCCGGCGCACGCGCGCCGCGCGGTATCTCCGATCAGCTCGTCTTGCAGCACGCCAAGCTTACCGAAGAACACGAGATCAGCGTCCTCACGCGCAAGGCCGCACACCACGCCCGACGGATCAACCACTGCCTGTGGAAGGCCAAACGCTGCGTCGATGAGGCGAATCAGGCCAAGGCCGAGCGGTGGCTGGATACGGCGCTGAAACGCCAGGAGGAGCTATCGATCATCTTGGGGAAGCTGGCTAAGTGGGAGAAGAAGTTGGAGCGGGTCGCGGAGAAACAGGCACTCAGCCGTCCTCGCTGAGCGCGCAAAAAGGGGTCTCTCATCGAGGCAGGTTGGTCGACGTAGTCGGTCGATCCCTCGGGCTGTTCTTCGGGAAGGCCGCAAGAAGCCCGACCTGAGCCAAGCAGAAAACACGTCCGAAACCACAAGAACTCATTGCCTCGGAATCTGCGATCTTGTTTAATGGTAACTCTTCAGCCGTCTGCAACAAGTTGTGCAGGCAATGGCGGTAGTTTGCCGGTGGCGACGTAGGTTCGCAAGCCCTGGGTGATCACGTCGATCGGGTTGTGGCCTCGCAGCTTCAGCGT
>Ga0180431_10004431_pt1 | contig 17546 bp, 24 predicted proteins | sample SS_ome_11_FD_132459 | JGI IMG/M metagenome (GOLD analysis project Ga0180431, IMG submission 132459) | Hypersaline lake sediment archaeal communities from the Salton Sea, California, USA - SS_1_MS_1 metaG | ecosystem: Environmental > Aquatic > Non-marine Saline and Alkaline > Hypersaline >... | reverse complement strand
TCAACGCGCTGACCGGGACGCACGGAGCCACGGCGATCGAGCACTCGACGAACACGTCCCTCGGATTCATCGACTCGACCGCAGAGACGGCCATAGCGCTCGAGCTGACCCCAGGGGCAGGAGCCGGAACGATCAACGACGCCTGGCCGTGGAGCGATTCGGCAGGTGGCCCCGGTGGTAGCCTCGCAGCGATCGAGGACTACAATCCCGACTGGTACTGCCTGCTGATCCCCGAGCGGGACAAGGATACGATCGTCGCCTTCGCCGGCGACATCGAGGCACGCGAGAAGATCTTTCTCGCCCAGAGCTCCGACGCCGCGGTCGTCGCCTCGCCGTATACGCCGGCATCGCCGACCCCTGACGTTGCCAGCCGACTGAAGGATCTGAGCTACTTCCGCACGTCGGTCTGGTTCCACGACGTCGACGCCGAACACAAGGCCGCTGCGATGGCAGGTCGAGCGCTCCCCGAGATACCGTCGTCGATCACGTGGAAGTGGAAGCAGCTGATAGGCGTGGCTCCGACCGTGCTCACGTCGAACCAGCGAGCCAACCTCCTCAGCAAGAGCGCGAATTCCTCGGAGTCCCGCGGTGGTCGCCACTACTCCTTCGAGGGTACGGTCGCGTCGGGTGAGTTCCTGGACATCATCCGAGGGCGAGACAAGCTCAAGAGCAGGATCCAAGAGCGCGTCTTCGAGGCTCAGCTGGCTTCGCCGAAGATCCCATTCACCGATGGTGGCATCGGCCAGATCGAGGGAGCCTCGAGGGCCGCCGTCGAGGAGAGTACGACGGAAGGATTCATCGCGACCGATCCCCCGGTCGAGTGGACCGTCCCGAAGGCTGCCGACATCCCGAGCGGAGACAAGGCGAAGCGCGAGCTCCTCGGGACCAACGCGATCAAGTTCAACGCGAAGGTTCAGGGCGCGATCCACCTCGCCGAGATCAGGGGCACCGTCTCGGCGTAGCGTCGAGCCGACCTGAGGACAGGAGCAAGAGGAGACTCGAACATGACGACGACCTACGATCCGGCGAAAGTCGACATGATCCTAAACGGGGTCAGGTTGACCGGCTTCGCCTCAGGAACCTTCATCTCGATCGAATACAACGCCGACTCGTGGTCGACTCAGGTCGGAGCTGACGGGGAGGCTGTGCGTTCGAAGTCGAACGATCAGAGCGCTCAGGTGACCGTCACGGTGCTGCCCGGTAGCCCGGCGAACGCGATCCTCGGAGGCCTGAAGGCCCTCGACGATGCCGACAACCGAGGAGCCGCTGCCTGCATGATCAAGGACCCGCACTCGAACACGGTGCACCTGTCCGAAGGCATGTACGTCAAGAAGGAGCCGAACACGGTCTACGCCGTCGAAGGCCAGGCCAAGGAGTGGACCCTCGAGACTGGCCGACTGAAGGCAGCGCACGGGGCCTCGACCGAAGCGATCTAGGCTCGCCTCCCCTCGCGGTGGGTCAGCGCGGGGGGAACTCACCACTGACCCGATAGGAAGGTGACACGATGCCGATGCGACTTCACGAGATCCAGATCGGAGCTGATCAGTGGAGCGTCAACTCGCTCCCTGCTACCTCTGGCCTGGTCACGTCGGGCAAGCTTGCTTCGCTCGTCGGGCCATCGCTCTCGGCGATGGGAGACGCCTCGACGGGAGAGGGACTCGACATCACGGACAGCCTCGCGGCGAAAGCCGTCGGCGCCCTCTTGGGGCAGATGTCCGATCCGAAGGCTGTGCAGGTGATCAAGGAGCTCCTTCCGGACATCCGGAAAAACGGGAAGCCGATCACCTTCGATCTCGAATTCGCCGAGGACTACGGCGCCCTGATGCGACTCGTCGGTTGGGCGATCAAGTTCAACTTCGCGAGTTTTCTCGACGCTCATCCCGCGCTCCGATCTATCGTCCAGTGGACCGAGCAAAGGATGAGCGACTCAGAGCTCTCGCACCTAACCTCGACTGGCGCATCTGGCGAGTCGTCCTCGCGGGCAAAGCCAGCCTGAAGGAGTTGCAGACCTACTACGACGTCGACGACCTGGCAGACTTCCACGAGGCACTAGACCTCGAGCTCGAGATGGCTCCGAAGCCGCCGAAGCCGGGGAGGTAGGAGGGCCCACCGATGACCATCGTCAGAGAACTGATTACGGTCCTCGGCTACGACGTCGACAAATCAGGCGTGAAGGGTGCGGCGGATGCCTTCGCCAGCCTGAAGGCGAAGGCGATCGCCGTGAAAGCCGCGTGGGACCTCGCCGTCGGAACGCTCCGGACCGTAGTCGTCGAGACTGCGGACGCTGGCGACGCCGCGGCGAAGGCGGGAAAGCGGCTCGGGATCTCGGCTGAGGAGGTCCAAGAGCTAGGCTTCGCTGCCGAGCGCTCTGGCGTTCCGATTCAGGCATTGCAGAACGGGATCCGCTCCCTGCAGCGCAGGGCAGCGGAGGCCGGCGAGGGGAACAAGGCTTTTGCTGAGGGCTTCAAACGCCTGGGGATCTCGGCGAAGCAGGCCGCGCTGACTCCGACGGTCGACCTGCTCGAGCAAGTGGCGACGGCACTGCAAGGCGTGCAGGACGAAGGCGAGCGGACTGCGATCGCGATGAGGGTCGCCGGCGACGGTGGCGCTCAGCTCCTCCCCCTCTTCCTCGAGGGCGCGAAGGGGATCCAAGCGCTCAGGTCGGAGGCTCGGGATCTGGGCTTCGTGATGGACAACGAAGCCGCGGCAGCGTCCGAGGTGATGGCAGATTCCTTCCTGAACCTCGAGCGGGCGACGGAAGGCGTGATCAGACGGGTCGGCGTTCAGCTCTTCCCGATCTTCCGACGAATCACGGACTCGACGACGCGATGGCTCGTCGAGAACCGTCGCTTGATCGACCAAGGGATCAAGGTCCTCGTCGGCATCCTCGAGCGCTCCCTCGATCTGCTCTCCGAGTTCTACCGGCTGATCGTCGAGAACCGTCGAGCCGTTGCGCTCTTCGCCGCGGTCCTTGCGTCGGCTGCCCTGCCTGGCCTATTCGCTTTGACGAAGGCCTTCCTTGCGCTCTTCATCGCCCAGCTGAAGGCCGTCGCGATCCCGGCGCTCATGACAGCCGGATTCATTGCGTTGGCTGCCGTGATCGCTCTCGTGATCGAGGACGTGTATGCCTTCGTCACAGGCTCCGAGAGCCTGATCGGGAACCTGATCAAGGTCTTCGTCGAGGCTCCGATCGACCCCAACGAGCATTGGATCCTGACGGTCCTGCGGGACATCATCGCGGGGGTTCAGTGGGCGGTCGAGTCGGTCGACGATTTTTTCAAGATCTGGACGGCTCAGGCAGTCAAGACCGGGTCGGTCTGGGGCGGGGTTGTCGAAACTCTGTCGATGGCCTGGGAAGGCCTGGTCAAGGTGATCGAGGACGCGATCGACGCCGTGAACATCTTCGGGGACGACGACGAGGAGAACCGGAAGAACCGAGACCAGCCTCAGAGGACCGGCAGGATCCCTCGACGCATCCTCGATCGGAGCCGGCAGATCGAGGCAGGCCAGGCCCCGGGCAGCCCTCAAGAGCTCGTCGATCGCCGACTTGCTCTTCTGGGGCCCCAGTCCCCCGGCCAGGCTCCGGTTCCCTCGGTTCCGGTGATTCAGCCGACGCAGACCGGGGGCGCAAGCCAGACGGTCGTGCAGGGCTCCCAGGCGCAGATCTCGATCAGCCTGCCCCCTGGGACCGACCCGAGCGAAGTCGGCGAGAGCGCCTCGCGAGCGTTGCGAGACGTCCTCGAGGAGGACCGGCGAGAGGCTGCCCGAGCTCTCGGCGCTTCTGGTAGGGTTGTGAGGTGACCTGCGAGGTTCAGGGATGCGACGCCGAGGTCGTTCTGCAGTGCAAGTGTATCCGTGGGCACAAGCGCTGCTCTAAGGGGCACGAGTGGCACACATGCCTCGAGTGTGGCTCGATCGTGTTCGAGCCTGCCGACCACAGCAAGCCTCCCCCGAAATGCACGTGCGAAGATAGGACGGAAGGACCGTGAGCGCCGAGCTCGCCACTCTCCTCGGGGTCAAGGGCCCCGAGATCGGTCCGATCCAGATCGACGCTGCGATTACCGAGACGCACTCCCTCTCGGCTCAGGTCGTCCAGCATCCGATCGAGGACGGTGCCGAAATCGCCGATCACATCTCGCTTAATTCGAGGACGTATCAGCTCGAGGGCGTGGTCGCTCGAGCGCCAAACTCGGTCGCCGGCGCCCTGACTCAGGGCCTCTTCTCGAGGAAGGATCAGGAAGCCTACCTCGACCTCGAAACCCTCTTCGAGAACCGGGAACCGTTCGTCGTTGTGACGGGCCTCCGGGTCTATCCGAGTATGGTGTTCTCGAGGTTCACGGTTCGGCGCAACAAGGACACCGGGCAGGTTCTCTCGTTCTCGGCGGAGATGGTCGAGATCAGGGTCGTCAAGAGTGAGACCGTCGCCGCGGCTCCGATCCCGAGCGCCAACGCGAAGGGGGCCCCGAAGACCGACCAGGGCCCGAAGCCGGTCACGCCTGCCCCTGAGGCAGCGGCAGCGAGCTCGGGGAGCACGCTCTCGAAGATCGGCACGGTCGACTGGCTCGAGGCGTTCAAGGCATGGGTGGGAGGTCTCGCGGGATGAGCGTCTTCGCTGTCCAGACCTCGACGAGGCTCCCCCGGTACGTCCAGCGGGTCACGCTCGACGGCGGGGTTTACTCGCTAGACTTCCACTGGAACACTCGCCTGGGGGCATGGTTCGTCGATGTTCTCGACGCCGACGGCGAGGTCCTCGTCGCCGGTCGCCGATGCGTCGTCGACAACATCCTGCTCGGACAGTTTGAGCACCTAGAGATCCCGCCGGGGATCCTGACCGTCTTCGACACTTCCAGACGTCTCGCTCCCCCGGTCCTCGACGACTTCGGGACCCGGGTCCTGATGCTCTACTTCGACAAGGAGTCGGCCGACAGCGTGATCCGTGGGGTGAGCTGATGGGGGAGCTCTTCTCTCGTCGGGCAGCGGTGACCGTCGGGACGCTCCGGGTCACCGGCCTTCGGATCGCGTTCCGGGTGACGAAGTCGGCCGAGTCGGAGGCGAACCAGTGCGAGGCGACGATCTGGGGCCTATCTGAGGCCTCGAGGGGGAGGATTCAGGACGAGCTCCCGACGTCTCTGATCATCGAAGCAGGCTATGAGGACAGCACGTCGACGCTCTTCTACGGCGAGGCTGTCCGACCTCGGAGCGTGAAGACTCCGACGGGTTGGGTTACGAAGATCGCCGGCTCAGACGGACACACCCCGCAACGTGAGATCGTGAATCTAAGCATGCCCCCCGACACGTCGGTAGGAGACGCGATCGCAACGATCGCCCGAAAGATGAAGGTCGGCGCCTCGACAGCCCTTCGGCGTGCTCTCGCCGGCGACTTCGACGGAGGCCTCTCAGCCTTCGCGAATGGGCTCACGTTCAGCGGGTCGGCCAAGGAGGAGATGGACAAGTTGACCTCGAGCCTCGGCGTCGAGTGGAGCATCCAAGACGGTGAGCTCTTGATCCTGAACGAGGGAGACACGGCAGGGGAGGCTGTTCTGCTCTCCCCTGACACCGGCCTGATCGGGTCGCCCGAGACGGCTCAGGACGCGAAGAACAAGTCGCTCACGCTCGTCAGGTGCCGGTCCCTCCTTCAGGGCATCATCAACCCTGGTCGTCGGCTCGAGCTAGAGTCGGAGGCGATCTCGGGGAGCTATCAGGTCAGAAAGGTGATGCATCAGGGCGACACGCACGGCCCCGGTTGGTACTCCGACCTCGAGTCGAGGGAGCTATGAGCGACACCAGGACAGCGGCAGAGGTCTCGCCGAGCTGGGCCGAGCTGATCGCTAGAGCTATCGAGGACCGCCTTGCGTCGGTTCACACTGGGCTCCCTGGCTACGTCGAGAGCTACGACGCCGAGTCGCAATCGGCATCGATTCAGCCTTCGCTCGAGCGAGCCTTCCAGCTCCCAGACGACTCGATCGAGGTCCAAGCCGCTCCGATCCTGTACCGGATCCCGGTCGTGTTCCAGGGGGGCAACGGCTGGCGGTTCAGGTTCCGACTGAAGGCCGGCGACGAAGTCTTCCTCGCCTTTGCCGAGCGGTCCCTCGACCGATGGAAGGACTCGGAGCAGGGCTCGACTGTCGACCCGGTCGAGAGCCGGAAGCACGACCTGAGCGACGCGATCGCGATCCCGAATCTGAGGCGAAGGGGCTCGGCTCTTCCGGACCCCGGCGACGACTTCGTGATCGATCACGAGGACGGCGATGCTCGACTCGTCCTGAAGCCAGACGGCACGATCGAGCTCGGCGTCGGCGCATCGGCGTCGGTCCCCCTCGGCGAGGCGCTGTCGACGTGGCTCACGACTCAGCTCACAGTCTCGACCGCGTTTGGCCCGAGCGGTCCCTCGACCGTGCCTCTGACTTCGGAGCAACTCTCGAGCAAGGTCAAGGTGACGCCGTGACCCTGGCTCTAGCCACCCTCGAGGATGCGATCCGGTCGATCATCGATCGCGACTTCGACGACTTCGACGGCTTCCCTGGGTCCGACGAGGAGGTCGGCGAGCGCTGGACCGAGGCGATCCGAGTCTACTTCGCCGAGATGGTCTCGCCCCCGTTCCTCCCCGAGCATCACGAGACGGCAGCGGCGGAGATGAGGACCGCCATGGTCGGCGCAGGCGTCCCTCCTGTCGGCGATGCTCCTGCCCCAGGGCCGACCATTGTCCCGACAGCGATCACGCTCTACGCATCGACGTTGGCCCCTCTCGCCAGCCTCGTCGGGTTCGCTGCGACCCCTCCCCCTCTTCCGGCTCCGTTCGTTCCTGCCGGTGGGCCCTCCCATGCCGTGGCGACAGCCCTCGCGACAGCCCTCGACGCATGGGCCCGGACAGGCCTGCAGGCCCCTCTTCCCGCTTCGCCCTCGTCGCCTTGGGCGTGATAGGCTGGACGCGTGACTCTGGGCCCAGACCTTCAGCTCGACCCCGAGACGCACGACCTCCTCTTCGGACCTGACGGCGATCTCGTGATGGCGACAAACGTCGGCCAGCACATCAAGATCCGGCTCTTGTTCTTCGAGGGTGAGTGGTTCCTCGATGCAGGACTCGGCACGCCCTACTTCCGAGACATCCTGAAGAAGGCGCCGAACCTGAGCCACGTGACGGCCGTTTTCCGGCAGAGGATCATCGAGACGCCGGGGGTCATCGAGCTGACCGAGCTCGAGCTTGACTATGACAACCCGACCCGGAAGCTCTCGGTCCGGTTCAAGGCCGAGACGACGACCGGTTCAGCAAACGACGTCGTCGAGATTCAGGTATAGCCATGACAGAATTCGGCCTAACGCTTGCGGGTTTCGTCCCGATGAGCCTTCAGGACGTGAAGGCAGACCTCGAGGGCGCCATGCGAGGCGCGTTCGGTCAGAACGTGAAGGTCGCAGGCGAGAGCGTGAACGGGCAGTTCATCGGCATCATGTCTGAACGCCTCGCCGACCTCTGGGAGCTCGCAGAGAAGGTCACTGCCTCGGCCTACCTCTTCGGCTCTGCCGGCGCTGCCCTCGACGACGTCGTCGCTCTAGCTGGCAAACAGAGGAACCAGGCCACGCCCTCGCAGGTCGTGCTCGAGCTCGCCGGCGACCCGTTCACAGTGATCCCGGCTGGCCAAGTCGTGCGAGACCCGGTGCAAAAGATCCGTTGGGTCACGACAGAGGCCGGCGACCTCGGGGCAGGTGGCTCTGATCTGGTGGCAGCCGAGAGCGAGGAGGACGGGGCGATCCAAGGACTCGCCGGCACGCTGACCGAGATCGTCACCTCGGTGACCGGCTGGGCGACCGTGACGAACCCGGAGGACGCCGACGAGGGGCGAGCCGTCGATTCCGACTCGAAGCTCCGAGCCGACACGCAACTATCCTTCAGGGCCGGGGGAGGCTCTGCCACGGAAGCGGTTCGGGCGTTCGTTCTGAGGGTCCGGAACGTGACCGAGTGCCTCGTCGTTGCGAACCGAGGGCTCGAGCCTGACGCAGACGGGAGACCCGGGAAGAGCTTCGAGACCATCGTCAGGGGCGGAGACGGCCAGGAGATCGCCGACGCGATCTGGTTCTCTCAGCCGGGTGGGATCGAGTCCCACGGGTCGACCACGTCGGCCGTCACGGATAGTCGCGGCGACTCTCAAACGGTCAAGTGGAGCCGACCGGAAGAGGTCGAGATCTGGCTCCGCGTTCAGTACCGCCCCAAGGTCGACAACAAGGGCGATCCTATCGTCGACCCGGACGACCTCGAGGCCTCGATGCTCGAGGAGGTCCTCGACTTCGCCGGCACCTACCAGATCGGCGATCCCGTCGTACCTTGGAACGTCGAGCAGAGAATCGAGACCGAGGGCATGGATCGAGTGACGGTCCTCGCCGGTAGGACCTCGGTCCCAGACTCCCTCGACCCGATCGTCCTCGCTCGAGGGGAGCTCGCCGAGGTAGACTCTGGCCGGGTTCAGTTTCAGCAGCTGACCTAGGAGATCAGACGCATGGCCCGATTTATTCGCTCCGCAAGCCTCGCCAACCTGAACGCGGTCCTTGAATTCTTCTTTCAGGGGCTACGCGACGAAGGGTGGAGCGAGATCGTTCTGAACGCCTCGACGACGCAACCGGGGTCGGCTCAGCTCGGGAAAGAGTCGATCTTCGAGGCTCCTGGGGAGGCAGCCGGAAGCGGGAACGCTCGCGGGCATTTCATCGGGTTTGCTCGCGAAAATTCGCTCGACATCGCAGCTCGCAACGTCGGCTTCCTGCTCTACGCGGGCATGGGGAAGAGCGCCGTCTTCGACATCTCGAGCGCCTCAGGGAGTGGGACCGCTCTCGACATCACGACGACGGCGACCCACCCGTTCCAGGACACGGCCGTCGACGGTGGCGACATGGTGATCTGGAACGGGATCAGCAATGCCGCCCTGAACCAAGGAGTCGGAGGCACGCCCTCGGCACCATCGAGAGTCCAAGCCGTCGGGGGAGCGACGCAATTCGACGCCGTGATGGGGACGTCTGTCGGAGTCGGCCCAGTGACGGGCACCGGCGGCAAGTGCCTTGCGCTCTATAACTGGGTCGGATCAAGGCACAACGACACCGACAACCACGAGTCTTGCGTCGCCCTGTCGACGGATGAGCCGATGGACGCCTTTGCCTTCGTAGACAAGCAAGGGATCATGGGCTGGATTCAGAAGGGGGGCCTTTACTACGGCTTCGCAGTTGGGGCGACGGGGAGAGGCCATGTCCAAGCCCAGGGGAGCACGATCGCGAAGCTGAGCGCCGAGGCCGTGGGGCTCGGGGCTGGGACCGCGGTAACCCTGAGCCTCGACCGTGCTCCTGCCGCTGTCTTCGCCGAGGACCTGCCGACGAATTCGTACATGCGTGTCTGCCTGTACCCACCCGACAGCGCCGGCGCTCAGATGTCGGGCGTCGTCGATCGGTCGCAGAACGGCAGCCCCTATCCGAAGGTCGTCGCGGTCGGGCCCGGCAATCAGATCCAAGTCGAGGAGCTGCCCGCGTTCACCTATCCTATCGGCACGGTCGTCGGTGACGACTGCGCCGATCTCGTCTGCATGGGCTACGGCCGAACAGGCAACGGAAATACGAACCTAGGGGCCCGCGACTGGTACTCCACCGAGATGCCTGACGAGGCAGCAGAGTCGCAGGCGTGGCCGATCAGCCCGGTCAATACACTCTGGGACTTCGAGGGCCTGCTCGGAGCGCTCGCCGTGACCAACCTCGACCCGACGCGAGCCAACCGGTTCCACGAGGTGCCTCACCGGCTCGAGCGGGCCGGCGACGGCTGGCGCTATCCAGTGATCGGGATGTTGGGCTGGCCTGTCGGCTCGACGAACGATCTCGACTTCATGCGGACTGGAGATCCTGCGAACGCTCCCGACGTCGACTTCCTGATGCTCGTGAACATCCTCGCGGATATCGCTGGTACGGCTGTCGGGCTGGGGCCGAAGGCTACGACCTAGGAGACCGCATGCCTCGCCAACGATACGACATCGACAAGGAGCTCCCTCCGTTCGCCCAGCACAACCGGGTGATCTCGGAGCGCTTGCGGATCGCCGCGGTGGGCTACTGGGCGATCCGTGAGAAGCACGGGCACGGGTCGCGCCAAGAGCAAGACGCCCTCGACGACCTGATGCGGGTCACGAGACAAGCCTTCCTGCTCGAGCATCCTCAGGAGGTCGACGAGGCAGGCGACCTCGTCGGCTCGCGCAAGATCTCGCACGACGGGCCCACCGATACGTGGTCGGTCGACTCGAGGTTCCCGGGGGGAACGGCAGCCAGGAACCTGATCAAGATGCGCCGGCGTATGGCCGTCGAGCGTGCTCTTCTCGGAGGCTAGACAGTGACGAAACAGCATTTCAACTCGGCCCTGCAGGCCTATCTGACGGGCGGCTCTCTCGACTGGGTCTCGACGCCGAACATCGTGGTCTCACTGGTCCGCAGTTACTCGTTCAACGCTGCCCATGCGACGGTCGCCGACGTGACCGGGGCCGGGGGCGTGATCCATGCGACTCAGGCTCTCACCGGTCGGACAGCTCCGCTCGGGAACGGCGTCTTCGATGCCGACGACGTCACGTTCCCGGCCGTGGTCTCGAACCCGAGCGCCCACGGCCTGCTTTGTCACGAGGATAACGCGGTTCCGGCGACAGACCGGGTGCTCTTCTGGATCGATGAGGGCGTGAATATCCCGGTTGTCCCGGATGGCAACGACGAAAACATCGTCTGGGATTCAGGCTCTATCCTGATGGGCAAGATCTAGCCGGGGGCGAATGTGGCGACAGTCCTCGGAGTCGTGTCGGATGCACAGCTGACCGGCTTCAGGGTCAGCTCGGCAGGGGCTAGCGGTGCAACGGTGCATCAGGGCACCGTCACGACCTCGGCAGAGGTCGGTCAATTCTTCGATCACGGCGACCTCGACGTCTCTGTCTTTCAGGGCGTGCGGCAAGCGGGGGTCTATGACGGGTCGGGCGTGCGGAAGCCGTTCGAGATAGGCTCCTAGCGTGGCGCACGTCCAAGGAACGCCAGCGCCTCAGGGGCTCATCGGATACCGGGTCAGCTCGGCCGGCGCCGTCGGCTCGACGTATCACCAGGGCGTCACGGTCAACCACCTCGTTCCGCTGCCTCCCCTCTACCCTCCCCCGATCCTGTCGAGCGCCGTCTTCGGGACGACGGCAGCGCTCAAGTCGGGACAGCGCACCCTATATCCCGCGGCGATCCCGTCCTCTGAGGTCTCCGGGACGACTCAGGCCCTCGGTCCTGGCGACAAGCCGGCAGCGATTCCGGATCCGATTCCAACCGAGGAGGCCTTCGGGCCCGTCGAGGTCGTGTCGGGTCACATCGTCGAGCCTGATCCGGTCCCGTCGTCCGAGGCCTTCGGGAATCATCGAGCCGTCGGGCCTCCGAACACTCGCTACCCGTCGGCGATCCTGTCCTCGGAGGCCTTCGGGACCCATGCGATCGTTAGCGGTCAGGATGTCCACCCTGATCCGGTCCCGTCGTCCGAGGCCTTCGGTCCGGTCGAGGTCGTCCAAGGGGCCCCAGACCGAACGATCCGGCCGGCGCCGATCCCATCGTCCGAGGCCTTCGGCATTCCGTCGAGGGCGCTCGAGCATCCCGAGGGCGTGCCCGAGATCGCGTCACACTGTGACCTCGCGGTCGACCGTCTCGCCACCGAGTGGCGAGGGCTGCCGAAGATCGAGGATTGGCTGTGCGTGTTCGCCGACGCGTGCCAGCGGCTCGAGGTCGCCCTGTCGACGGTCCTTCAGTACCGAAGCCTCGACACGGCTCGGGGCGTCCAGCAAGACCGGATCGGCGAGCTCGTCGGCGAAGCTCGCGAAGGGCGAGGAGATCCTGACTATCGCCGATTCTTGAAAGCAGGGGCTCTCGTCGTCGCATCGCACGGGCGACCCGAGGAGCTCCTCGAGATCCTCGTCACCCTCGACAACGGCTTCGACGTGTCTGCGGTCCACCTGCTCCCGAGGTATCCGGCTGGGCTGATCATGACCTGCAAGGTGCCCCCCGGCGCCTACAGGCTCGGCGAGAGCTTCGCGAGGGTGCTTCGGCGAGCGGTTCCGTCGGCTGTCCGGCTCGTTCTGCACTTCGAGGAGGTCGGTCCGCCCCTCTTCGCATGGGAAGAGCAGGTCGCAGAAGGTGACCCGGCTCCTGCTCCTGGTACCGAGTGGGAAGAGGACGACGCACTCGGCGTCGGCGGGATCTGGGCCGAGGCGATCTAGGAGGCACCGTGTCGCAAGAGCAACCAACCAAACTCCCCCGATGGGGCACGAATCCGCCCGGTGGCACAACGACGATCACCGAGCCGAACGAGACCGAGAAGGATCACGCTTTCCAGCCTGGACACGCTCGGCGCTCGTACATGAATTGGCTCCTGAACCTCGCTTTTCAGTGGTTCGGGTGGCTCTCGGGTCGTCTTCCTCGCGTCTCCGATACGCATCCGGATCACGCCCTTCCGCTCGGCTCGCCCCCGTCGATGGGAGCGATCGGCGTCGTAGGGGCAGGAGATTTCTCTGCGGTCGTGTACCAGGGAGGACACCGATCAGGCACCGAGATCGACGGCGATCCGGTTCCGTCGCCTGAGCATACCTACCTCGCCCTGACCGACGTCTACTGGGACCTCTCGAGCGCTGGTGTCTGGACACCTTCGACCGTGTCTTCCAACGACCCGGCTCCTGCGTTGGCTCCCGACTCGATCCGAGTCTACGAGGTGAAAAGCGACGCGACCGATCGATCGAAGATCGTCGACTTCAGGTCGGAGAGGATCCGGACGAAGGACAACCTCGACATCGATGGATTGACGCTCGGGTCGAATCGGTTGACGGGGGCAGAGGCTCTCGTGCGTCGTCTCGGGATCGAGATCTCCCAGGCGTCGACGATGACGTGCCTCTTCGAGTCGTTCACCAGCGACTTCGGAGTCCGGCTCTACGTGTCGTTCGGAGGTCGAGCGATCAGCATCGTGTGGGGGGCGAGGCTGACCGACGGCTCGGACCCGGGAACGTGGACGGTGGATCGTGGGTATGAGCGGGTCGTCAGGATCGACATTGGCAAGCGCACATCAGGAGTAACTGGAAGCAACGACGGAGGCATACGACAGCGCTCGATCGAAGGGTTCTCTGCCTTGGGTGGCGAGACGTTCACCGAGACGGACTGGGACAAGGAGGGCACGGTCGGGAGCTTCACTCATTCCCATGCGACCGAGATCCGAAGCCCTCTCAAGCTCGGCGTCGACTCGAATCGGAACACGTCGGGAACCGGACAGTTCAACGTCGACGCGCTCCTGAAGTTCGTCGCCGGCGCCCCAACTCTGAAGCGACTGCTCGTCTTCGAGTCTCCCGACAGCGCGTTCGGCCCGATTCGGCTCTACGTCGGCGAGGAATTGTCAACGATCCCAGGCTCGACAGCCCAGCTGACGATCAACGCGCGGTGGAACAACGACGCCGAGCTCTGGGAGCGCGACTCTGCAAACGTGGCCTACCAGCTGAGCCTCAGCATGGCTCTTCCCGGCTTCTGGTTCTGGTCGCACGCTGCCTCAGAACCTCCGACGTGGATCGACGGTTTGGGGACCGGGTTGTGGAACGTCGAGGGGACGGCGACGACCGCTGGAGTCTCGATCCTGAACAAGCTCTTTCCCGACGAAGTTTGGGTCGGCGATGTCCTCCGGCTCGTCGCGGCTGCGACGGCTCAGATCGAGGGCGTGATGACCTTCGAGGCTGCCCCGGTCCTAGCCGACACCCATGTCGAGTTTTCGCCACCGAGCAACCCGGCACACACGGCAGCGATCTCGAATCAGTTGCATGCCAAGAACACGCAGAAGGCATGGGGCGTGATCGAGGGTGGACAGACGGCCGGGAACGGAATGGTCGACGGGTTCAACGCGACGGTTGACTATGTTTCCTACACGGACAGAGCTCGGGTGACGCTTCAGGCGCCAATGGCGAGCGCCAACTATGGGGTCGAATTCTCGATCGGAAACTTCGACATCTCGTGGCCTGTCGCCGGAGTCTCGAGCGGGTACCGAATCATCGACGCGTCGACCTTCGATCTGTACATCCGGATCAATGGGGTCGCCCTTCTGCAAGACTGGAACTTTGGGGCAGGCGTTCGGGGCACCTTCAGCGTCTACGGCGAGCAGGCCTGACCGATCCAATCGACGTCGAGCTCTGAGGGCGCTACGCTGAAGGCGTGGCCGACGCTGGGCTCCCTGCCGGATCGCAACCACTCTTGCCGCATCAGGATCCGGATGCATCGCAACCGCGGATCCATGTCCTACAGGTGCCTGAGCGGAAGGGCTCGGACCCTCGCGGTCGAGCCCTGCAACTCCCCGTCTTTCTGAGCGTCCTCGCCGGCACGATAGGCCTCCTCGGCTTCCTCGGCACCTACGTCTACTCGACGAAGTCAGAGACGGCCGAGGTCCGACGAGAGGGGCAGACAGTGAGCGCCGACGTGCTCGTCGTGAAGGAGCAGATCGCGCACGTGAAGGAGTCCGTGGGGGAGCTGAAGACCGAGCAGAAGGAGCTCGACGCGAAACTCGATGTCGTCGACGAGAACCTGAGGAGGCTCCTCAGGAGCCGGAGGATCTCCCCGGAACCTCGCCCTACGGAGTAGGCAGAAGGACCGAGTGCGCCCCGTCGGGCCCGAGGTAGGTCACCTGACAGACCAGGGAGCCTTGGCCTCGCCATCCAAGCCACGCCCAGGCTCGCACGGGGCCATACGCCACGGGAACGAGAGCAACCCTCATCTGATGCCCGGCTCGGAGCCTGAACGTCGCTGTCAGGTCTCGAGCGTGGTCGACCCAGTCTTCGACGCCCTGGTACTCGAGCACGCCCGGATGACTGTGCTCGGTCAGGAGAGTCTGGTCGGTCGTCCAGACCTTCAGCTCGAGCTCGAGCTCGAGCTTTCTGCCGACGTTGACGCAGACGAGCTCAGATATGGCCTGCTCGTCGCCGTAGAGATGGGGCACCCATACCTGCCCCGACTTAGCCTTTGAGGCCTGAGCCTGTACCAGCGGAGGCGAGAGGGGCGACAGGATGAGAGCCAAGACGGCAGCAAGGCAGAGAAGGGGTAGCAGAGGGCTTCTGGTTTCCATGCTAGATACTCCTGAGGCTGACCGAGAGGTCGTCGTCGAGCGGGACGACGAGCCTCCCGAAGTCGCGGCAGAGCTCGACGAGCCGGTCCATACCGGCCGAGGCGAGCTTCGGGTCCTTGGGTGGCAGCCAGGCCATGGCGTTCCCGTGCGGTGGTTGGCTGTCGTCGTCCGGCGAGCCACCGGGTCGCCAGAATCGCAAGCGCTTATAAGGGAAGAGGATAGGGTGCGCCCAGAGCGGACGGAACCACGCCCGGTCGGTCGTGTTGTTCAGGAGGCAGAAGGCCTGCTCGACCCGCTCGGCGCGATGCTCGACGATGAGCTCGCCCGACCAGATCTCGACGTTCAGGCGACCGAGTCGCGGGTTCCAGCCGGACCCCTTGCACTTGTCGCAGCGCTTCAGGGGTCGGCGTCGGCCCTTCAGGCATCGGCACTCGCCACCCTCCCAGCCATAGGGCGGATTGATCCAGAGTCGGCCAGACCACGGCTGCGAGAGGCCATCCTGTTCGGCCGTGTAGAAGCGGGTCGCTCCGACGACGCGGTTTGCCTCCTCGCTCGAGGCAGGGTCGAGATCAATCCCGCCCATGACCTCGCGAGCAAGCTCGATCGCGTCCTCCGGGGAGTACCACTCGAACGACTCGCTCGAGTGCATCGCTGCCGGCGTCGTCATTCGGTCGCCCCTGGGATAAGCGTCAGGTGCCCAGGCTCCTGGCCTCTCGAGGCCTGCTCGAGGACCCTCGTCGTCTCCGGGAGTTTCTCTCGCATGCTGTCCCAGGCCTTAGAGCTCAGGTAGAGCGACCAGGCCTCCGTTGCCCTCTTCGCCTGCTCTGGTTGGGGCTGACCTTCGATCGCATCGAATACCTTCTGACAGGATTCGAGATCGCCTCGGTGAGTCACGAGGATATCCGTCGAGCCGTCAAACTCGAAGATCCTCAGAACGACGTGTTCCATAACCTCACGGGTTACCGTACTCGGAAACCTCTTGTCAAGATTCGGCCGGGTACGCTATTGAGGAGGGATGCCCAGGCCGCGCAAGCCGCGCTCACAACGCCTCGTGATGATCAACGCCCGAGTCCTGCCGGCCGTTCAACGGGCCCTCGACGAGGAGGCCGAGCGCCAAGGCGTCGAGCGCTCGGCCCTCGTGCGAGATATCCTCGAGGCCCACGTCGGTCTGGCAGAGGAGCTCGAGGTCGACCTCGAGGAGTTTGCCGAAGCCTCTGTGCCCGATAGGGTCCACGAGGCGCTTACCCAGTGGCGCGAGGGCTTGAGCTTCGAAGATCTCCGGGAGCGGTCGGAAGCGTCTCGAGCCCAAGTCGCGGCGAGCCTTCAGTGGCTTCGCGGTGCAGGGCACGAGATCAAGGTCGAGGATGGCAGGATCGCTCTCGCGTCATGAGCGCCGGCGAGCTCCCTCCTCCGCTCGAGCGGGAGATTCAGCACCAGATCCTCGCACGTCTGCACCTGCGACCCGACGTCGACGCCTGGCGTCAGAACACCGGGGCCCAGCTCCACAAGGAGAGGCAGGGTCGCCGGCGACGCTTCATCCGGTACTCGATCAAGGGCTCGGCAGACATCAGCGGGATCGTTCGAGTCGGGCCTCTCGGGGTACGGCTCGAGATCGAGGTCAAACGTCCGGGCAACCGGGCAACGAAGGAACAACGGGCTTTTGGTGCCCGAGTCGAGGCTGCCGGGGGCTGGTGGTTCGTCGCTCGGTCTGATCAGGAAGTCATCGCCGAGCTCGACCGTCGCATCGGTCTGGCAGAAGGAGCAATCGAGGCATGGAAGAACGAACGCCGATCGAGACGGTCATGAGGCAGGCCCGGGCCTGGCTCTTCAGCAAGGACTGGAAAGGGTCGAAGGTCGCGAAACTCGAGGACGACATCGACAAGGCTGTCGCAACGGGCACCTGCGATGAGGCCCTCTGCCGGCGCTTCCTCGACTTCGCGGGCATGCGAAAGTGCCCCCCGCGGGCGCTCATGGTCTCGATCGAGGAGGTCCTGAACCCCGACTTGACCCGGGGCTGAGTTTCCGTTATCGAAAAAGGATGCTCTCAAGACGCGGTCGCATCACGAAACCGTCAGGCAAGAAGATCGGCTTCTGCCTCGAGTGCAAAGTCAAACCGCCATTCCCCGGGATCGATTGGCTCATGCTGACTCTCATGACTCGAGAGGAGGCCGAGGAGCAGGCTCAGAAGGCTCGAGACTGCGGTCGCTACGAGTACGTCGAGCTTCTGGAGTGCGTGAGGCTGAACGCTTGGATCGCTGAACAGGAGAGGAAGAAGGAAGAGGAAGCTCGGCTCGACGCCGAGGAGGTGACCACATGATGACCTTGAGTTTCCACACGGACGACAAGCCGATCCAAGCGTTCAGCCTCACGCACTCCAGAAGCTCGACGTACTCGTAGCGACCGCAGTCTCGAGCCTTCTGAGCCTGCTCCTCGGCCTCCTCTC
>Ga0180431_10004430_pt1 | contig 17546 bp, 16 predicted proteins | sample SS_ome_11_FD_132459 | JGI IMG/M metagenome (GOLD analysis project Ga0180431, IMG submission 132459) | Hypersaline lake sediment archaeal communities from the Salton Sea, California, USA - SS_1_MS_1 metaG | ecosystem: Environmental > Aquatic > Non-marine Saline and Alkaline > Hypersaline >... | reverse complement strand
CCGATCCCGGCCGATATGGACGCGCTCGTCAAGGAGACGCGCTCAGTGCTGCCGAAGGGGCGGAATTTCCACTAGGCCTCAAGCCCCGGCCATCTTCAGAACCTGCTTCCACTCGGCCTCCGTTACCGGCTGGACGGAGAGGCGCGAGTTCTTGACCAGCACCATGTCCTTCAGTTTCGGCTCGGCCTTGATGTCGGCGAGCGACACCATCTTCGGCAGGGCTTCGACCGCGACGAGATCGACGCATTCCCAATCGGTGTCGGTCGAATCGGGATGCGCCTCGGCCGAGACCTCGACGATGCCGACGACCGCCTTGTCGTCGCCGGAGTGGTAGAAGAAGCCGCGGTCGCCCTTCTTCATGGCGCGCATATGGTTCCGCGCCTGGAAGTTACGGACGCCGTCCCATTCCTGGCCCTTCTTCCCGCGCTTGACGTGGTCGTCCCAGGACCAGGTTCCCGGCTCGGATTTGAACAGCCAATACGCCATCGTTCGCGTCTCCTAGAGCGGCGAGGATATCGTCCCGGCCCGCCTCAGTCGATCTCGGCGCGGAGCGGCCGACTCATCAGCGAATCGATCGCATCCTCGACCGACAGCGAGCCGGCCAGCAGCGCCGCGACGGTCGAGGTCACCGGCATCGAGATGCCGCGATCGTCGGCGATGCGGCGCGCGATGTTGGCGGTCGGCATGCCTTCGGCGAGGAGGTTCGGGATCGGCCGGCCGGCGCCGATCGCGATGCCGACCGTGAAGTTTCGCGACTGCGTGCTGGAACAGGTGAGGAAGGTGTCGCCGAGCCCGGACAGGCCCATAAGCGTCTCCGGGCGGGCACCGAAGAACTCGGCGAAGCGGCGCATCTCTGCAAAGCCGCGGGCAATGAGCGCTGATCCGGCGGACGCACCAAGCTTGCGGCCCGACACGACGCCGGCGGCGATCGCCAGCACGTTCTTCAGCGCACCGCCGAGCTCGACCCCGATGACGTCGGTCTCGGCATAGGGGCGGAAGGTGGCGCTGCCGAGCGCCCGGCAAAGCGTGAGGGCAAGGTCTTCGCGCGAGGCCGCTATCGTCACGGCGGTCGGCAGGTTCTTCGCCACATCGGCCGCGAAGCTCGGGCCGGACAGGACTGTGGCCTCGGCCTCGGGCAGCACCTCCGCGATCACTTCGGAAAGGCGCTTGCCGGTCGAAACCTCGATCCCCTTGGCGGCGATCACGATCGGCTGCCCCGGGCGCGACGAGGCGGCAAGGGCAGTCGCGGCGTTTCTGATCTCCTGTGCGGGGACCGCCATGATCACGATGTCTGCGGCCGCCGCCTCGGCCGGATCGCCGGTCGCGATGACGGGGCTCGGGACCGAGCCGAGATGGGTGGGCGAGATGCCGCCGGAGTTGATCGCGGTCCGGGTCGCCTCGTCCCGCGCGTAGACGGTTGCGGTCCGGCCGGCGCGCGCCGCGACGAGCGCCAGCGCCGAGCCCCAGGCGCCTCCTCCGACGATGCCGACGCTGTTGACCACTATGCGCGCGCCCCCTTCATGCCGCCGCCGATCCCGGCGGCTTCAGCGTCGAGCGGCCATCGCGGCCGGGCCGCGACGCCCATATCGTCGACGAGACCGGCCTCCATCCGCTCGATGCCGGCCCAGGCCACCATAGCGGCATTGTCGGTGCAAAGCTCAAGGGGCGGCGCGACGAGGCGAAAGCCGGTCTCGGCGGCGAGCGCCTCCAGCGTCCCGCGAATACTGCGGTTGGCAGCGACGCCGCCCGCAACGACGAGCGCCGGCGCGGCGTTGGGTTCCTCGGCCGCAAATGCGGCCATCGCGTGCCGCGTCCGATCGGCGACGACGTCGACGATCGCCGCCTGGAAGCTCGCGGCAAGATCGGCGACATCGGTGTCGGAGAGCGGCGCCACCGTCTCCGCTTCGAGGCGTATGGCAGTCTTCAGTCCCGACAGCGAAAAGTCGGCGCCGATCCGCCCGACCATCGGCCGCGGCAGTGTGAAGCGCGCCGGGTTGCCCTGCCGGGCGGCCGCCTCGACGGCGGGACCGCCGGGATAGGGCAGGCCGAGCAGCTTGGCCGTCTTGTCGAACGCCTCGCCGAGAGCGTCGTCGATCGTGGTCCCGTAGCGCTTGTAGCGACCGAGTCCGGCGACCTTGATCAGCTGGGTGTGACCCCCGGAGACGAGGAGCAGGAGATACGGGAAGGGCAATCCGTCAGTGAGACGAGCGGTCAGCGCATGGGCCTCAAGGTGATTGACTGACACAAGGGGCGTACCGGCGGCCATGGCGATCGCCTTGCCGGTCGTCAGGCCGACGAGCAGCGCGCCGATGAGCCCCGGCCCCGCGGTGGCGGCGACGGCGTCCAGGTCGGCGAAGGAAACGCCCGCCTCCGCTATCGCTGCCGCAACGACGCGGTCGAGAGCCTCGACATGGGCACGCGCGGCAATTTCCGGCACGACGCCGCCGAATGCGGCGTGATCGGCCTGGCTGAGGACGACCTGTCCGTCGATCGTTCCGGGACCCGGCGACGCGCCGGTGACGACCGCGGCGGCGGTTTCGTCGCAGCTGGTTTCGATGCCGAGGACGATCATCGGGCGTCTCACGGCGTACAAATCGGCGCGAGATCGATTAGAGTGCGGACCATCCTCGTCCTATAGCCGGGAACACGACGCTTGCAATCAGCGCTCCTTCGGATCGGAACGCGCGGCAGCCCCTTGGCGCTGGCCCAGTCCAACCTCGTCTCGGCGCTCCTGCGGGAGGCGCATGGCTGGCCCGAAGAGGCGGTCGAGATCGTGCCGATCAAGACCAGCGGCGATGCCATCGTCGACCGCGCCCTCGCCGATTTCGGCGGCAAGGGACTGTTCACGCTGGAGATCGAGGAGGCTTTGGCGACCGGCCGCGTCGATATCGCCGTGCACTCGGCGAAGGACCTGCCGACAGCCCTCCCCGACGGACTGGCGGTTCGGGCGGCGCTGCCGCGCGCCGATGTCCGGGACGCTTTCCTCTCGCCCGCTGCGCCCGACCTCCAGTCGCTGCCGCCGGGGGCGGTGCTCGGAACGTCGTCGCTGCGGCGGAAGGCGCTCGCCCTGATGGTGCGGCCCGACCTCAAGGTGGTGGAATTCCGGGGTAATGTCGCGACACGCCTCAGGAAGCTCGAAGACGGGATCGCCGATGCGACGATGCTGGCGCTGGCCGGGCTGACGCGGCTCGGCATGCGCGAGAAGGCCACCGGAGTCATCGAGACGGACGAGTTCCTGCCGGCCGTTGGTCAGGGGACGATCGCGATCGAGGCGCGCAGCGACGATGATCGCGTCGGCGAGATGCTTGCGCCGATCAACGACCCCGGCAGCCTGATCTGCCTCGAGGCGGAGCGCGCGTTTCTTGCCGCTCTCGACGGCTCGTGCCGGACGCCGATCGGCGGCCTTGCCGAAATCACGGGTGAGCGGATCGGGCTTCGCGGCATCATCGTGACGCCCGACGGAACGCGCCATCATCGCGCCAGCCGTGAGGGGTCGCTGGCCGATGCCGTCGCACTCGGCCGCGATGCCGGCGAGGAGCTGGCCGTGCGCGGCGGGCCGGATTTTTTTGCTACAGGAGCATCAGCATGAGATTGCTTGTGACCCGCCCCGAACCCGACGGTGCCAAGACGGCCGAACTGATCGGCACGCTGGGCCACAGGGTGCATTTTCATCCGTTGCTTACGCCGGAATACTATCCGCTCATCGGAGAGCACAAACCTGCGGCGCTTGCGGTTACCAGCCGCAATGGGGTGCGCGCGCTTGCATCGTGGCCGGAGTCGCTGGCGTGGCGTGCCCTGCCGGTTTTCGCGGTCGGCGACGCGACAGCAAAATCGGCACGCGCCGCCGGTTTCTCCAACGTCGTCTCGGCGGACGGCGACGGCGAGGCGCTGGCAGGGCTCATCCGCAAGCAATTCGACCCCAGCACCGGGCCGGTTCTCTATGCGGCAGGCCGGAACAGAAGCCAGGGCTTCACGGACGCACTCAAGGTCACCGGCGTCGATCTCGACCTGGTCGTCGCCTATCACATGCCCGGTGCGACCGTGATGCCTCCCGAGTTGCAGGTGCTGCTGCGCAGCGGGTCGCTCGATGGCGTCGTGTTCTATTCCAGGCGCAGCGCGGAGCTCTTTGTCTTGCTTGTCGAGGCCGCCGGACTCGATGAGATCTGGCCGAATCTCGATCTGTTCGCGCTGTCGCAGCAGATCGCGGACGTCTTCGCGGAGCGGCCAGTCCGCCGCATTGAAGTCGCCTCGGCACCGCGTGAAGATGCAATGCTTGAACTTCTCGGCAAAGCCAGCTGAGCGGCCGAGAACGAGCGGAACAGGTTGCTGGACAAGTCACCGATGGCAGACGACCAACCGCCCCCGCAGCCGGCCGCCCGCCCATCCGGCGGGCGCCGGCGCGCGGTGACGATCGACCTGGAAGCCGACGAGTCGGCCGCCTCCGCCGCCTCCGCCGCGGCAGACGAGCCGGCGAGCGCGCAGGGACAGCCGTCGCCGCGTAGCCCGACACGGAGGCCACGGGCGGAGCGGCCTTCGGGCGGGGTCGAAGGGACGCCGCCGCCCCGACGCGGCGGGTCGGCGTGGCAGTTGCTCGCCTTCGCGTTTCTTGGCGCGCTGGTCGTTTTCGTCGCCGGCTATTTGCTCATGTTCACCGATATTCTGCCGGCCCCCGGCGCCGACGCCACGGACGAGGTGCAGGCGGAGAACGAGGCGCTTGTCGCCGAGGTCGCCGACCTTCGAAGCGAGATCGACGCATTGTCGGCGGGACTCGACGAGCAGGCCGCCACGTTCGACGCGGCGATCGGCGCGATTCCGCCCCCCGACCTGACGCCGCTCGAGACCCGGCTGGCCGAACTTGAAGCTGGCATAGGCGAGATCGCAGCACTCGGCGAACGCCTCGATGCGACCGCCGCCGCCATCGAGACCGTGGAGGACGGTCTCGCCGCGCAGCAGGACGCGCGCGCGCAGCTCGCCGATACCGTCGCCGAACTCCGACAGGATGTTCTGACCGAGGCCGCCGCCGCGGGCGATCCGGAAGCGGCGGCTTGGCTCAGCGCCGATCTCGACGTCCTCACCCAACGGCTGGCGGCCCTCGAAGCAGACGATGCCGAAGCGGAACTCGCAGCGCTCGGCGACGTTCTGGATGACGTTCGCGAACGGTTGGGTGCGCTGGAGGAAATGGTGTCGGAGGATCGGTTTGCCGCCCTGCGAACCGACATTGAATCGCTTGCCGGCGATATCGCCGCCCTGTCGGAGGAGACCGCCGCGCTCGCGGCCAATGTCGGGGTTCTCGAAGACACGCGCGCAATGGCGCGTTCGCTCGCGGTCGCCAATCTCCGTACCGCGGCGGAGGGCGGGCAGCCCTTCGCTGCGGAACTGACCGCGCTTTCCGAGCTCGGCGTCACCGAGGATCAGCTGGCGCCATTGCGGGATCCCGCGGAGACCGGCGTTGCCAGCTCCGTCGCGCTGGCGGATGCATTTCCCGATGTCGGCGACGCGATTCTTTCCGCCGAGGCCGAGGCCAATCCCGATGCTGGCTTCTTCGAACGGCTATGGGAAAACGCCCGCGGCGCGATCATCGTCGAGCCGACGACGCCGAGTGAGGGCGATGACCCGCCAGCCGTGGTTTCACGCATGAGGGCGGCCGTCGCCGCCGGTGACCTCGTGGCCGCGCTCGCCGAGCGCGCGTTGCTTTCCGAGGCCGGGCTTGCGGCATCGGCGGAGTGGGCTGCGGCCGCCGAGCGACGTGTCGCGCTCGACACGGCCCTTGCCGACCTCGCGGCGTCGGTCCTCGGTGGGTAGGGGGGCGGCGCGCCGATATGATCCGATATCTCATCTACGCCGCGATCCTCTTCGCCCTTGCCGCCGGGTTCGCGTGGCTTGCCGACAATCCGGGCGAACTGGAGTTCCAGTTCCAGGACTTCACGGTCCGCACTACCGTGATGACGGCGGCCGTCGTCGCGCTCGGCGCGCTCGTCGTCGCCCGCCTCATGTGGCTGCTCGGGCGGTGGCTGTTCGGCGCGCCGCGCCGCATCCGGCGACAAATGGCGGATCGTCGACGCGATCACGGTCAGACAGCGCTCAGCAAGGGATTCATCGCGATCGGGTCCGGCGATCGCGGCCTCGCCGCGCACTACGCGGCGGAGTCGCGGCACTACCTCCCGCACGAGCCGATGACGATGCTCCTCGGCGCCCAGACCGCGCAGCTCGGCGGCGACGAGATGGGCGCTCGCGCCGTCTATGAGGAGATGCTCGCCAATCCGGAAACCCGCGTCCTGGGGCTCCGCGGCCTCTTCACCGAAGCGCGGCGGCGCAATGACGACGAGGCGGCGCGGAGCTTCGCTGAAGTCGCGGACGCCGAAAAGCCCGGCCTTCCTTGGGCCGGCTCGGCGGTTCTCGAGTTCAGGGCCGCCGACCGCGACTGGGACGGGGCGCTCGAGACGCTGTCGCGGCTTGCCGCTGCCGGTGCCATCGAGGCCGAACGCGCCAAGCGGCTCCAGGCCGTGCTGCTGACGGCGAAGGCGATGGAACTCGAGGACGGCGACCCGGCTGCGGCCCGCGAGGCGGCGATCCAGGCGCACCGTATCGCCCCGGAACTCGTGCCGGCGGCGACCATTGCGAGCCGCCTTCACACCCGGCTCGGCGATCCGAAGCGGGCGGCCAAGGCCGTCGAGACGACATGGCGGATCGAGCCGCATCCCGATCTTGCCGAGGCCTATGCGGACGCCCGGCCGGGCGAATCCGGGCGCGAGCGGCTCAAACAGATCACGCATCTGACACGCATTCGCGCCAACCACGCCGAGGGCCAGCTGGCGATGGCCCGCGCCGCCATTGACGCGCAGGAGTGGGAAACCGCGCGCGAAGAGCTTCGCAGCGTCATCGCCACGCGCCCGTCGGAGCGCGCCTGCCTGCTGATGGCGGAGCTTGAAGAACGCGAACGCCACGATGTCGGCCGGGCGCGCGACTGGCTCAACCGCGCCGTCCGTGCGCCACGCGATCCGGCCTGGGTCGCCGACGGCTATGTCTTCGACCACTGGGAGCCGGTGTCGCCGATCTCCGGTCGGCTGGATGCGTTCGAGTGGAAGGTGCCCGCGGTACGCCTCGAAGCGCCCGACACCGAGCCGGATATCGATTTGATGTCCGAGGACGGGACCAACCGGATGGCCGAGGACAGGACGGGGACCGACCTCGTCCTCGCTGCCGGCGAGCCATCGGCCGAGACCTACCCGACCGTCGCGGCGCCGCAGCAGGAGAGCGTGCCCGAACCGGCGCCGGAGGAAGCGGCCGATCCGATCGAGAGCGGGCATCAACCCGACGATCCGGGACCCGAACCGGAGGCCGAACCGGCCGCCGCTCCTAAGCAGCCCGAGAAGCCGGCCCGCCGCTTCCGCCTGTTCTCCTCGTGAGGTGACCTTGCCGTCGGCGCCGCTGGCGGCCTATATCGCCCGCGCCTTCGATCCGGAGCCAGGCGGACAATGACAGATATCAACAAAGTGGTCCTCGCCTATTCCGGCGGGCTCGACACATCGATCATCCTGAAATGGCTGCAGACCACCTATGGCTGCGAGGTGGTGACCTTCACCGCCGATCTCGGCCAGGGCGAGGAGCTTGAGCCGGCGCGGCGGAAGGCCGAAATGCTCGGCATCAGGGAGATCTATGTCGAGGATCTCCGCGAGGAGTTCGTCCGCGATTTCGTCTTCCCGATGTTCCGGATGAACGCGCTTTACGAGGGCGTCTACCTCCTCGGCACCTCGATCGCCCGGCCGCTGATCTCCAAGCGTCTGGTCGAGATCGCGGCGGAAACCGGCGCCGATGCGATCGCCCATGGCGCGACCGGCAAGGGCAACGATCAGGTTCGCTTCGAGCTGTCGGCCTATGCGCTCAACCCCGACATCAAGGTGATCGCGCCGTGGCGGGACTGGGAGTTCAAGTCGCGGACCGACCTTCTCGAATTCGCCGAGAAGAACCAGATTCCGGTGCCGCACGACAAGCGCGGCGAGGCGCCGTTCTCGGTCGACGCCAACCTCCTGCACTCCTCCTCCGAGGGGAAGGTGCTGGAGGACCCGTGGGAGGAGCCGCCGGAATATGTGTTCCAGCGGTCGGTGTCCCCCGAGGCGGCGCCCGACGAGGCAACCGAGATCACCATCGGCTTCGCCAAGGGCGATGCGGTTTCGCTCAACGGCAAGGCGATGAGCCCCGCGTCGCTGCTGGCAGCGCTCAACGATCTCGGCCGCGACAATGGCATCGGCCGGATCGACCTGGTCGAGAACCGCTTCGTCGGCATGAAGTCGCGCGGCATCTACGAGACGCCGGGCGGCACGATCCTCCTTGCTGCGCATCGCGCGATGGAATCGCTGACGCTCGACCGCGAGGCGGCTCATCTCAAGGACCAGCTGATGCCGCGCTATGCGGAGCTGGTCTATTACGGCTTCTGGTTCTCGCCGGAGCGCGAGATGCTTCAGGCGCTCGCCGACAAGAGCCAGGAGCGGGTCGAGGGCGAGGTCCGGCTGAAGCTCTACAAGGGCAACGTGATCGTGGTCGGCCGGAAGTCACCGCAATCGCTTTACTCCGATGCACTCGTCACCTTCGAGGACGATCGCGGCGCATACGACCAGAAGGACGCGGAAGGCTTCATCCGCCTCAACGCGCTCCGGCTTCGGACACTGGCGGCGCGGAAGCGCAGCAGCTAGGGGCGATGGCGATCGAGATCAGGGAGGCCGGGCCTGGTGATCTCGACGCGGTATTGGCGATCGAGTGGTCGGCGTTCGAGCGCGACGATATCGTCGAACTGACGCGCGACATGCTCGCCGACCCCACGGCTGAGCCGCCGCTGTCGCTGATCGCGCTCGACGATGGGCGGCCGGTCGGGCACGTGCTGTTCACGGCGGCGCGTCTTGACGGTGCTGAGGCTTCCCCACTGGTCTCGATCCTGGCGCCGCTCGCCGTTGCTCCCGAAGCGCAGAACAAGCGTGTCGGCACGGCGCTGGTGGAAGCCGGGCTAGACCGGTTGCGTGCAGCCGGCACGGAGCTCGTCTTTGTCCTCGGTCACCCCGGCTACTATCCGCGTTTCGGCTTCCGACCGGCGGGCGCACTCGGCCTCGACGCGCCCTATCCGATCCCGGCGAAAGACGCCGATGCCTGGATGGTTCTCGATCTTTCCGGCGGCACTCTCGGCCAGGCACGCGGCGTGGTGATTTGCTGCAATGCGTTAAGCAAGCCGGAACACTGGCGCGAGTAGGGTGCCGCCAACGGGGCACCCACGGAGACGCATCCCATGAAGCTGTTTCGTCTTGCGGCGGCGGCCGCCGCCGGTCTGTTGCTGACCATGACGACCGCCCTCCCTGTGCAGGCGCAGGAGTCCGACGCCGAGGTCAACTGGCTGATGGTGGTCCAGGGCCGCGTCACCGACGTTGCAGGCGAGCAGATGGTGCTCGGTGTCCGTCCGTCGGCGATCGTCTTCTCCGATCGTCCGGAACGGCTGGTCGGAATGCTCGACCTCGCCAGTTTCACCGCGTCGGCCTGGGGCTCGGGCGGCGCGCTCATGAGCGACCCGCCGAATGCGTCGGTGATCAACGAGACGGACAGCTCAATTGCCATCATCGTCGTCTCCGACATGAGCTATGCCGATGGCGTGCTCACGATCACCTTCGAGCTTCTGTCGGGCGATGCGCCGTCAGTCGGCGACGAACTCGGCATCACCATCGACGCCTTCCCGACGGCCGTGAACAGCCAGATCACCGACGCGGTGACACAGGCTAACGTCAAGGTGATCGGCGACGCGCCGGCTGGCGCCATGGGAAGCCTGTTCGACCCCGGCTAGCGGCTTGCCGCCATCGCCGGTGCGCCCCACATAGCAGGGAGCGCAACGGCCCCGATGGCAGAATGTCCTGGTCGATCACCCTCTTCCGGGTCGCCGGCAGCGAGATCCGGATCCATCTCACCTTCTTCCTGCTGCTCGCGTGGTTCGGCATTGCCGGCTACAGCGCAGCGGGTTGGACCGGTTCGCTCGATGCGATCCTCTTCATCCTTGCCGTCTTTGCCTGCGTCGTGCTGCACGAGCTCGGCCACGCATTGGCGGCACGGCGCTACGGCATCACCACGCCCGACATCACGCTCCTGCCGATCGGCGGCCTGGCGCGGCTGTCGCGGATGCCGAACGATCCCAAGCAGGAGCTGGTGATCGCGATCGCCGGACCGCTGGTCAATGTAGCGATCGCCGGCATTCTCGTGCTCTTCGGCGCCAATCTCGCGCTCGATGCCGAGGAGATCACCGGCTACGGTCAGGGCTTCATCTCGCAGCTGGCGGTGATCAATCTCTACCTCTTCGCCTTCAACCTCATCCCGGCCTTTCCGATGGATGGCGGGCGCATCCTTCGCGCGCTGCTGGCGCTCCGCTTCAGCCGCCGCCGCGCGACCGAGATCGCGGCGCGGATCGGACAAGGCATCGCCTTCCTGTTCGTGCTGCTGGGGCTCGTCACCGGCAACGTTCTCCTCATCCTCATCGCGGTGTTCGTCTTTTTGGCGGCGTCGAGCGAGGCCGGCCATACCGGCCTCATGGAGATGGCCGCGCGCCTGCCGGTCGAGCGGGCGATGATCCGTTCCTTCGAGAGCCTGTCGCCGCAGGCCAGTATCGGCGACGCGGCCGACGCCGTCCTCGCCACAACGCAGCACGAGTTTCCGGTGGTCGACGGCGGCGGGCGGCTGCGCGGCGTGGTGACGCGGCGGGCGATCGTCGCCTCGCTTCGCAGCCATGGCAGGGCCGCGCCCGTCCTCGACGCGATGAGCGAGGCGCCGACGGTGGCGGAGGGCAGCCGGCTCGCGCCCGTGGTCCGCATGATCTTCGAGGGCAACGCGCCGATCGTCGGCGTCGCCGACGCCGACGGCAGGCTGGTCGGCTACGTCTCGCCGGAGAACCTCTCCGAGCTGATGATGCTCGGCTCCGGCGCGGAGGCACAGGCGCCGGGGCCGTGGGGGCGCGCCGGCCGCGTCTGACAAGGCGCTGCGGCGGATTGCTTTCCGCCGATCTCTCCCTATATTCGCGGCGAACTCCCGACCGCCGCAAACCCAAGATTCTCGCGATGGCTCTACGCAACATCGCCATCATCGCGCATGTCGATCATGGCAAGACCACCCTCGTCGACCGGCTGCTGCAGCAGTCCGGGTCGTTCCGCGACAATCAGCGTGTCGCGGAACGCGTGATGGATTCCAATGATCTCGAGCGCGAGCGCGGGATCACCATCCTCGCCAAGGCGACCTCGGTGGTCTGGGGCGAGACTCGCATCAACATCGTCGACACCCCCGGCCACGCCGATTTCGGCGGCGAGGTGGAGCGCATCCTCAACATGGTCGACGGCGCGATCGTGCTGGTCGACGCCGCCGAAGGGCCGATGCCGCAGACCAAATTCGTGGTTGGTAAGGCGCTCAAGATCGGGCTGCGGCCGATCGTTGCGATCAACAAGATCGACAAGCCGGACGCCCGGCCGATCGAGGTGGTGAACGAGGTGTTCGATCTCTTCGCCGCGCTCGACGCCGATGACGACCAGCTCGACTTCCCGATCCTCTACGGTTCGGCCAAGGAAGGCTGGATGGCAGAAAGCGCCGACGGGCCGAAGGAATCGCTGGCGCCACTCTACGAGCTGATCCTCCGTCACGTGCCGCCGCCGACGGTCGAGGAAGGGCCGTTCCGGATGCTAGGCACGCTGATCGAGGCCAACCCCTATCTCGGCCGCATCATCACCGGCCGGGTGTTCTCCGGATCGGTCAAGACCAACCAGGCGGTGAAGGTGATCGACCGCGAAGGCAAGCTGGTCGAGAACGGCCGGGTGTCGAAGATCCTCGCCTTCCGCGGCATCGAGCGCGCGCCGATCGACGAAGCCGAAGCGGGCGACATCATCGCCATTGCCGGCCTCCCCAGTTTCAACGTCGCCGATACGCTGGGCGCGCCGGAAATCACCGAGCCGCTGCAGGCGCAGCCGATCGATCCGCCGACCCTGTCGATGACGTTCATGGTCAACGATTCGCCGCTCGCCGGCACCGAGGGCGACAAGGTGACGAGCCGGGTGATCCGCGACCGCCTCTACAAGGAGGCCGAGGGCGATGTCGCGCTCAAGGTGACCTCGGCGCCGAACTCGGACGCCTATCTGGTGTCCGGTCGTGGCGAGCTTCAGCTCTCTATCCTGATCGAAACGATGCGCCGCGAGGGTTTCGAACTGGCCGTCTCCAGGCCGCAGGTGGTCTATCAGCGCGACGAGACCGGCGCACTGCTCGAGCCGATCGAAGAAGTGGTGATCGACGTTGACGAAGAGTTCTCAGGCGTCGTCGTCCAGAAGCTGTCGGAACGCCGGGCCGAGATGGTCGAGATGAAGCCGTCAGGCGGCGGCCGGCTGCGGCTCGTCTTCCACGCGCCGACGCGCGGGCTGATCGGCTATCAGGGCGAGCTGCTCACCGACACCCGCGGGACGGCAGTGATGAACCGGCTGTTCCACGCCTACGCACCGTTCAAGGGCTCGATCCCGGGCCGGCGCAATGGCGTGCTGATATCCAACGGCGATGGCGAAGCCGTCGCCTATGCGATGTTCAATCTGGAAGATCGCGGGCCGATGATGATCGACCCCGGTGCCAAGGTCTATCGCGGCATGATCATCGGCGAGCACACGCGCGACAACGATCTCGAGGTCAATGTCCTGAAGGGCAAGCAGCTCACCAATATCCGTGCCGCCGGCAAGGACGAGGCGATCAAGCTTACGCCGCCGATCCGGATGACGTTGGAGAAGGCGCTGGCCTGGATCGCCGATGACGAACTGGTCGAGGTGACGCCGAAGGCGATCCGGCTCCGCAAGGCGTTCCTCGATCCGCATGAGCGCAAGCGCTCCGAGCGGGCGCGGGCCGAGGCCGAGGCGGTCGCCTAGCAGGCGGCGATGCTATTCGAGCGAGACGACGACGCGCTCGTTCTTGTTGTGATCCTCGACCTCGATCAGCGTGCCGGTCACCTCCGGATGGTCGATCAGGCTGACGATCGCCGGGAGATCGACGCCGTGCTCGGCGATCGAATCATGCAGACGCCGCGGTATGAGGCCGGACGCGAACCGGAGGATCCCTTTCGGGACGGAGTAGGTCTGCGCAGGCTCTCCCGAGCCGCCGCGATAGATGCGAACCTTGACCGTCGACATGCCCGCCTCCTCAAGCTGAACTGATGTCCTTCAGGGTATCCTGGGAGCGTCGTTCGCCGCGCGCCTTGATCCAGGGCAAGCGGCGTCAGCGACGGTAATAGCGGTCGATCGCCGGTCGATGGCCAGGCGCCAGAATCTCGGCCGGCGGTCCGACCGCCATGACACGGCCCTCGTCGACGAACGCGATGAGGTCAGCGATCTCGGCGGCATCTTCAGGCGAGTGGATCGCCATCAACACGGTCAGGCCGTTCTCGCGGCGGAGCGCGTCGACCAGCTCGATCATCTCCTTGCGAAGGCCGGGGTCGAGCCCGGTGAAGGGTTCGTCCAGCAGCATCAGCGGTTTGTCTCGGACGAGAGCGCGGGCGATGGCGACGCGCTGCTGCTGGCCGCCGGAGAGCTCGCCCGGGCGCCGCGAGGCCATGCCGGCAAGGCCAACACGGGCAAGCGCGTCGTCGATGCGCCGGCGATGCGCTTCGGTCAGACGGAGCCGCGGCTCAAGACCGAGACCGATATTCTGCAGCGCCGTCAGATGCGGGAAGAGATTGTGGTCCTGGAAGAGGATCGACAGCGGCCGCGCGGAGGGCGCAAGGCGGGTGAGGTCGCTGCCGTCGAAGCGGATGGTTCCTGATTCTGGGATGGCGAATCCGGCGATAGCATGCAGCAGGGTCGTCTTGCCGCCGCCGGACGGACCGATCAGCGCGCAGAGCGCGCCGGTGTGGACCGCGAGGTCGTAGGCGACGCTGAAGTCGGGATAGACGAGGCGGACGTTATCGAGCTCGAGCAAACCAGCCTCCCGACCATCGCTGGGCGACGAGAAACAGCGCCAGCACCAGGAGCGTCAGTAGTAGCGCCACCGAAGCCGCCTCGTCGGTGCGATAGGCGCCGAGCCGCGAATAAAGAAGGAGCGGCAGAGTCACGACGTCGCCGGTGCCGAAAAAGGCGGCGACGCCGAGATCGCCCAGCGACAGCGCGGTCGCCATCGTCAGTCCGACGATCAGTGGCGAGCGCAGCAGCGGCCAGTCCGTCAGCACGAACCGCGTCCACGCGCGCATGCCGAGACTGTCGGCAAGCCGACCAAAGCGCTCGAAGGAGAGGAGCAGCGGCGGCTCGATGTGGCGATAGGTGAACGGCAGCGCCATCAGCGCGTTGACGATGACGATCAGCGGCGCCGCCAGCGCGAACGGGTCGGCGTGCGGCCGCAGCACGACGAAAAGTCCCGCCGACAGCGTGATCGGCGAGATGACGAGGATCAAGAGGGCCGAGAGGCTGACGATTCCGGCAAGGCGCGGCCGGCCCGCGCGGAAGCGGAGTTCGCGACTCAGGAGCGCGATAGAGAAGCCGAGCCCGACTGAGAGGAGGCCGGCGGCGATGCCGATCGCCAGGCTGGTGCCGAGTGCCTCGAGGACCGCCCGGTCGAACAGGCTTCCAACGGCGCCGATGCCGGAGAGGGCGATCGTCGCCAGCGGCACGCCGACGAAGAGCGCCGCGGCAACGAGGACTGCTCCGTCGAAGACGCGCATCGACCTTGCCTTGATGTCGGGGCGGTCGGCGCCGAGGCCGGTGGGCATCGCCTCCGGCGCGCGCCGCGTCAGCAGAAAGGCGACGGGGGCGAGGAGGATTGCCGCGACCGCGACCTGCAGAACGGCGAGCACTGCCGCGCCGCGGAAATCGGCCTCGAAGCGGACGGCCTCGTAGATCGCCACTTCAAGCGTCGAGACCGCCGGACCACCGCCCAGCGCCAGCACGATAGCGAAACTGGTGAAGCAGGCGAGGAACATCAGCGCGCCGATGCCGGGCGCCTCGCGGATGAGCACCGGAAGGTCGATGAGGCGGAATAGCGCCGATGGCGGCATGCCGAGCTGCGAGGCGAGGCGCCATTGCTCGGGGCTGATCGAAGCGAGGCCAGCGAGGAAGACGCGTGCGGCAAGGGGCGCGTTGAGGAGGATGTGCGCAATGACGACGCCGTCGAGGCCGAACACCCAGCTGCCGTAGTCGATGCCGAGCCAGCCGGCGATATCGGCCAGCCAGCCGGAACGGCCGAAGACGGCGACGATCGCGAACACTGTGACGATCGCCGGCAGCACGGTCGCGACGTTGAGCGCGGCGATCAGCGCGTGCCGGCCCGGAAAGCGGGTCCGGCGGGCGAGCGCCAGCGCGATGGCCGCTCCGACCACCAGCGACGTTGCCGCCGAGAGCGCCGCCTGGATGAGGCTGATGCGGATCAGCCCCACGATGTAGGACGTCCGGCCATAGGAGCCGCCCTCGCCGCCCGCGGTGACGAGCCCGGCAAGGGCGGCAAGGACCAGCAATGCGATGAGGCCGAGGGCGACGAGCCCCGCCGCCCTGCTCACCGGGGGAAGCCGCGCGTCATCGACCGATCGCGTCCAGCCATTCGTCGATCCATGCCGAGCGGTTGGCCTCGACGGCGTCCGGGTCCGGCAGGAACGAGTTCTCGGGCGTTGCGAGCGTCTCGAATGCCTCCGGAAGACCATCCGCCGGCGTCGTCGCCGGATACATCCAGTTGCCTTCGGGGATCGCTGTCTGGAAGCCGTCCGAGACTATGAAAGCGAGGAACTCGCGGGCGAGCTCCGGCGTGTCCGTCGCCATGGTCATCGCCGCGACCTCGACCTGGAGCGCGTGGCCTTCCTCGAAGATCGCCGCCCGGTAGCGGTCTTCCTCCTCGACGGCGATGTGGTAGGCCGGCGAGGTTGTGTAGGAGAGCACCATGTCGGTCTCGCCCTCGAGGAAGAGGCCGTAGGCCTCCGACCAGCCGCGGGTCACGGTGACGATGCGCGGCTCCAGCAGTTCCCACGCCTCGTCGGCATCGTCGCCGAAGACCTCCCTGACCCACAGCAGCAGGCCCAGTCCGGGGCTCGACGTACGCGGATCCTGGATGATGATGTCCGGCCCGTCCTCGTCCTCGACGAACGCCTCGAAGCTGGTCGGCACCGAGCCGAGGGTTTCCGAATCATAGACGAAGGCGAACCAGCCCCAATCGAAGGGGACGAAGGTATCGTCCGTCCATTCGACCGGAAGGTCGAGTTCGCCAAGTTCGGTTTCGTGCGGAGCGAACAGGCCGGTCTCGCGGGCGTTCGCGATCAGATTGGTATCGAGGCCGAGGACGATATCGGCATCGGTCGAGTCGCCCTCGAGACGCAGGCGGGCAAGCAGCGTCCCGGCGTCCTCGGTTTCCACCCATTCGAGCGTGCAGTCGCACTCGGCCTCGAAGTTCGCCTTGATCGTCGCGCCCGGCCCGAACTCCCCGGAAAAGGAGCTATAGGTGTAGACGGTGAGGGTCGGCCGTTCCTGCGCCATGGCGGGAAGAGAAACGGCAAGTGCTGCCGCGGCAGCGGTGAGCGATAGGGTTCTGCGGTTCATGGTCTTCGCCTTTCGTCGCTGTCGGGGCACAGGCGAAGACGCAAAGAGCTGCTGCAGTGGCTGGCATCTCTATCCCTCCGCCGGCATCACCCGGATCAGGTTCCATGGGTTGGCGCGTCTCGCCTCTCAGCCCCGAGCGACCCGGGGCACCCCAAGAGATGACTGGATTGTAGGACGCGGCGGCGGCGTGGCGCAACCCGCGCCCGCGTCTGCGCGAATCGGCGGCACGGCGAGTTGTTTCCCGCGTCGTCGGCTGCTAGCCACAAGGCCCCTGGCTGACCTGGCCCGTCGGCGCCCTTGTTGCGGTTGCAGGTGTCCGTCTTCGATCGTCCCCTCGAGATCGATCCGTCGCGCCGGTTCACGGTCGCAGCGATCATCCTTTTCCTGCTCGGCTTCCTGCCGATGCCGCTCGGCAGCATGGCGACGGTGGCCTTCAGCACCGCGGCGCTGGCCGCCCTGCTGTTGCTGGCGATCCGCAGCGTCCCGTTCGAGATGCCGGCGCCGGCCGGCTTCGCAGTCGGAGCAACGCTGTTCTACTTCGCCGTCGACCTGCTCTCGCCGCTCCTCTACGAGAACCGGGCCGAGAGCTGGCGGCCGATCGTCACCTCGCTGCAGTTCCTGCTCTTTCCGGTGCTGCTGGTCGTGCTCCGCACGGCACGGGCAGACCCGATTGCCGTGTTCGTCCGCGGCGCCCGGATCGGGGCGATCATCGGCGGTGTGATTGCGGTCATCCAGGTCGCCGACGGCTTCGATCGGGCGATCGGCGGGGCGGTCAGCTCGTTTCCTTTCGGCGCGGTGGCGGCGTGGCTGACCGCGGTCTCGCTGCTCGGCATCGGCAATGCGCGCTGGGGCGAACGGATCTTTGCCGCAATCGCCTTCTCCGGCGGACTTGCCGCCGCGATCCTCTCGGAGTCTCGCGGCGTCTGGCTGGCGCTGCCGGTGCTGGCCGTGATCGCGCTCGTCTATTTCAGGGCGCGCTATGGCGGAAAGGTCGCCGGG
>Ga0180431_10004429_pt1 | contig 17548 bp, 15 predicted proteins | sample SS_ome_11_FD_132459 | JGI IMG/M metagenome (GOLD analysis project Ga0180431, IMG submission 132459) | Hypersaline lake sediment archaeal communities from the Salton Sea, California, USA - SS_1_MS_1 metaG | ecosystem: Environmental > Aquatic > Non-marine Saline and Alkaline > Hypersaline >... | reverse complement strand
CCGCCTGCTTCAAGGAAAAGCTCAATTTCCCGTTTTGCGGTTTCGGGAGTATCCAATCTAAAGATCTGTGATAAGACGGCATTGACCCTGTCTTTGCTGCGTTTGTTCTGATTGCTCCAATCCTTCAGCGCTTCGTAGTTCCGGCTTACATTTTCAGATGCTCCGGACCTTTTAAATGCGGCTTCTTTCCAGGCCCTTTTAATTCTTTTGTGGGATACTCCCGCAGCAGACAATGTTTCGATTTCCAGAGGCGAAGAGGCCTCAAGCGCCGCTAAGACAGCAGCATCAACATTAAATGGCTCAGATACGTAAACCGATGCGCTCATGTAAAGAATCTCCTGACATTTTAAACAAAGCAAAATATATCAAAAAAATGCTTTTAAATCAATTAGGATAGTGTATATCGCATAACCTTGCGTATTTCCATTATATAAAATTAAAATATTTTTTTCATTATATAATCCGAGATTGACAAAAAATAGGGTTTCAGTGTATAATATTCATTTGAATACACAATTGCAGGCCTTTTAATGTTTCTTAATAAGCTCTCCCGACAATCCCAATATTTAACAGTAGCGATCCTTTTCGGTCTGTTTACAGGGTATACAAACCATCCGACGGCAGATACTGCCGCATCGATAGTTTCTGAGATCTTCATTAATTTACTGAAACTTGTCAGTCTGCCGATCATTTTCCTTTCGATTGTCTCAACAGCCTCAGGCATGGAAAGCGTAGAGGAAATTAAGTCGATTGGTAAAAAAGTGATCAAATATACGCTGTTTACCACATTGGTCGCCGCCACATTCGCCTTGATTATTTTTGTCACGATCGATCCTGTCAGAAGTGTTGTGTCTAATGCCGCTCCGGTCGAGCTTGAGGCGGGATCTCTTCCCGGATATGTGCACTATTTGATCAACGTTATCCCCAGCAACATCTTGCAGCCCTTCACAGATAACAGCGTGATCGGCGTTTTATTTTTGGCTATGCTGCTGAGTTTTGCGATCCTCAGCCTTCCTCAGGAGAAGCGAAAACTGCTCAATTCCTTTTTCTCAGGCTTGTACGCCGCGATCATGAAGATCACGACGTGGATCGTTCAGTTGATGCCATTTGCTATTTGGGCGTTTGTCACCCTTTTTATCAAGGATTTGCGCAGCGGAATGGAGATGAAGAGCATTGCCTTGTATCTCTCTTGCGTAGTGCTTGCCAACATTTTCCAGGCGGTTGTCGTTCTGCCGACCTTGTTGAAGGCTAAAAAGATCTCACCGATCAAGACAGCATGGGGGATGATGCCCGCGCTTTCGTTGGCCTTCTTTTCAAAATCATCCAGCGCAGCGCTTCCCATGGCAATGAAGTGCGCGGAAGAAAGAGTTAACGTCTCACGTAAAGTGGCGAGCTTCAGCCTTCCTTTATGCACGACGATCAACATGAATGCTTGCGCAGCTTTCATTCTGACAACAGTCCTTTTTGTTTCGATGAGCAATGGGATTACGTATACCCCTGCAGAACTTGTGTTTTGGATTTTCGTCGCAACGATTGCAGCAGTCGGCAATGCCGGCGTTCCGATGGGGTGCTATTTTATTTCCAGCGCTTTTCTTGCCGCGATGAACGTGCCACTGAATATCCTGGGGGTAATCCTTCCGTTTTATGCCATGATCGACATGCTGGAAAGCGCGATCAATGTTTGGTCGGATTCTTGCGTGACAACGATTGTTCAGAAAGAGATCGACCAGGAAGAAACAGCGACAGTGTCGGCATCGGAGCAGCCTGCTGAAAACTTAGCCTGACATGATATATCTCAAGGTTGCCTTTCTTTCAGTTGTATTTTTATTGATTGCAGGAAAGGCATATCTGCGGTCTAATGGGGATTTCAGAGAGGGGACGATTCGGCATGAGATGAGTTTCCGTCCCGAATGGGAGATTGAGCCTCTTCATCCCGATCAACAGGTCCTTTTAGACACCATATTGAATCAACATTTCACCTATTTAAACAAAGGTGCCCAGTGTTATGTCTTTTCAAGCGAAGATGATCGATGGGTGTTGAAAATTTTCAAGTTCAAACATCTTCGGCCTGCTCCCTGGATTGCCAGGCTCCCTTCATGGGGGCCTGTAAAAGAATACAAAGAAAAGAAAAATCAGCGGCTGGAACGCGTGTTCGATGCGCATAAGCTTGCATACGACCGACTGAGGGACGATAGCGGCTTTTTATATATTCATCTCAATCCTTCATCCGCTTATGAACAGAAGGTCTCATTGACTGACAAGAGAGGAAAGCAAATTACCCTCGATCTAAACGGCCTTGTATTCGTCGTTCAGGAAAAGTCAATTCCATTTAAACAGGTGTTGGACAAGCTTCTTTCAAATGGTGATATTCCTGGAGCTAAAGAGAGTATTCAGAAGGTAATTGCTTTGTATCGTCGACAGCATGAAGCCGGGATCTATGATTGGGGAAGGGGGATCATGCACAATAATGGATTTATTGGTGATCGTGCGATCCATTTTGACGTTGAAAAATTCGTGGATGATGAATCCGTTGCTCTTCCTGCAATTGCTGAGTCCCACCTGGATCGCATTAGGGTAAAGCTCAAAGATTGGATAAAGGAAAATTATCCTCAATATTTGTCTGATCTTAAGTCCGAAATTCGTACATCATAATTTTCTCGATTTTTCAATTAGTTTGCGCGTATAGTCCTATCCCAATGAAGAAAACCAAATTCGTCCTCTACTTCTTGATCTTTGGGATCGGCGTTTTTGTCGCTGCCAGATGTTATTACGCCATCACAGACGATTTCCGCATCAGTAATATTACTTACGAACTTCCCTATAATCCTGATTGGAGTGTGTCTCCTCCAGAAGACCCGGTATTGGTTGAAGATATTCTTGAGCAGGAGCTGAGATATATTGGTAAAGGGGCTCAGAGCTATGTCTTTGGGACTGTAGACGGGAACTATGTCGTCAAATTTATCAAGTTCAAACATCACAAAGTGGAAAAATATGATAAATGGAAGCTTCTTCCTTTTATGCAGCATAATATTGATAGGAGGATCGCCAAACATCAACGCAAGCTCAACGCTGTATTTGACGGTTACTCTCTTGCTTACCGCAAGCATCGCGATTCCACTGGTTTGATCACCCTCCATTTAAACCGCACCAACGGGATAGGAGAACCAATTATTGTGATTGATAAGGTCGGGATAAAACGGAAAATTGATCGCAATGCTGTCGCATACATTGTCCAAAAACGTGCAACGGTGACAAAAGAAATTGTCGATTCCGCCATTGCCAATAACGATTGGGATTTGGTTGAGAAAACGTTCATTCAGTTGTTTGATTTTTATGTGGAGGAGTTTCGGGAAGGGTTGTACGATCGGGACCGCTCGATCCTGACCAATACCGGATTTATCGATAGAAAGCCGGTTCGCATTGATGCAGGAAAATTTACTGAAAGCAGCGAGTTGAAAGATCCTCAAAGGCAATATCAGGAATTTCAAGAGATCCTTGCCCGCCTGCAACGATGGGTGGACAGAAATCGTCCTTATGTGAAACAGGATTTTCATTACCTGATCGACAACCGTCTGCAACCCTATGTTCTTTCCATTACTGGAAACTGATTTTTAGGCGGGGACGCTTCCTGTTTTTGAATATTTTGTGACCTTTATCCATATTTTGTGTATACTCTTATCCTAATTATCAACAGAAGAAAGGGAGAAGACAACATGAGTTTCCGCGAAAGGTTATTTGAACTAACGACACCTGAAGACGTAGACGCATTCCTAACGCAACATCCGAATTGCGCCTTGTTCAAGGCTGGCGGGTGTCATAAGACGATGCAAGGCTTCGGTGTTGTCGAACAGCTGATGGGGCCGAGGGAAGGGCTTCCTGTTGGCCTGGTCAAGGTGATCGATAATCGCCCGGCATCGAACCATATTGCTGAATTGACAGGGATCGTTCATGAGTCGCCGCAATTTATCCTGATCAAAGAAGGCAAGCCCGTCTATGATGTCGATAACTGGGATATTGTCCCCGAGGCTCTGGAAGCCGGGCTGCTCCAACATTTTGGCACTGTGTCCTCAAGTAGCGAAAATGGACCATCTACCTCAGGTGAAATTGCACATTATGTCCGTCTTTTGGAGGATTATATCGAAGAGAGAATGGATGAGCAGAGCTTCACCCAGCAATGGCTGGAAACGTTCCGCATGGACAGCAGCTTGAGGTCTACCGAGGAATTCAATCTCTTGAACAGCCTCTTCGGTGATGTCGACATGGCTTATACCTCTATGCTAAATGGGGAAGAAGCTGTATCTAACACATTGAAAATCAGAGCTGAAAACCTACTTCATCAGATCTCTTCACGTTGAGTGAAGAATGTGTTATGATAAGCACTAAGAGTGAAAATTCATGGTTTTGGAAGATCAAAAAGTGAGTAAACATCAATTTTATTCTAGCGATGATGAAAAGGTGAGTAAACAGCTTGGAAAAGAAGCGTTGCTTGCCGCTTTGCAGAAAATGGTGAGGATCCGCAATTTCGAAGTGCGGGCTGAGTCTGCATATTTGCAGGGGAAAATCGGCGGTTTCTTCCACTCCTATATGGGACAGGAAGCGATCCAGACAGCAGCTGTCGACGCTATTGGTCCCGATAACTGGTGGATTACATCTTATCGCTGTCATGCCTTAGCACTGCTTTTAGGCGCCACAACTGATGAATTGATGGCCGAGCTTTTCGGTCGGGCCAACGGAAACGCCTTGGGAAGAGGCGGATCGATGCACTTTTACACCGACCGCATGCTTGGCGGATTCGGTATCGTGACCGGACAAGTGCCAACCGCAACCGGGGCGGCTTTTGCCCTGAAATACAAAGAGATCAAAGACCAGGTCGCGATCTGCTTTTTAGGGGATGGAGCCGTTGCCCAAGGAGCTTTTCACGAGTCCCTGAATCTCGCTTCCCTTTGGAACCTACCCATCATCTATGTCATTGAGAACAACCTTTGGGGAATGGGGACAGCGGTCAGTCGGGCGATCAGCATCGATCGCCTTGCCGAAGATACCGCGCCTGCCTACAATATGAAAGGGTACACCGTCAATGGAATGAATTATCTGGACTGTTACGCGCTTTTCGAGGAACTGAAAGAAGAGGTGTTGAAAACCTCGCGCCCGGTACTCGTCGAAGCCGTTGCTGAAAGATTTAGAGGCCACTCGATTTCGGATCCCGGTCTTTACAGGACAAAAGAGGCATTGAAAGAAGGGATGGAAAAAGACCCGATCCTGAGGTTAAAAGGGATACTGGAAGAAAAGGGATGGATCGATGAAGAGGCGTACAAAGAGATGGACAAAGAGCAGAAAGAGATCATGATCGCCTCATTGAAACATGCCGACGAGAGTCCCTGGCCAGATCCTGTGACATTAGAAGAGGACGTTTACGCACCATGAGCACGCAAACGATTGAAGTTAGAGAAGCGCTGAGACAGGCGCTCGATGAAGAGATGGAACGCGATCCCAATGTCTTTGTGATGGGTGAAGAGGTCGCTGAATACAATGGCGCATACAAAGTCACAAAAGGGATGCTCGATAAGTGGGGGCCGAAACGCATTATCGATACTCCGATCTCTGAACTTGGGTTTGCGGGATTAGGCATAGGCGCAGCGCTGTGCGGTCTTCGGCCGGTTGTGGAGTTTATGAGCTTTAATTTCTCTTTTGTCGCCGCAGACCAGTTGATTTCGACCGCGCCGAAAATGTACTACATGTCGGGCAATCGTTTTTCCTGTCCGATCGTTTTTCGCGGGCCAAACGGAGCTGCGGCCCAGGTGTCGAGCCAGCACTCCCATTGCGTCGAATCGATCTACAGCAATATTCCAGGCCTCATCATCATTTCTCCCAGCACGGCTTATGACTACAAAGGGTTGTTAAAATCAGCAATACGCAACAACAATCCCGTGCTTTTTTTAGAGAATGAACTTTCTTACGGTGATAAGATGGATATTCCTACAGAGGAGTATCTTGTTCCTATTGGAAAGGCTAAAGTTGTTAAAGAAGGGACTGATCTTACTCTGGTTACTCACAGCCGGATGGTCCAGTTGTGCGAAAAGGCGGTCAAAGAGCTGGCCAAGCAGGGGATCAATGTTGAGTTGATCGATCTACGTACGATCAAGCCGCTCGATATTGCCACAGTCGCCCAATCAGTACGGAAGACGAACCATTGCGTTACCGTAGAGGAGGGGCACATTTTTGCAGGAATCGGAGCAGAACTGGGATTTCAGATCATGGAGCATTGTTTTGATTATCTGGACGCTCCGGTTGAACGCGTTGCGCAAAAGGAAACTCCGATGCCCTATTCCAAAGTGCTGGAAAGGGAGACGCTTCCAACTGTCGACCGTGTCATCTATTCGTGTAAAAAAGCCTTAAACCTGTAGGAGACAGCTCAATGCCTTTCACATTCACCATGCCAAAACTATCGCCGACAATGGAAGCGGGGACAATTGCAAAGTGGCATAAAAAAGAGGGAGAGTTTGTCGAGGCCGGGGAATTGATCATCGAGGTGGCAACCGATAAAGCGACAGTTGAGCACAATGCGCTAGATGAGGGATGGCTTCGCAAAATTCTTGTCCAGGATGGGGAGGAAGCTGTCGTTAATCAGGCGATCGCCATTTTCACAGAAGAGGAAAATGAAAGTATCGAAGGGTATGAGCCTGAAGGACCCATCGCAGAAGAAGAGCCCGAACCTGAACAGGAAGTTGATTCGGAAGAGAAGCCTGCTAAACCTAAGCCTGCTGCCTCAAAGTCAGCTGGGGGATTAAGCCAGCCGGCATTTGTCCCGGAAGAGCCGCTCGAACATTATGAATTTGAAGCGCCGACGGCATTGTTGACCGAGCGTGTCAAGGCAACTCCGCTGGCGAAAAAGCTCGCGAAAGAGAAAGGTCTGGATCTGACGACGGTTAAAGGAACCGGCCCAGGCGGGAGGATCGTCAGCGAAGACTTGTCCAGTGCGCAACCCTCAGGACCGGTCGTCTTTGGAAAACGGGAGCGCCCTTCTCTTCCTCCAGGGAGTTACGAAGAAGAAAAACTCTCGCCAATGCGGCAGGTCATTGGACAACGGCTACAGGAAGCGAAAACTTTTATTCCTCATTTTTATATCACTCAGGCGATCAATGTGGAGCCGATGTATCAGATCCGCGAACAGTTGCGCTCTTCTGGTATTAAAGTCTCCTATAACGATTTCGTAATGCGGGCTTGCGCGTTAGCGCTGCGGGAGCACCCCAATGTCAACAGCGGTTTTAACAGTGTCAATCAGACGATCATCCGGTTCAAGACAATTGATCTGGCATTTGCTGTCAGTGTTGATGGGGGATTGATCACCCCGATCATTCGCCATGCAGACTATAAAAATCTTGGGGAAATTTCAGTGGAGGTGCGCCATCTGGCTAAAAAAGCGCGTGATGGAAAGCTTGAAATGGAAGAGTTTAAGGGAGGCTCGTTTACCATCTCTAATTTAGGGATGTATGGGGTCACGGACTTTCAAGCGATCATCAATCCGCCGCAAGCGGCTATTCTTTCCGTGAGCGGCATCCACAATGAACCTGTCGTCAGAAATGGTTCAATTGTTCCAGGAAAGGTAATGAATATCAGCGTCTCTTGTGATCACCGCGTCATTGACGGTGTTGCTGGAGCGGAATTTATTAAGACAGTTCAGAAGTACTTAGAAAACCCAGCCTTATTGCTGGTCTGAGAAGAGAGGCCCTTCCCGAAGGAAGGGCCAGGAAATTATGCTAGTGTTCCGTTCACCGCAGTTTCTAAAATGGCATCGCCGCCTTCACCACCCATCATTGTATAGAAAAGTGTTGAAATAGCAGCTACACCGACTGCTCCTGCAGCAGCAGCTGTTTTGCGGATATTTTCAGGAGAAGTTGCTGTGCTGTAGGCACTTTGGCAACCTTCTTTGATTTTTCCACCTGCCCATGCGGCATTTTCTTTGTTGCAAGCACCATAGGCTTGAGATACAGCACTTTTTGCCTGATTAGCATATTCACCTCGTTTACTCCAGTGGTGTGCAATAAAGTCTCCAGCTCCATACATTTGAGGTTCTTCGTCATCAGCAGGAGGTACATGTGGAACAGGAGCTGGTGCTGGCTGATCGGCAGGCGCACTGACTCTTCTTACAGGTGCTGCTACAGTGGCGGGTGCTGTGTTATCGCCCGATACGTCATCGTCAGTAGCGACAGTTGCCATTGGTTGATTGTCATCTTCCAACACTTCAACCTTTTTTCCGCCGAACACTTTGCGGTATTCATCGTGGATCGCTGGGATAAAGTTAATAAAACCGAAAGTGACGATATTAGCGAAAATTAATACAACACCTTCGATGACACGTAAGAAAACATTCATTGTTTTTTCGGTACATTCAGGAGCTTTATTCTTTGTCTCTAAAGGCTTGTTTTCGGGTTGAAGGGCTGCTGCGTCAGCATTGACAGGAGCAGTTGTTGGAATGGCCATATAAACACCTCTTTTTTTAGGTATGTGATTAATAGATGGCCAAAAGTCTAGTTAAATTGTAAAGTGATGTCAATATCGTTTTTTTTTAAAATAATAATTTTGTTTTAAAAAAAATGACTCAGTTCAAAAGAGAACTGAGTCATTAGAATCACTGTGACCGATTGGTCGATTGGATGATTAAGCTTTAAGAGCTTTTCCAACAAAAACTGCAGTTCCAGTCAAGGCAGCAGCTCCTAACGCATACAAACCAGCATGTTGCTCAACGTGCTGAGCAGCATTAGCAACAACTTCTTTAGCTTCGTTAGCAACGCGAGCAGCTTGCTCTTTAGCTTCGTTAGCAACGCGAGCAGCTTGATCTAATACTGTTGGTTCAACACCACCTTTAGAATTAAGTTTATAAGCTTTTTGTCTAACTTCAGCAGCGTCAACCGGTATTTTTTTGCCAGCGCCACTTGCAATCTTACTGTTGTTACTCAAATCTATTCTTGTTGTTTCGAAAGATTCTTCATGTTTAGCAAGAAACTGAGCTTTTCTCTTAGCTTCTTTTTCTGGTTTGTATGTTGTTGGTCTGTCTTGTACGCCGAAGAAAAGATCTTCAGAAAAATTTCTTACAGTTTTAGAAATTAAAGGAAGACCAAGCGTTAGAGCCAATCCAAGAGCAACGAATACTTTTAAAGCTACGTTTGCAACTTTATACATAATCTTGCTTGCTGAAATGCTGCTTGAAGCTTTTGGCTTAGCTGCCATTGTCGCTTCTATATTCATTTGATCTACAGGGTTTGAACCTAATGGTGTAGTCATATTATTATCTCCATTGTTATGGTTAGTTTTGTTTGTAATGAAAATAAACTTTAACATAACATTTTATTTTATGCAAGCAATTTAATTAATAAATTCTAAATTTTATAAATAAATACCCTATATCTAAAAATTTAATATTACAGATAAAAATGAAAGAAAAATACTATTAAAAAATACCATTAAAATGTATTTTTTACGGAAAAGTGAAAGGAATTCAGATGATCAATATCTATTGTTTACATGGATTTTTAGGTGAACCGGCTGATTGGTCTTTCTTAAGAAACGGGATTAAAGGGGTTAATTTACATTTTATTAATCTCTATAAGGACTTTGATCCCTCTGAAGGAATAGAAGCGTTTGCCTCTCAATTCAGTTCTATGATTTCTCCGAAAGAAGACAATTATTTAATCGGGTACTCCATGGGCGGTCGATTAGCTCTGCAAACGCTGACCGATCATCCAGGCCTTTTTAAAAAAGCGGTGTTTGTTTCCACGCATCCTGGTTTAAGTCATGAAGGGGAGAGGGGTGGTCGAATTTTGAAAGATGGTGCATTGGCGATGCGTTTTTTAACAGAAGAATGGCAGATATTGATGGAAAAATGGAATGCTCAACCAGTTTTTGCCTATAGCACCCAAATCAATAGGGATGAAAAGAAGTTTAACAGGGAAAAACTCGCAGATGCCTTGACTCATTGGGGATTAGGGCAGCAAGAAGATTTAACAGGCCCATTAAGCAAGATTTCTATTCCAACTCTTTGGATATCTGGTAAAAATGACCCTAAATTTTGTGAAATCGCTAAATCCATAGAACTCAACCATTCCGAATCGAAGAACATTCAGATCGATCAAGCAGGACACCGCGTACCATGGGACAATCAAGATGCCTTTATTCAGCAGTTAAACGATTTCTTTTCATTCTCTCATTAATTTTATTTCCCTCGCCGATTTTTGCGTCATTTGAACAGCAGGTGGGGCAATTATTTATTGTGGGCGCCTATTCGAATCAATTGGACGCGTCCAAAGAAGGGCTCGATGACCATCCAACGCAATATGTTGAGGAAATGATCGAGAGATACCATGTGGGCGGCGTGTTGTTCAAAATGCGTTGGAATCCGGAGCAGTTAAAATCTCTTGCAGCCCACTATCAATCTCTCAGTCAAACCCCTTTATTTATCTGCTTAGATGCGGAGTGGGGGCTAGGACAGCGAATGGTGGAAGGAGACCGGTTCCCTAAAAACTACGCGCTTGGCCAGTTATCGAATTTGAAAGACATTTATAGAACAGGATTGGAAATTGGCAGACAGTGCCGTGCGATTGGGATCAATGTTAATTTCGCGCCTGTTGTCGATATCAATACGAACCCATTGAACCCGATTATCAATCATCGGTCTTTTGGATCAGATCCTGAGAGGGTGGCCGATTGCGGAGTTGAAATGATGAGAGGACTGCAAGAGGGAGGGGTTTTGGCATGCGCGAAACATTTTCCCGGCCACGGTGACACTATCGTCGACTCTCACACGGGGCTTCCCAAGGTCGATCACTCCTTGCGGCGATTACACGACGTGGAGCTTATCCCATTTAAACGATTGATTGATCGACGTGTCGATATGGTGATGGGCGCGCATCTGCTGATGCCTGCTGTCGACACCTTGTACCCAACCAGCCTTTCCAACCCCGCGATCACTGGTTTATTAAAAGATGAGATGGGCTTTGAAGGATTGACGATTACCGATGACTTGATCATGGGAGCTGTCGTCAATCACTATTCTTTAGAAAGGGCGGTAGTCCTTGCGTTTCTGGCAGGGAATGATCTTATTTTGCTTTCGAGGGATGTTGAGAAGGGGATCAAGGCGATCATGGACAGTATAGAAAAAGGAGAGATCTCACGGAAAGAGGTGATCAGGCGAGTAGAAAAAATTACAGCAGTCAAACAGCAGCTTGCCGAAAGGAAGGATCTCAAGCCTGATCCTTCTCTAATTGGAGAGCTTTACAGTGAGCTTGTACAGATCGTGAGAGGGCCTTTTCATCAGCAACCTGTTGATGCTTTTATTCAGGTTGGAGGAAGTGGAGATTCGGAATTTTTTCTTTTTGATCTTAATGGCGCTTATTGTTCAAAGGCACCAACGGAAAAAGAGGTTCGTTTTCATATCAATACAATGAAAGAACACGATCATGTCGCTGTGATTATTTTTGATATGCAGCCGACGGTACGCACTGAATTTGGTGTATCAAAGGAAGAGAGGTTGTTGGTTCAACAATTGATCGAGCAGGGGAATAAGGTGACGGTGATTTTAATGGGTGATCCGCATGCAAAATCACTGTTCTCTGATGAAGCTCGAGTCATTGGCGCGTATGATGACAGCCGTGAAGCGCAGAAAGCAAGCCTAAGTATCATTCAGGAGGGGCGTTGAATAATTCGTTATTTAAGGTGAAGACAGCGTAGGAAGCGAAGATATTCTGAAGTCAGACTTTGTGTCTTTGATCCTTTGTGTTTCATATTATCTATAGTGTCTAGAGACAAAGTGAAATTGTAAAAACACAAAGGATCAAAGACACAAAGATTTTACATCATGTTAAATCGTCTGATGTAAGATCTGAGAGGTGATTAACCTGCTTGTAGTTTTAGAAATTGCAATGCTTAAAACTACAGGAAGATCAGTTTAGCTTTTTCTTCAGCTCTTTGATCTGAGTGATATATTTATCGAGGTTGCGGATGTGAACGTTCGTCCGATTGTGCTGGTCAAGGGGCTGCACAGGGATTCCACCGTATCTTCCCGTCGGAAGGGATTTAGCGACCCCGCTTTTTGCTGTGATGATCACTCCGTCATCGAGTTTGATATGCCCATCGATGCCGCATTGGCCCGCGATCACGACATGACTTCCTGTTTGGCTGGATCCGGCGATGGCCGATTGACCACAGACGATATTGTGCCGGCCGATCTTGACGTTATGCCCGATCACAACGAGATTGTCGATTTTTGTGCCTTTGGCGATCACGGTGCTGGTAAACCTGGCGCGGTCCACAGTGGTATTTGCCCCGATCTCAACATCGTCTTCAATCACGACATTGCCGATATGCGCAAGACGCTCATGGACGCCCTGATCATTTGTCGTGTAGCCAAACCCGCAGGAACCGATCACAACACCTCCCTGCAATACGACACGATTTCCAATGACGCAGGACTCTCTGATCACGACATTGGGATGGATGCGGCAATGGTTGCCAATGGTTGTCTGCGGACCAATGAATGTTCCTGCACCAATATAGCAATGATTGCCGATAACCGCCTCTTCATCAATGACAGCGTTCGGGCCGATGATTGTTTCAGGACCGATCTGAGCTGTCGGGTGGATGACTGCTGAGGGGTGTATTTGATCAAAGCCCGTTTGTTTGACCTTTCCCCTAAATGCTTCGATCGTTGTTTGAAAAGCACGGGAGGGGTCTTCGTGGACGAGATAGTTTTTGCCTGATTCCCTTGCTACATGAGGAGCGACAAAGACCACGCCCGCACGAGAGGTTTTCATCATCCCCTTGTAACGGGTGTTCGTATATTTAGGATTAGACAGGAAAGAGACTTCATGCGGCCCGGCATTCTCAAGATCTGCAAAGCCTGTGACAATCTGTTCGGCATTGCCGATCAGATCGGCCCCAGTTAACTTGGACAGTTCCGCTAATGTGAAGGACTCTTTCCCTGCCATCGTTTTCTCCTTACGACTTTTTCGCTTCTTTTTCGTACATTTTGTCCATCTCTTTGATGATGTCCTGCGACACATCCAAAGAAGCGGAATGGAAAAAGGTGCTCTCATCGTTAACGATCAGGTCAAGACCTTTCTGTTTCGCAACGATTTCAGCCGCTTCGTTCACTTTTTCTGTAATCCCTTGAATGATCTTGAAGTTCGTCTGCTGAAGAATTTGCATGTACTGCTGTTGATGCTGCTGCAACTCTCCATTCAACGTGCGGAATTTGTGCTTGAGCTCCGCTTCCGCTTCATTTGAAAGGCTGTCCAGATAGTCAGGATCGTTGAACTTGTTTGAGATCTCAGTCAACGCTTTCTCTTTCTCTTCGAGAACGCTTTCCATTTGTTTTTTCAGATCGTCAAAGTTCTTTTGCTCCTGGACGCCGAATTTTGATTTTTCAACGCATGTGCGGAAGGTGACAGTGCCCATCTTTGCAGCAGCTGCTTCCAGTTGCGGCGTGGATGCGCAAAAAAGAAGCGCTGCCAGTCCGCTAATGATAATTTTCGTTAGTGATTTCATAGGATAACTCCTTGATTATTGTTTAAAACTTTCCACCTACTGTGATGAAGAACCGTTTGATCTGGCTGTCGTCTTTTGGGTTGATCGGCCAGCCATAGCCGACCATCAATGGAGGAGACCCGTTTCCGAATACCTGCAGCCTCGCGCCTAACCCGTAGGACGAATAAAAACGACCGAAATTCCATCTTCTGGATGAAAGCGCGCCGGTGTCAAAGAAGACAAAAGCATCGCCGCATCCCATAATAGGTCTGCTCAATTCCAGCGAGAACAGTTGCATCGAGATCCCTCCCTTCGGATCATCATAGTCGGGCTCTGTTTTTCCTGTATTGACGTCCACCTCTTCATAAACCGGTCCTAGTCGATAGGCGTGGTATCCTCTGACGAGGTTGTCGCCACCGAGAAAAAAGCGTTCGTCAAGAGGCAAAGTGTCTACGCTTTGTCCACGCATCGGCTGGATAAACCGCAGGTCTCCCCGCGCTTTAAAGATCAGCTTGTTCCATAAATTGTAGTACCAGGAATTGAGATAGGCAAACGAGAGAAAATGCGCGTCACCGCCCAGGCCGACCACTTCAAACTGTGCTGTCGATCTGAGGCCGCGCGTCGGGCATATCGGGTGGTTCGTCGTATTATATTGCCAAGTGTAGCCAAGGGCTGAGATCATTCCGTCGCTGTCTTCTGCATCTATAATGGATTGCTTTGTCGGAATTTTGCAATCTTTATCGTGGATCTTGCGACCTTCGCTGTCGATATCGCAGTCGCATGTCAGGTCATCATCGACATCGACATAGGTGTAGCGGATTCTGTAATGAGACCCGATACGCATAAACGCATTGCATTCGTAGGTTGCGTGCAGGGCTAATCCAACGGCCTTAATGCAGTAATCGTCGGAAATATAAGACTTCGTACTTCTGTCGATATCGAATCCAACGCTCCACGGGGTGTCCATAAAGTAAGGTTTTGTCCATGAGATGGCATACCTGGAGCTTTTCGCGCCGAAAGATAAGGAAAGGCTCGCGAATTCCCCGCCGCCTCTGAGTCCGCACAAACCATTTTCTGAAAAGCAGCGCAATCCCTCAATGTTGAAATTGCATTCAGTGATCGAAATCGATGCAAACACATCCTCTGCCGTACTGAATCCAAGGGAAGCTCCAATATTTCCTGTACTGCCTTCTTCCACTTCGATGTGGACATCGCGGTAACAGCCGGGCAGGACGCTGTCTTCAGACGACTTGACGGCATAGACATTGACGTTGTCGAAGTAGCCGATGTTGCACAGTCTCAGCTCGGTAATTTTCAGTTTTTCCAGGTTGAACACTTCTCCGGGGACAAGAAGGGTTTCGTGAAGGATCACTTTAGTTCTCGTACACTTGTTGCCGATCACTTTGATCATTCCAACCCTGTACTGATCTCCCTCTTCAACGATCATTTTGACCTTGTATGAGCAGCCGTCATCGTCCAGCTTCGGAATATAGTTGACAAAAGCGTCGATGTAACCGTTTCTTCCGTAATAGTTCGTGATCACCTGTACGCTGTCGATCAACTTCTCCGGGGAATAGGGGGTTCCTTTCTTGATCGGAATACAGTCCATCAGCTCTGCATCGCTATAAAGCTTATTTCCTTCGATTTCGATCTCGTCGAAATAGTAGAGGTTCCCCTTATCAACAGTGATCGAGATGATGATCCGGTCGTCCTGTTTCGCTTCGATCACCTCAAGATCGACTTTAGCGTCCGCGTAGCCGAGGTTCTGAATATAGTTCAGGATCTGGAACTTGTCGTGGAGGATCATGTCATCGTTATAAATGCCGGTCCCCATCAGCCAACTGAGGAAGAAGTTGTACTTTTTGGTCACCATCATATTGAGGATGCATTTTTGTTCATCGTCGGTGAAATTGTGAAAAACGATGTCTTTGATCTTTCCTGCGCGCCCTTCTTTGATACAGATATTGATCACTACTGTATTGGCTTCGTCGTCATGCTCGACGGTATAATCCAGCTCGGCCTCGAAAAACCCTTTCTTTACGTAGTAGGCTTTGACGTTGTGGAATCCCTCATTGAACTTTTGCCTGTCGTAGATGGAACCGTCTGAAATACCCAGCTCGCTTTGCAGCTTGTTTGTTCTGATCCGTGAATTTCCTTCCCAGCGGATCCTTTGGATCACAGGGTTCGGCCAGATATTCAGCCTGATATGGATTTTCCCATCATGAATTTCGACAATGGGCTCGATACGGTCATAGTCCTGGACCAGCATTTTCAGGTCGGCATCGAATGCCGCTTGAGAAAACGATTCGCCTTGCTTGGTTTTCATCCGGTTGCGGATCGTCGTGATCAGCTGCTCTTTGGAATCGTTTGTCTTACCCGAAATGTTGACCTCGATCCATCCGACGCGCATCTCTTCGAATTGCGGAGCGCGCGCGCTTAGTGTGGAGGAGAATAGTGTGAGGATAAATAAGACGCTGAGACTGACTAATTTGTACATATCAATAATATTCCCAATTACTATGTCCAAAGCTGGCGCTGTTCTCTAAACCCCAGATTGAAGCATTTCATGATAGGTTGATGAAACAAAACACGCAAGTGAAATGTCGTAGGCAAATAATCTGCTCCCGGATACAATGTCGCTAATGAATTACCCAAAGCATCTCTTACAACTCATCGAAGCCTTAAAGCAGTTGCCGGGCGTTGGAAACAAAACCGCTGAAAGGTACGCCTTTCATATGATGGAATGGGATTCCAGACGCCTGGAAAAGACGGCAGAGCTGATCAGTGAAATCCCCGATAAACTGAAACAGTGCGGTAATTGCGGCTGCTTAGTTGATGATGAACGCTGCGCTTTTTGCAACTCTGAGCGTAAAGAACGAGGGATAATGTGTGTGATCGCATCGGCTAAAGATGTTTTCGCGATTGAGCAGACCCATCAGTTCCAGGGTGTCTATCAGGTATTGGGCTCGTTGATCTCTCCATTGGAGGGAAAAGGCCCTGACCTCCTTCCAATGGATAAAATGAAGGAAAGGATAAGGGCTTTATCGATCAATGAGGTAGTGATCGCCCTTGATTCAACCTTGGAAGGGGATGCAACCTCTCTTTATCTAAAACGAGAACTTGAGCCTCTTCAGGTCGAGATTTCCCGGCTGGCTTTGGGGCTGCCAATGGGAAGTTCGCTTGATTATGTCGATGGAGGGACCTTGGCTCGAGCTTTTTCCGGCAGAGCAGCTTTTTAATCATAAGCAAGCTTTTCGGTTTCCTATTTTTTTCTAATATGTTAAAATTTATGTCCTTATTAATAACGAAAAACTTAAACGGAAAACGATGCCAAAAGCACGCATCACAGGGATTGGGTCCTATCAACCTGAAAAGGTTCTTTCCAATGCCGACTTAGAAAAATTAGTTGATACTTCAGACGAGTGGATCTCGAGCCGGACCGGGATGAAGGAAAGGCGAATTGCCGCTCCGGAAGAAGCTTCATCCGATATGGGGGCAAAAGCAGCAGAAAAAGCGCTGGCCTCAGCCGCTATTCCACCGAGCGAAATAGACCTTGTCCTGGTTGCGACATCGACCCCTGACCATTTAATGCCCAGCACAGCGGCTATCATACAATCTTCTATAGGTGCTGATCGTGCTGCCGCGTTCGACATTTTGGCCGCTTGCACAGGTTTCCTATATGGTCTTTCTACAGCAAAAGCGTATGTTGAATCGGGAATGTACCGCAATGTCCTGCTTGTTGCCAGCGAGAAGATCTCTTCCTATATTGATTATCAGGACCGGACAACCTGCGTGCTTTTCGGAGATGGTGCATCAGCTGCGGTAATCAGCTGCGAAGGGGAGGGGTATTCCATCGACAGTGTTTGCCTCGGTGCAGACGGTTCATTGGCAGACTTGATCATCATTCCGGGGGGCGGTTCTCGACTTCCGCTGAATGAAAAAGCCTTAAGCGAAAGACAGCAGTATTTTAAAATGTCCGGAAAAGAAGTTTTTAAGCACGCAGTGAGAAGAATGTCGGCAGCGGCTTTTG
>Ga0180431_10004425_pt1 | contig 17555 bp, 19 predicted proteins | sample SS_ome_11_FD_132459 | JGI IMG/M metagenome (GOLD analysis project Ga0180431, IMG submission 132459) | Hypersaline lake sediment archaeal communities from the Salton Sea, California, USA - SS_1_MS_1 metaG | ecosystem: Environmental > Aquatic > Non-marine Saline and Alkaline > Hypersaline >... | reverse complement strand
CACACGGCACGTCATTCGGTCAGTGAGAATGAATACCTCACGCTCCCCGGAAGCCGTGTTTTCCCACCCCTCATCCTTGATTCGCCCCCATGTGAAGCTACCATCTTCTTCACCATAGCAGACGTATTTACCGATATGAGATTTCCCCTTCACGTCTGATTATACACCGCAACGAGGGGAGAGAACGGAAAAACTACTTCTTGTCCTCGCCGGGTTCTTTTTTGGGACGCCCCGGCGACCGCTTCCCAGTGAGCTTGGCCATGATTTGGGACTGTAGGAACTGCCGAGCCATGTTATTGATGGTGCCATCGGGATAGATAAGCCGCAATCCCTTGAGCCGATTGAATACGGCTCCGATATCCTGAGTCCGAAGCCCTGCCACAACCCCGAAAATGGTCTGGTCAAACTCGACCTGCTCCCAGAGCCAATTCCACTTATCAACGTCCGAAGACGCCTCGCATTCCGCACCGGCATCCTTGAATCTGACAGATACAGATTTCCAAGCCACAAGTCCGCTGCGAAGACTGCTATCCTCTATCAAGGGTGCAACGTTCTCCACGTCGCTCTCTTCACGACCCTTGAAATAGGCAAGAACCTCACCAATCGAAGCCATCAAAACTCCTTTACAGTCTGAATCGCCTGCTTGATATCCCTATCCCAAACTGCCTCTGCCTTGAGCATGGATTTGGCACTGTCCATTTGCCATCCCGGCATCCGGGCAAACTGAATACGCTTGTAACTCTTTACAGGTAGTGACCGCACGAAGTAATCGTGCATGTCGTCACTGGCTCCTTCAAGCAACGCATTCACCAACCAAATTCCCCATCCGACCATTGTAAGGGGAGGACGACGACTATTTGACGGAGAAACTCCGGTCCCGATAGAAAGAACCTCTATCTCGCCCAGAGGCACTCCGAGAACACGAGAAGCCGCCGAGACCGCAACCATACTGGGGTTGTTGGCAAACACGCCCCCGTCCGCCAGTCCCTTCCATGACGGGAAATACGTCTCGGCAGCCACGGCAGCCCGCACCGCTTCCCAGAGAAGCCAGCCGCCATCATCCTCCACATTGAACACCTTGAGAGTGCGAGCCCCTACGTTCGCAGCCGTGATGAAAAGGGGCTTCTTTACGTCCCGATAGTAAAGACCACGGAAAACGCTCCGTAATGCCGCATTCAGATTTTTGTCCGGGTAGCGTGAGTTGAAAGGATTGTACTTCCGCCAACAGGTTCGTTTGAAGATGAGCGGCATCCAATGATGGAAGAAAGTCCTCGAAACCTCCTTGCGTAAGCCTGCGGCTATTGCAGCCGAGAGAGCGGCTCCGATTGAAGTCCCGACAAATGCGTCAAACTTCTCGAACGCATCCGCGCCGTCAAGGATACTCGCCTGAACGTCGCCAAATGCCCCGCCACCATCAAGTACGAGTATCTTCATTCACAAACCCCTTCTCACAATTCCTCTACCGAAACATCCTCCGCACGAACGCTCCAGCGATGACCACAACAGGGACATTCCGTATCTGGTCCCGTGTTATCGTCATCATCACCGTTTTCCTCATCATCATCCACGTCAATACCCGCCGGAGGGGCGTCATCATCGTCACCCGTACCGTCTGATTTCCCTTTCTCAAGCGACTCCTTGAGCGTGTCCATGTTGAGGGAACGGAAAAGCTGTTCGTCTGCCTGCTCAACCTGCTGAACAAGAGGAAGAGCCATTTCATCCCAAGCTCCCTCAATCTTCGGATTATTGAGCGTCAGATTGGCAGCGACCTCTTCGTCCGTGTCGAAATTCACAACGACCATTGTGACCTCGTCAACGCCCTTTCCCTTGAGAATGGAAAATCGCTGATGTCCACCGACAATATGCTTTGTCCTCTCGTTCCAGACAATCGGCTCGACGTAACCAAACCGCTCAAGAGACGCCTCAAGTCCAGCAAGAGCCCTATCCGAAATCGTCCGGGGGTTCTCCGGCATCGGTTCCACATCAGCCAACTTGACTTTCCGAATCTTCCAGCGATTCGGAGTGTCCTCATCTACCATGTCGAATTCGGCAAACTCATCCATCAAAACTCTCCGTCTGTTTTGTTGCGTCGTAAACCACCTCGTTGTTACCCATACGCCAACGGCTCCTACAACTTGGACAGGTGATGACCGCCACGGGCTCTCCGTCTTCATCATCCGGTCCTCCCGGCGGAATATCATCAGTTGTGGACTTCTTCGGCGTCTTGAGCTTCTTGACCAGTGCGTTATGCAAGTCCACCAAAGCCATTTCCCCGAAGACGCTTCCTATCCTTGCCTCCGTTAGCTTGAGTAAGCGAACGGCATCCTCCGTGAACTGTCCACGAAGCTCCTTACTGTTCAGCGTGATATTGAGAGCAATCTCTTCCTGTGGGTCTAGGTCCACCACGACAACGTCCGTTTCGCCAACCCCTTCCTCTACCAGATAACGGAAACGTTGATGCCCTCCGACGATATTGCCAGTACGCTTGTTCCAAACGATGGGGAGAAGGACACCAAACTTGTCAATCGAAGCACCAAGAGCCTTGAATGACTTGGAAGAAATCTTCCTTGGGTTGTATTCGGCAGGAGAAAGCTCAGTCAGGCTCATACGCTGAACCGTCATATCCTCGAAGTCAGAAGCTCCTTTCAGTTTGTCGAGCGTGCTTTCAGACACGGCAGTTTCGTCAGGCATCACTTCCTCCATCTTTTAGCATATCCCAGTCAATTATACTCTCGCCGTCTTTCACCCCGGCGGGGACGCCCATTGACGCACCGTGGTCATCCACAGTGCCCCTAACAAACACATGCTTTACTGGTTTCACTCGCTTGGCAAGCTCCATCATACTTCCCGCGTGAATGACCTCGCGGGGTTCGGGAACAGAGGACTGACCGGCAACAACTTCGCGTTCCGGGGCTTTTCGCTCCCAGAACCTCAAAGCGGTCAACAAGGCAGCGCGTTCGTCCGGGTCAGTTTCAATCGCCAGACGACGACGCACTTGGGCCGGGCCAAGATTGACGTGTCTGAACTCTCCGTTGTACTGCCGGTCAGCCTCTTCCATCATTCTTTCACCAAGTCTACCATTTCGCAACTTCCCGCCGAGCAGGCAAGCTCTCCATAATTGACAGATGAATCCCCTTTCTCGAATTCGGCAAGCCCACTCCAATCCACTATCTCGGGCAATTTCTTGACAGCCGCATCGTACTCTTTCTTCGCACAGGGTTCATACGGAGCCTGCTTGTAGACATGCCCGGTTGCGGGAAGAAATGAGATGCCGCTGATTTGGTCGAAATGCTCATAGACCCATGCTCCCACCGACATCCACTCGGGCTCCCGCACCGTCACCGTGCAACTGGGCTTGTGTTCGCACCAATGGTCTTGATATGTCTTCCACGTCTTGAGTTGTTCCAGAGCCGTCCGATTGTCCTCCGTAACGACACCATCGGGAGCCTTGATAGGGAACGGGAACACCCAGTTGTGCTCCGGCTTTGCAACATCATCTTCATGTGGGAATCCCGAACGGACCATCATCTGTGCAAGGGGGTCTTTCTTATCAGCCCGGACGTTGCGGATGTAATACGGACTCTTGCGAGCATGAATACCACTCGAACAGTCCGCAAGCTGACTAACCGTTCCCGAAGGCTTGTTGCAGGTCACAGCCGCCGCCTGAGCAATTCCGAGCTTGCGAGCCCAGTCCTTGTTTGTCTTTACCGCGTGAGCCCTGAGCTTCTGAAGGGTCTCAGCCAAATCCCCGTTACCCTTTGCCCCACTCAGTAACTCGTGGTCCATGACACCCGTAAGACTGACACCCAAGAGGCGTTCTTCCTCGGCATTCTGCTTCCAGACCGGGCGAAGATAGCGGAACTCCGTCAGTGTTGCCTGCATCGTCCCAAGAATCGTCGCCAAGCGGACTTTCCGCATGAGAGTACGAACAGTATCACCGGAACGCACGACAACCTCGGTGAGATTACAAAGTCCATTCGGTCGAATGATAATCTCACTGCAATTTCCTGTCATACAGTGTCCCAAGGGAAAACAGTGGTCGTCATCATACACGGCAACGTCCCATACATCTTCACGCATGTCCGTCAGTTCAACCGACTTCACCCTGACGTAATCATCGCCATTACTCTTCTTGACAGACGAGCATAGCAGGTCAAGCTGCTTCTGCTTCCTACTGTGGCTCAGTCGGAAGATGGAGCCAAAATGACGAATCGACAAAGAGTGCCTAACCTTAACATCCCAGCGGATGTACTTTTTGCCGTAATCTTTCCCGTTTGGGAAAACCCCATCAACAGTCGCACTCTTCACGCATGTTTTAATTCCGTAAAACCCTAAAAGCTCTGCCACATTTCGTGCAAGACATTCGTGAGCAGTCGTCAGCGATACCCCGTCACAGAAACAGCCATCAGCCGAAAATAAGCCGTCAATAAGTCCCTTCCTGAATGCTTCCGATGCCGTCCAAACAGTAGAAGGAAGCCCATACTCCTTACCCCTCATACCCATATACTCAAAAAGCTCGTCCATCTTTGAATTGCAAGTATTCAGTTCTCCTGTGTCTCCGAACTGGGCGTCACTTCCGAGTTCAGACAGTATACTCGTCAGCTTCGTGTCAATGTTGTTAGCTCGGTCCTCGCTGGAAACCATCATCCCTACCTGCTGAAACCCGCTATCGGAACGCTGTGTTATCCACCCATCCCCCAAGGTCCACCCAATAAGAAAACCAGAGTCCACATCACCTTTATTCCCGTCAGGTAGAGAATCACGCCTCACAATTGGGATACGGTCACCATCCCGAAGCTGTTCAGTTGTGAATTTCCTTATTTCATTCGACCACAAAACAGGCCACTTGTGTTCTTTTGTCGCGTAGTATTCATGACCACCAACCAGCGTAATTCTGTACAGGGGCTTGTCCTTTCCAGACAAGAAACACCTCGCTCTGCACATTTCACCAGATAAATTTGGCGTACCAAATTCTTTCCCATCAAGTTCGTCAATCGTTCGTATCCCCGAGTCGGTCAACAAGCGTGTCCCGCGTCTCAATGACGGGTTACAGCCCCACTCGTGGTCGGGGTCACGCCGACCAAACCGCTTGACTTGATTACGTGCCGCCGTCCGATTGAAAATACCCCGCTCACCGGACTTGGAATCATACAGGGCAAGCCATTCCCGCATGAAAATATCCATGCCGGGCTTCTCGGTATAGCAGGCGGAATTGTTCGCAAGCCTCCTCCACGGGGTGACTTCGTACCAGTTCCCACTCTTGGCGTGCCTCATCCTGTCATCGGAAGGATTTGACAGGGAAATGAGAGCACTCCTTCTAACCCCGCCAACCACAACAACCTCACCAATCTTGCAGCACAAGTCGTGACATTCGATAGATGTGAGCCTTCTCCCGGCAGCTTCCTTGAACATGCTGACCGAGAACCGGAAAAGGTCTTCCAGTGGTTCGGGTCCGCTGGCTCTTCCCCCGAAAGTCTTGAGCCGTGTCCCGGAAGGACGAACCTCAGAAACATCCCATTCGGGAATACGCCCTTGGTACAACATGCTAATCATTTCCCGGAAGGCGTTTGCCCATCCGAGCTTGGAATCCTCCACCCGGATAATGGTTTTGGAATCACGCAGCTTCGGAGCTACGACGGGCATGTTGGCGATGAACTGCCGTTCCACACTGAAACCAACCCCGCTCCCACACATGAGGATGTAGAGCATCTCGTCAAACGTGGAAATATGGTCGATTGCCGTGAACGAACAGTTGTAGGCTGCGATTTCGTCACGCTCCAGAGCGTGACCTGCGGTCATCATGCACCGCATGGAAGGCATGACTTCGAGATTGAGGATGGCTTCACGGAGTTCGGTTCGGACACGACCCTTTACGCCGCATTTGTGGCACATGAAGTCTATGTACCGGTCAACCGTCTCCTCCCACGTTTCCCGCCTGTTGGCTTGGTCTATCCATCGTGCATACCTTGATAAGTGTATAAACTGCTGATACAGCGTCGGAAGGTTCGCTGACATCTTTGTTGTCCTTTCCCGATTTCATTTTGATGCAAGATGAAGAGCACGCTTGGCTGCGGCATCCTTCGCTTTCTTCTCGTTGGCTTCAAGTGTCTTCTTGGCTACCCTGCGGTTGGCTTTGACCGCCCATTTTCTATGCTTGTCCCTCGCCCTCTTGGCATTCTCCTCTCTCTTTTGCTGCATTTGGTCCCGCACAAGAGACCCCTGAGCTTTTACGTCATTATACACTTCCATGAAGGACTGCGACCCAACAGGCTGGACTCTCTCCACACCGTAATTCGCCAACAGGTCGGCACGGGCTTCCGCTTCCGTCTTGGCACGGTCGGAAGCCATACGGGCAGCACCCGAATTCCGTATGATGATACCGCAGGCAGAAATGGACTTCTTGGCGGGAGAACCACACTTCGGACATACGACCCGAGGTTTCTCGTTTATCCCGTGGAATGTCTCAAATTCCGTGCCGCACTTTTCACAAGCGTAGTCGTAGAATGGCAATCCATCACCTCAAGAAACCAGCATACGAAGAAGCGGCTCCCGAGGCAAGACCCATTCTGCAATTCGTCTGCGAAATTCGACGTAAGCAACCCGGTCAACCATGTCCATGCCGCTGGAAGCAGCTATTGGCACACGCAGGTTGTATTCACGAAGGAAGAACTCAGCCATGGCTTTCTTCATCTGCTTGATGTAGCCGTAAAGCGTCTTCTCGGGAATACCCAAGCGGTCAGAAAACCCGGACAGAACATCCTTCCTAACATTGGCCCGAGAACCCTTCTTCCTGACTACATCCATCCACTCATCAAACAACTCCATGTACACAGGCTTGCGACCGAACATTCTCTTGATGAATTTTCTCAGGTCACGCTGAACTTCCTTCTCAACGAGAGCCTCCATCGGGTCATCGCCGCCACCGGGCAGACGCTCCATCGGGTCACCCTCTTCGTCTTCTCGGGGTGTCAACCTCACACTTCGGTTGCGAGTCGTCCACTTACGAGCGTTCGACATGGCATCAAGGCGGACAATCCCCGTAAACCACTTCGCAAAAGCCTCCGGTCCCCCATCGACAACCGTTTCTTTTTGTCTCCCCTTCAGTATCTTCTTCCACGACTTCTGACGATAAAAGTCATCAACAAACTGCATGACAAGCTCATCCACAGCGTCGGAGTCTAAATTGTACATCTTGGCAGTATTGAGAATCACCTTGAAACCCTGTACCCCGAAGATATTGGACCGGGAATTGCTACCAAGATAGTCCTCATACATCTCCACTAACTCAGACGCTCCCACATCACCGGCAGCCTCTTCCTCCCTCAAAACGGGAAGGATGTGCTTTCGGATGGTATCCTTGGCAAGTTCGTTGAGGATATCCACTCCCGACGCTCGGGACAGAATCAAGCGTATTGCGGCAAGAAATCTCATTTCGGTCTCCTTATGGTGTCTCCACCTATGGGACTCTATATCAAAGAAAAATCACGACAACCGAAGACTTTCATCGGGGCGTGAAGTAAGCCACCACGAAGTACGACATGCACATGATACCACGCACCTTGTCTATCTCACGAGGCAGAAGCTCATCACAGAACAGATAAACCCCACGATGCCCCCTTAGCCCTCCTTCCGACCGAACGGAAAGCACATCGGCTCCGGGATTTAGACCGTACCGCTCCCGAATACATTGAGCCATCGCCTCGTTACACGTAACGATACAAACCGACTGCCCGGCATCGAGAATCTCGTTGGCCATAGCCACGATTTCGCAGGTCTTGCCGCTCTGCCGGGGCCGAGCCTGAATAGGCTCCTCTGGTCTGGTCTCCAGAAGATGAAGGATGTCAAAGGGGCACTTCTCCGGCACCTTTCGGACTTCAGGCCCGCACTTCGCACAGCCATTCTTCAGGCAGACGAAGACTTTCCGGGAAACAGCCTGTTGCGATGAACTCTTCATCTCTCACCACCACAACGCCCTTCGGCGGAAACCTACTCAGAGCAGCAGGATTGTACGCCGCGACACCAACCTCCTCCTTCATCACGAAGCCGATTCGCCGCTTACCGGGCTCATCAGCCTCTAAGACGGTAACAGAACCTCTCGCCAGCATTGAGCGACCTGCTTGATGTCGTAACAATCCCGAGCCTCCTGACGAGCCGCCTCGATAACCCTTTTGGCAGCCTTGGGGTCATCCAGACATGCTTTGACAGCCCCGTACCACAAATCCGGGTCGGGCGGCACCAGATAACCGTTTTCGCCATTCTCGATGACACTGCCGTACGGCTCCATAGCCGAAGCCACTGTCGGCATCCCAATACAGGTGTATTCCAACCACTTGATAGGACTGTTGTGAGAAACAAAGCCACTCGCCATATAGTATTCACCATCTGGCACCTGCACGTCATAGACATCAGCTTGGCCATACGATATATCTACAACTTCATCAGTGCCATCCCACTCTTGATAGGCATTAGAATGGGGCTTCGATGTCACCTCTTCCAGTTCCGCCTTCTTGCGTGATGAACAGAATCCGATACTCCGATGAAAGATATCGACGGACTGCCGATTGAGGATAAGCGTGTAGTACCATTTCTGATACTTCTCGTTCCACTCCTCTTTGATTCTGGAATGTACCCCGAACCCGAGAAGAAGGAACTGAACACCAGACGCCAATTCACGGCTCTTACTCGTAAACGAACACCCCGTTGCGAATACTGTTCCATCAGCTTCAAACAACCCCCTAATGAACCCGGCTACAACATATTGCGGAGATGAGAATATGACTGACGGAACACGGAAGGCTTTTTCCCCCCTCTTCCCGTGGAACCCACACACTTTGCCCAGCATCCATCTCAGATTGCGGCTCGGTATCTTGACATCAACTCCCTTCCCATTACCAGATTTCTTGGGTTTTGTGTCGGGATTTAGACCGATTCTTCTGGCGAAGTCACACAGCCAACCAACTATATCTTCATCCTGTCCATCACAGGATATAGCGATACAGTTACCCTTTTCCAGATGACCATCTCCTATGACATACCCAAAAAACCTTGCCCATTCCTCGTTGACCTCAACTTTCGGAAGGAGAGATTCGTCCATAGTCATCCAGTCAGCCGATTCCAAACTCCTAGTCCTCAAAAACGGCATCGGGATGTGTTGAAGTGGTCTAGCAGGGAATTGGAAGGTAGACATGTCTACCCTATCCCCAATGGCCACTCTTGCCATATCCCTGAACTTGACGCCCACTCTGATTTTGTGGTCAAAAGTCCCCTCTATCTGGTATCCCATCTTCGTCGTGAGACGGACTGTCTCCCTGTCTTTGTATCTGATTGTAGCCAGAATCTCTTTGAATCCATCCTCCTGCCATATCCTGTCTCCCCTCTCCACCTCAGAAATGGGCACACATCCCATGTGCTCTGTGACCACCATCGTATCCCCAACAAGACACTTGGCTTCATTGAAGGGCTTGGGAGCGAGCGGAGCAATCCCCACGTCAGCCCGGACGTGCTTCACAATCTGGAAATACGTCTCGGCATCATTGAACCCGAGATGCTCCACCCTGCCCTTCCAACAAGGGTTATTCAGGCGTTCAATGACAACCGGAGGTAGGAATCCCAGTATGACCAGATGGACATTCCGATATTCCTTCATAATGTGGTCAACCGCCTCGATGCAAACCTGCCAATCCTCCGCATGAGTCGCACTCCCCTGCCAGAAAATACGCCTTATCTCATCCGGCGAGCCAGTCGAAGGGGTCGGAAGCCATCCGTCATCCACATCCAAAGCGTTTGGAATGACCTCCGGCCAGATGCCATCCAAGACCTGTGCCAGCCTGTTCTGAAGAACATTCGTGGTCGTTGTCACCACGTCAGCCATTTTCATGCACGCCACGGCAGCCTGCTGGTTATCACGACTGATAACATGGAACGCCGGGTTGTCCGGCGTCAGGGAGAAGATGTCGTCGTCCATATCATAGACGATACGCCTGCCTGCCTTCTTGAGCTTCTCAAGGACGTAGTAGCTCTCCCAATCGTGCAGACGTTGTACATACACCACATCGTATTCGAGCAGGTAATCGAACTTCACCGATGCTCCCGTCACATCAATCCTGACCGAATTTGTCCGGGTTTGTCCGGGTTCCGAATCTGACGGGTTTACGACGGGTTCAAGTTCACGCCCCAAGTACCTCGCGGGCAACACCATACGCCAGTACCCGGCTCCGCCCTTGTCTTTGAGCATGACGATTTTCTTGTCCGGTTCTTGTCCGGTTTCGGCGTCATACTTGGCAAGATACTTGGATGCCAGCCTGTGAGCCTGCATCCAGTCATTCGGGGTAACGATGCGATGTGGGAGTTCCGCAGCCAACTTGCAGCCGAGAGCCTCGACTATCTCGTAATCCGGCCCGCTGAGTGGATAGAACTTGCCATCAAGTTCCAAAGCACAACCGTCGCCGCCCTGATAATTCTTGTGAGGCTGTGCTCCAAGAAGCCAGAGTATGACGTGATAGGGGACTTCCTGCTTGCGTGCTTCCGGGGGTAATACTGCCACGGATTCCGTGATGGTCATGTTATCTCCTTCAGGTTAGGAATTCGCCGATTCCATCTGTGTCTCCATTCATTAGCTCGAAGTCATCCTGAACGATATCGGACTGGTCAGATATGTGCCCCGTGTTGTCATCAACACGTACAGCCCGGTCGTCCCAGATTTGCTCCATCTCGGGGTCTTTCATACAGGTCACTTCCAGTTCCCTGCCGAAGACATTGACACACCATTCCCGGATAGCATCTACGGCAATCTGAGTTTCGTCTCCGTGAGAGGGATGGGCTCGTGCTGTCACGATAACCACATCATCGTCCTGAGCCAGCCATCGCCTGACTCGCTCTACCATTTCCGGGATGGGGTCTCCCAACACGTCCGGTCCCACGAAACCATGATACTCCGCCAACGTCCCGTCGAAATCGACTCCGCGTCTCATCCTTCTCTCCTCATCATTCTACTGGGCATGAAATGCCCCCTACAGTTGTTGTTTCGTAAATGCTCGAAAACGATATCTCTCGGCAACATCTGCCAACAGAAATACGAGTTATTGAACGATGCCGTGTTACCATCAAAAGACACCTTCTTGTCCACGATGAGAAGCTGAAGCGTCCTTCCCTGTTGACTCATCTTCCAAAAGAACTCCCCAACCTCCTGATAGTTCAAAATAGGCAGACCCATTACCATCGCAAACGGCTTCCCAATCTCGTACAAGCGTGTAAATACTTCCAGCTTCCGTGTAAACGGGGGATTCGACACGACACAATCATAAGGCTTGTCGGGCTCCCACTTGAAGAAATCCTGCCCCGTCCAGATATGAGACCAAATAACATCGAACCCGGCCTGTCTTAAGGCTATCACAAACTCACTGTCCTCCGTATCGAAAGGACACCACACGACACTTCCGCTCGGAACGTATTTCAATATGGGCTGAACAAGAATAGACGGAGTGAAATACTCATCCTTGTCATTCCAAGCCGTCTTGCGAAGCCAAGTATGTTGTTCAACCATTGTATTCGCTCACCTGAAAGAAGAAGCGTGACGCCCCTCCCGAATCACCTATCCCGCTCTCTCTCCTGCCCATCACAGCCAGCCTGCCCGACATGGCATTGGTCTCGTGAGGCTTGCGTCTGACGCCCGGCTTGCCACTGGTCAACGTCCCGCTTTGCTCATCAAGCCGTCCTACCGGGCAATCCGGGTGACAATCCCACTTCTCCACGGCCTCTTTCACCGTAACGCCATCATCGGACGCACTCTTTTGGTACTCATTCGGTCTGTATGCTGCCTCTGCCAGCTTCTTGTTGTATCTCTCCATTCCACCCGTCGCACCAACCACCCGCCTCTCAACTCCAAAACCACACCGCCTGCACTCGGGATGATGCCCTAATAGCACATTGGCAGGCCAGCGACCCACATTTGGATTGTGCCCAGATTCCAGCCCCGTCTCCCTTCTCAAAGTACCATCAAGTGAACCACACAAAGCTCGACCCGCCGTCCGACTGACAGACGCCGGAACTTCCTTAAAACTCCCTATCCTCCCCCCATCCACATTCAGCCCCGCCACGCCATACTCCAAGGCATTCCCAACGAAACCACCTTCAACCGGCTTCATGGCAATGGCAATGTGAAGCGTTCCCGTCACTTCTTCAATCCCAGCTTCCCCAGACACTCAAAGTACGTCACACGAGCCTTGGCAATCCTGAAAGCCACCGGGTCACGGTCAATACCCACATAGTTGCACCCCTCAAGAATACAGGCACACGGCGTCGTGCCACTGCCCATGAACATGTCGAGCACCAGATTGTCCTCGGGCATCTTGGTCATCCGAACCAGATACCGCATGAGTTCGATTGGCTTTACGGTATTGTGTGACATGCCCACCGATGTCTGAAAGGTTTGTGCCCCATCGACAGTTAAATTCACCACCTCCCCGTCATAGTCTTCCCTCTCAACACCCTTTACGTATTGTAATGTATAGATAACACCATCATGTTCTACGGCTGTCGGCTTTGTCCTTCTTTTTCCGGTTCCCAATATGTTCTTTTCCGTAAAACGCAGCCTCCAAACTGGACGCACGTTCTTGAAAATACGAGTGCCTATTTTCCTCGTCTTCTGTTCATAACGATTGCAAGTCGCATAGAAACCAACAGACTCGGCGAGCAATTTCAACTGATAGGAAAGCGATTCGGAAACCGTCTTGGCTCTCGTATCGTTAGCTTCTAAACTTCCATCTCCTTGAATGTATCCCTGTAGGAAAGAAGTCCTTGCCCCGTAACTCATTTCAAATACATCGGAAGACACTCTTTTCCCGCCAGCCTTGATACCGCAAAGTCGAATGCACTTTTCTCCCAGTTCAGTGTCAAATGCCACGACTGAAATCCCATTGCAATCTTTCTTCTCATAAACCGAAACTTTGCAATTGGTCACAGACCTTATTCTGTCAACAAGGTCTCTTTCATCTCCCGAAAGAGACCAGACGGGATAAACATTATCTCCATGACCAGCCTTCAGGATAGAACCTTCCGCCAACCACAAACCAATGACCCACATCAAATCATCAGGCGAACCGCCCATTTTTCCCATTGTGGAAACAGGCGTCATTGTATAATCCCCAACCTCCATTTCAGATGCCTTGACCCACATCACCTTTCCTGACCTTATCGCCCCCTTCTTAGAACGAACAGGTCTCCAAACAAGAAACGGGTGATTGTCACTAGCAAGCACATCCGCATTACACCCCCTTACCGAAATGCGGTAAAGAACAGGACAGGGCTTTGAGAAAGCATCTGTAACCTTGTGGTATTTCCCATCATGGGAATACACCAAATCCCCAACCCCAACATCTGAAATCCTTACCATCCCCTCGCTAGTGACAACAAAACTGTCGGGATGAAGACAAGGCCAGATGTTGCCCCGCCGGATAGGATGAGGGGTGAAGCCATCCTGACCCTTCTTCTCCTTGTTCTCGTCTCTAAAGGCAATGTACTGCTTCTTGGTGATAGGGCGATTCTCCCCCTCCTCCATCAGCCAGAACAAATTCTTGCACCCCAGATTACGCTCCCTCGTGCTTACCTTGGGCGTGTATGTGAATGGCACAAGATGCTCGGGTAAAGAGCCAGTACCCTTCCCGAATATCGCAACAGGCTCATGAGCAGGCTTCAATGCCGTGCCATAACCCTTCCACTTCCCGGCTACCTCGCTGAAGCCCTCACCTTCCTCAATAGTAGGCTCAAGCTCGTCTTCCGGGTCCGTCTCATCATCAAGGTCGGAATCATCCATGCCTCCCTCGGGCTTCATGAACTGCCCCGGACCAGCACCGAAACCTCGCCCAGTGGGATTCTCACCGTCACAACCGCCCTTGAACTTACCATGATTCGGCGAAGTCGGGTCAGGACCACCCTGCGGATGCCCCTTCTCGGACTTATCAATGGCTTTCCCTATATTGAGCGACTTGGGAAATCCCTGCCCGTACATCCACGAGTGGTAATCCACAAGCTCACAGTCGTAATCAATCATATCCCGAATCTGGAAACCCGCTTCTTCAATGCCGCACACCATTCGGTGATATGTACGAGTACCGCCGAAAGTCAAGAGATGACCGCCGGGCTTGAGCACACGAAGCACCTCTCGGCTCCACAACTCACACCACTGCTGAAAACCACGCATCTGTTCCGCCATCCCCCCACCAGTCATGTCATCCGGGAGACCCTCATTCTCCGGGTTCCGCCGCTTCCCTATGGGTTTCCAGTCGGGCTCATCACAGGAACACTTCTTAGCTCCCCTTGCCCTGCCACCGCACTTGGCACACGTCGGGTTGGTATTCCCAAAACGGTTGGTCGAACTGAAAGACGGCCAATCCGTTTTACGCTCGCCAATTCCGGGCTTGGAGAAACCACCCCCGGCTTGCCAGCCCATGTCCTTCCACGGTGCATCCCAATCCTTACCCATGAACTCCAGACCGTATGGCGGGTCTGAGACACAAGCTGAAAATGTATTTGATGGTATTCGTCTCAGCCACTCTATGCAGTCTCCAAACAAAAGAGTATCAGGACCAATCGGTGTTCTACTCATTTCAATTCCCCCATCCTAATCATTACTTCCCGTACAGCCATAGATACATCTTTCTCAAGGTCTATCTCCCACACCTCAAAAAGAGGAATACCTAACTCTGAAAGGTGTTTTACTTTTTTAGCATACCTATCAGCATTGTGTCTCTGAGTGTACGTCTTAGGCCCATCAGGATATGCCCTTGGATCGGAGTGATAATACGTGCCATTCACCTCTAAGGCTTTGCCATTTATGAATAAGTCTACACACGCACAAAACCTTCCTGTCCTTGGGTCTCGAATTCCCTTGGATGTCTCGTACTTTATCCCCAAATGGTCTAATTCACCCGCAACCCTTTTCTCCCAAGAAGAAACACATCTCTCTGTTTTTTCGAGATAAGCAACTTGTCTATGAGATGCCGCCTTGCGTGCTCTCGGGCTCTCGAACTGCCTTAATGTGATTTCCCGAAGTTTTCGTCTCGTTTCATCTGTATGTCCCTTTCCCCTTGTAGGGTTCTTGTCTGTAAGCAAATGGTCCCCACGACCCCTTATCTTAACACCACACGCTCTAAGCCTCTTGATAACCCCGCCTTGAGACATCCCCGTCTTACAGCCAATCTCAATCGAACTCATACCCGAGACATACATCTTAGCAATAGAACTATCACTGACACTTTTTTTCTTCTTCTTGTCACAACACCCTACACTACAACAACTACCCTCAACCAAAGTAGCCCGATGGCGATGAAACGAATTCCCACAGACGGGACACACCCTCCATTCATGAGAAGCGGAAATCCCAACTCTCTTCTTGGTTGTCCTCTTTCGCCTTGGAAGACCGTGCTTCCTTAGCCAGTAAGCAATAACATCCACAGATACCCCGATGGCATTCCCAACCTCTGCCATCGTCATATTGTCTTCTACATACAATTGATTCAATACATCACGGTCTACCATTGCACCCTCCACATAACTCTCCCCAAGGATGCAATATCAAATAATTATCACGGCAGTATTTACCGACCCACCAATGGTGGGTCGGTAATGACCGCCGTAAAGGTGTTATCGGATATCTGCCGCAACCACTCAATCGCGTCACCAAACAACAACGTGTCCGGTCCTATCGGTGTCCTGTTCATACTATCCTCCCTTAAAAGTCCTCAAATTCACTCACCTGAAAGAAGTAACGGGCGGCGGTGCCGGTGTCGTTCCTTCGCTCTATATGGGTCACACGATTATTGTGCTTGTTCCAATCACTACCCTGCCCAAGAGCCGTACCACCGGAAGACTCTCCTCCCCTACCGCTGCTCACGCCGCTTTGTTCCCCCAGTACACGGACGGGACATCCTTCCTCGCAATTCCACTCGTCAACAGTCTCCATACCATCAGCATCAGCATGGGTCCGAACGGTTGTGTCTTTGACATCATTGGGGTTCCATGCCATCGGCTTACCATCTGTATTGTAGATGGGCTTGCCTGTCGGATTCCTCACCGGGCTCTTAACCCGCTTCGTTCCCGAAACATGACAATCTTCCCCGTGCCCCAGAATCACGTTCGCAGGCCACCTTCCCTCCGGGCTCTGCCTGAAGCCGGGCTCGTCCGGGTAATCCTTTGAATCCCTGACGTTCGACAGTAAGCCGCCCGCACCAGCTTTCAGGGTCTCCGATGTGGATATGCGAGTCCCATCAATGTTGAGCCCGGAGACACCAAATTTCAAGGCATTTCCGATAAAGCTACCCTGCAAAGGCTTCATAGCAATAGCAATATGAAGCGTTCCAGTCATTCCTCGAACTCACTCACCTGAAAGAAGTAACGGGCGGCGGTGCCGGTGTCTTCGCACTGCTTCCACTCCTGATACCCCGTCTCCTTGCCCTCGTTCTCGAAATGCCTTGCCCCCTTCGTCCTGTTCCACTTGCCCGGCTTGACATCCCCGCTCTGTTCCCCCAGAAGCCTCACAGGGCACTCAGAATGGCATTCCCAATTCGGGACGGTTTCCGTACCATCCCCCTCGTCATAACCCCTTCTCGTAGCATCTGTGGGGCGGAAACGCCACTGTGAGCGATCCTCCCTTCCAGCATCTCCATCAGGGCGGGTATCCACCCGGTTCGCCTTCACTTTTCTCTCGCCAACACACTGACAAGCCGGGGAATGTCCCAGAATCACATTCGCAGGCCAACGCCCCTCCGATGTCACCCCGATAGCCTTGCTGCCGCCAGCCAGAGAGCCATTCATCCGACCAGCATACGCCGTGTTGTCCGTCTGCTTGGCATCAATCACCCGCAAAGGACGCCCCACAGTCCGAACACGGCTCCCGTCTATATCCATTCCACTCACTCCGTGCTTCAAGGCATTCTCAATGAAACTGCCTTGCATGGGCTTCATGGCAATAGCAATGTGAAGCGTTCCAGTCACGAGTAAATCCTCTTGTCTTCCAACGACAACACCGGCTTGCCCGTCTGCCCCGCTATCTGCTGTGCCTGAGATTGTGAACTCTCCACGAAAAGCACTGCATTGGATGAACCGTAACACTCCACCTTGTGCTTGAGAGGATTCCCTCTTCTCTCCTGAGCCGTCTTGGCTGGATTCATCAACAACCGATTGTAAACAACACGATGTCTCTTGAGCCACGCCTCCGTAATACCCCTCCACCGCTCAATCCGGTTCGTACAAATGGTTCCAACCGGCCAACGAGAAAGCCGCAAGGGAACAGCATTCTCCAAAGCGGCAGCGTATGCGGGTCCATCATCGTCGAACACGTCCGGGTCACGACAGAACACACCGTCCATGTCAAAGATGATTCTCGGACCAAGCCCATGATTGAACAGGTTCCACTCGAAAAGCCGGGGATGCTTCAAGTACGCCCCGAAAATGTCCACAAGATGTTCACTTCCACGCTGAATGAATACAGAAGCCCGGATGACCCTCCTGCCGTTATCCCGCAAACGCTGAGCCCCCTCCCTCATTCGGATTCCACGGCT
>Ga0180431_10004424_pt1 | contig 17556 bp, 18 predicted proteins | sample SS_ome_11_FD_132459 | JGI IMG/M metagenome (GOLD analysis project Ga0180431, IMG submission 132459) | Hypersaline lake sediment archaeal communities from the Salton Sea, California, USA - SS_1_MS_1 metaG | ecosystem: Environmental > Aquatic > Non-marine Saline and Alkaline > Hypersaline >... | reverse complement strand
GTTCATCGACTCGATGATCAAGGACGGGCTTTGGGACGCGTTCAACGGCTACCACATGGGCCAGACGGCCGAGAACGTCGCCGACCAGTGGCAGATCAGCCGCGATCAGCAGGACGAATTCGCGCTGGCCAGCCAGAACAAGGCCGAGGCCGCGCAGAAGGCCGGCAGGTTCGATGACGAGGTCGTGCCGTTCACGATCAAGACCCGCAAGGGCGAGATCGTCGTCGACAAGGATGAATACATCCGCCACGGCGCGGTGATCGAGAACATGCAAAAACTGCGCCCGGCCTTCGCCAAGGACGGTTCCGTCACCGCCGGCAACGCCTCGGGCATCAACGACGGCGCCGCGATGGTGCTGCTGATGAGCGCCGAGGAGGCCGAGAAGCGCGGCCTCACGCCGCTGGCCCGGATCGCCTCCTACGCCACCGCCGGGCTCGACCCGTCGATCATGGGCGTCGGCCCGATCCATGCCAGCCGCAAGGCGCTGGACAAGGCCGGCTGGAAGGTCGGCGACCTCGATCTGGTCGAGGCGAACGAGGCCTTCGCGGCGCAGGCCTGCGCGGTCAACAAGGATATGGGCTGGGATCCGGAGATCGTGAACGTCAACGGCGGCGCGATCGCCATCGGCCACCCGATCGGCGCCTCGGGCGCGCGGATCCTCAACACGCTGCTGTTCGAAATGAAGCGCCGCGACGCCAGGAAGGGCCTTGCCACGCTGTGCATCGGCGGCGGCATGGGCGTGGCCATGTGCCTCGAGCGGGCCTGACCGCCCGACGCCAGACCCGAGGGGCGCCCGGCGGCGCCCCTTTTCGCTTTGGGAGGCCGGGGCCGGACAAGAAAACATCACATGGCCCTCCGTTGGCGCAGTAACAATGTTGCGCGCGCAAGAACCTTTCGGTAACGAAGTTACCAACCTGACATGCCAAGACTGGAGGAACCCCCATGGCAAGAGTTGCACTCGTGACCGGCGGAAGCCGGGGCATCGGCGAAGCGATTTCCAAGGCGCTGAAGGCCGAGGGCTACGAGGTCGCCGCGACCTATGCCGGCAATGACGCGAAGGCCGCCGCCTTCACCGAGGCCACCGGCATCAAGACCTACAAGTGGAACGTTGCCGATTACGAGGCCTCGAAGGCCGGCATCGCGCAGGTCGAGGCCGATCTGGGCCCGATCGACGTGGTGGTGGCGAATGCCGGCATCACCCGCGACGCGATGTTCCACCGGATGACGCCGGAACAGTGGAAAGAGGTGGTCGACACCAATCTCACCGGCGTGTTCAACACCGTCCACCCTGTCTGGCCGGGGATGCGCGAGCGCAAGTTCGGCCGGGTGATCGTGATCTCCTCGATCAACGGGCAGAAGGGCCAGGCCGGCCAGGTCAACTACGCCGCCACCAAGGCGGGCGATCTGGGCATCGTCAAGAGCCTTGCGCAGGAGGGCGCGAAGTTCGGCATCACCGCCAACGCGATCTGCCCGGGCTACATCGCGACCGAGATGGTGATGGCGATCGACGAATCCGTGCGCGAGAAGATCATCAAGGGCATTCCCGCCGGCCGGCTGGGCGAGCCCGAGGAAATCGCGCGCTGCGTGGCCTTCCTTGCCGCCGAGGGCTCGGGCTTCATCAACGGCTCGACGATCTCGGCGAACGGCGCACAGTTCTTCGTCTGATCCGGGCGACAGCCGGGGTTCGGGGCCGTCCTTCGGGGCGGCCCCTTGCTTTGGCCTTGCCGCGATCGGCGGCTTCGGGCAATCAGCGCGCGGTTCCCCGGAGGTTTCGCCTTGTCCCGCGCCCGCGCCCGCGCCACCGCCATCGGCTTTTCCGCGATCCTGATGTGGGCGCTGCTGGCGCTGTTCACCGTGGGGTCCGCCCCGGTGCCGCCGTTCCAGCTCAACGCGATGTGTTTCGCACTGGGCGGCGCGATGGGGCTTTGGTGGACGGCGCGGAACGGCGGGCTGGGGCAACTGGCCCGCGTGCGCTGGACGGTCTATGCCTTCGGCACCGCGGGGCTGTTCGGCTACCACGCGCTCTACTTCTCGGCGCTGCGGCTTGCGCCGGCGGCCGAGGCCGGGCTGATCGCCTATCTCTGGCCGCTGCTGATCGTGCTGTTTTCCGGCCTGTTGCCGGGCGAACGGCTGGGGCCGGGCCATGTTCTGGGCGCGCTTGTGGCCTTCGCGGGCGCGGCGCTGATCGTGGCGCGCGGCGCGACCGGCGCGGCCGATGCCGCCGCGCTTCAGGGTTACGCGCTGGCGCTGGCCTGCGCGCTGACCTGGTCGGGCTATTCGGTCCTGTCGCGGCGACTGGGCGCGGTGCCCACCGCCTCGGTCACCGTGTTCTGCCTTGCCGCCGCGGCGCTGTCGGTGCCGGCGCATCTGGCCACCGAAACCACCGCCTGGCCCGAAACGGCGCTGGGCTGGGCGGCGGTGGCGGGGCTTGGCCTCGGCCCGGTCGGGTTGGCCTTCTACACCTGGGACGTCGGCGTCAAGCGCGGCGACATCCAGCTTCTTGGCACGGCCTCCTATGCCGCGCCGCTGTTGTCGACGCTGATCCTTGTCGCCGCGGGGGCGGCCGACCCGGGCCTGCACCTTGCCGCGGCGACTGTGCTGATCACCGCCGGCGCCGTGCTTGCGGCCCGGGCGGGCCGCCGCGTCAGGCCTGGCTGAGCCGGGTGATTTCTTCCTTGATTCGCAGCTTCTGCTTTTTCATTTCGGAGATCTGAAGATCGTCGGCGCCCGGGCTGCGCTGGGCCTGCTCGACGGCTTCGGACAGGCTTTGATGTTTCTTGCGCAGTTCCTGAAGATGCGACGCGAGCGACATGGACTCCTCCTCTCCAATGGATACCTGTCACAATCCCATCACAATCGCCGGGCCCTGTCACCAGAAACCGGCGGCCGGGGTGAACAACTTCCTTCCCGGCTGCGGGTCACATCGAGATCGCCGCAGCGCTGCGCAGAATCCCGGCAGCCTCGGCCGTGAAATCCTCGCCGTCGCCGGCATGCGCAGGCGCGGCATGCAGCACCAGCGGCGCCAGCAGCCGGAACGCGCCGCGCCCGCCCTTGCGCGCGGCCACGATCACCCGCCGCGCCGGCCGGCCGGCCCGCGGCGCGACCGGCCGCACGGCGATCGAACCCGCGCCGCGTCCCAGCGCCGCGAGGATATCGGGCAGCCGGTCCGCCGCCTGGATCAGCGTGATCCGCCCGCCGGGGCGCAGCCGTTTCAGCCCCGCCGCGATCCACTCGGCCAGCGGCGTGGCCTCGCGCAGCGCCCGGTCGCGGCCGGGATCGGCGGCGGGGGGGGCGGCAGTGCCGTAATAGGGCGGGTTGGCGATCACGTGGTCGAAGGCCCGGCCCTTCAACCCGGCCGGCATCGCGGCAAGGTCGCCCTCCACCACCTCAAGCGCAATCCCGTTCCGGGCGGCGTTGCGACGGGCGAGACCGGCGTAGCCGGGTTGCAGCTCCAGCCCGGTGAGGCAAAGCCCCGGCACCCGCGTACCCAGGCACAGCGCCGCCGCGCCGGCGCCGCAGCCCAGGTCCAGCACCGCCTCGCCGGCCTGCGCCGGCACGGCGGCGGCCAGCAGCACCGGGTCCATCGCGGCGCGGTAGCCCGTGCGCGGCTGCCAAAGGCGCAGCCTGCCGTCCAGGAACGCGTCGTCGGTCAGCGCCTCGGGCGGAAAGCTCATTCCCCCGCGTCGATCCCGTTGTCGCGCAGGATCGCGCGGGCCAGGAACAGGTCGGCCTCGCGCACCATCAGCCGCCGCGGCAAAATGCCGATGGAGCCTTCCAGCACGCTCATATGGACGTCCATCGGGAAGGCGGCTATACCCTCGCCTTCGAGAAGCGCCTCGGCGAACGCGATCTTCGTGGGGTCGGTCGTGCGCAGAAGCTCTCTCATGACTGGGACTTAAGGACAAACCCATGGGTTTGTCGAGCAATCACGGAACGCCGATGGCACTGGCCGACGCCACGCACAAACCGCAGGACCGGCTGGCCGGGGCGCTGGCCGGCGACATGGCCGCGGTCAACGCCCTGATCCGCGAGCGCATGGCCTCGGACCACGCGCCGCGGATCCCCGAGGTCACCGCGCATCTGGTCGAGGCCGGCGGCAAGCGGCTCAGGCCGATGCTGACGCTGGCCACGGCGCGGATGTGCGGCTACGCCGGGCCCTATCACGTGCATCTGGCCGCGACGGTGGAGTTCATCCATACCGCGACGCTGCTGCACGACGACGTGGTGGACGAAAGCGCGCAACGCCGCGGCCGGCCCACGGCGAACCTTCTGTGGGACAACAAGTCCTCCGTCCTCGTGGGCGATTACCTGTTCGCCCGGTCGTTCCAGCTGATGGTCGAGACCGGCAGCCTGCGGGTGCTCGACATCCTCGCCGACGCCGCCGCGACGATCGCCGAGGGCGAGGTGCTGCAACTGACCGCGGCGCAGAACCTCGCCACCACCGAGGACACCTATCTCAAGGTGGTGCGCGGCAAGACCGCGGCGCTGTTCGCGGCGGCGACCGAGGTCGGCGGGGTGATCGCCGGGCTGCCCGACGCGCAGGTGGCGGCGCTGCGCACCTATGGCGACGCGCTGGGCATTTCCTTCCAGATCGTCGACGACCTGCTGGACTACGGCGGCGATGCGGCGGCTACCGGCAAGAATGTCGGCGACGATTTCCGCGAGGGCAAGCTGACGCTGCCGGTGATCAAGGCCGTCGCTCGCGCCACGCCCGAGGAAACCGCCTTCTGGCAGCGCACGATCCAGAAGGGCGATCAGCGCGACGGCGATCTCGACGCGGCGCTGGCGATCATCGACAGGCATGGCACGATGGCCGAGACGCGGGCCGAGGCGCTGGCCTGGGCGGAAACGGCCAAGGCCGCGATGCGGCAGTTGCCGGGCCACGACCTGCGCGACACGCTGATCGACCTCGCCGATTACGTCGTGGCGCGGATCAGCTAGGCATCGCCGATCCGCGGCAGGGCCGCGCGGCTCTGGTCGCCCAGAACGCCGCCGGCCACCCACCAGCCGGGATGGTCGCGATGCAGCCGCTCCAGCGCGGCCTGCGCGGCGAGCTCGGTTTCGTAAAGCCCGAAACAGGTCGCGCCCGAACCCGACATCCGCGCCAGCCCGCAGCCCCCGGTCGCCGCCAGCCGGTCCAGCACCTCGGCGATGACCGGCGCGACCGATATGGCCGGGGCCTGAAGGTCGTTGCGGCAGGTGGCGAGGAAGGCGATCAGCGCAGCCGGGTCGGGCAGGTCAGGCAGCGTGTCCGGCATCGCCGGGTTGTCGCGCCGGTCCAGCGCGGCGAAGACGGCAGGGGTCGCGACCGACACGCGCGGATTGACCAGCACGGCGGGCACCGGCGGCAGGTCAACCCTCTGCAGGCGCTCGCCGATGCCGCGGGCACGCTGCGGCGCGGGGCAAAGGCACATCGGCACGTCGGCCCCCAGCGCGAGCAACGCGCGGGCGTGGGGTTCGATCGCGTCGTCGGGCATCGCCCCGGGCCGGGCGGCCGGCGCATCCCTCGCGGCAAGCGCCAGCATGCCGCGAAACGCCGCCGCCGCGTCCGACGATCCGCCGCCGATCCCCGAGGCCGCCGGCAGGTGTTTTTCCAGCACCAGCGCCGCGCCGCGCCCCGGCGCGGCCAGCGCCGCGGCGCGCAGCGCGAGATTGCCCATGTCGGCGGGCACGCCGGCGGCCTCCGGCCCCTCCACCGTCAGCGACAGGGCGGTGCCGGGACGGAGGGTGACACGGTCGCCCACCGGCGCGAAGGCCACGAGGCTGTCGAGCAGGTGATAGCCGTCGTCGCGCCGCCCGGTGACATGCAGGGTCAGGTTGACCTTCGCCGGGGCGAAGACGCTAACCGTCGTCATTGACCACTTGCAGCGGCGGTGCGCCTTCCTCGGCCAGCACCGCGTCCAGCCCGACCTCCAGCTTGCGGCGGATGCGGTCGGCCTCGTCCTCGGTCTCCGGCCCGAAGGACAGCGCGCGGCGCCACTGGAATTCCGCCTCGCGCTTGCGGCCGACGGCCCAGTAGACGTCTCCGAGATGGTCGTTGACGATGCTGTCGTCGGGCATCAACGAGATCGCGCGCTCCATCTGCACCACCGCCTCGTCGTAGCGGCCCAGCCGGTAATAGGCCCAGCCCAGCGAATCGACGATATGGCCACTGTCGGGCCGGGCCGCGACCGCGCGCTCGATCATCTCCAGCGCCTCGTCGAGATTGGTCTGCAACTCGAGGAACGAGTAGCCGAGGTAGTTGAGCACCTGCGGCTGGTCGGGGTTCAGCGCCAGCGCCTTGCGGAAATCGGCCTCGGCCGCGGGCCATTCCTTCTCGCGCTCGTGCGAGATGCCGCGGGCGTAGTAGATGAACCAGTGCCCGGGTTCTTCCGGGCCGAGCCGGGCGATCGCCTCGTCATAGGCCGCCGCCGCCTCGCCGTAGCGTTCCGCGCGGCGCAGCACGTCGCCCTTCTTAGCCCAGGGCAGCATCAGGTCGGGATGCGAGCGGGTGAGCTGTTCCAGCGCCTCCACCGCCGCCTCGATCCGGCCCGCCTGCACCAGCGCATCGGCGCGGCCGATCTCGGCCGAGGGGTAGGAGGGATCGCCGGGCGGAATCCTGTTGTAGGCGGCCGTCGCCAGTTCGAACTGGCCCTGGTCCTCGAGGATGCCGGCGCTCAGCAGCAGCGCATCGACAAGGTCGGGGCGCAGGTATTCGGCCAGCCGGGCATAGACCAGCGTGAAGGTATCCGAGGATTCGCCGCTCAGCGCGCCGGCCACCGTGAAGAAGACCTCGGCAAGCCCGTCGCCGGCATCGCGCACGACGTCGAAGCCGACGGTCTCGCCCGCCGCGATCCGCGCCCTGAGGGCGGCGATGTCCGGGTCGGGGTTGACGCCGAAGACGGTGTCGATCAGCGCGGTCGCGTCGGGGCCGCGTTCCAGTTGGCTGAGCACCTGGGCATGGGCCAGAACGCCGCGCCGGGTGGATCGGATCGGGCCGCCGGCATCGCCGCCGAGGATCGCGTCCGCGCCCTCGAGATCGCCGACGGAGGCCAGCGCCAGCGCCTTGTGATACAGCGCGAAGCTGCGCAGCCCGTCGCTTTCGGCGATTTCGTCGAAGGCCGTCGCCGCCTCCGACATCCGGCCGGCGCCGAGCAGCGCCCAGGCCCGTGCGAGGCCGACGACGAGCGGGCCGACGGCGCTGTCGCCGGCGTCCAGCCGCTCCAGCACCCGCTCCCACTCGTCCTTGCCGGCGGCTTCGGCCAGCAGCACCAGCCCGGCCAGCTGGCTTTGCCCGCCGATCCCTTCCAGCCGCATCGCGATCGGCACCGCGCGGTCGATCGCGCCCTGGCCGATGTTGCCCAGGATCGCGTTTTCCATCAGGCCGGGATTGCGCGGATCCTCGATCAGCGCGCGGGTGTAGAAACTGGCCGCGGCGCGGTAGTCGTTGTGCCCGCTCGCGCTCTGGCCGGCGAGATAGGCGCCGGCGTTGCCCTCGAACGCGGCAAGGCTGCCCGGCAGGGAGGCCAGCGCAAGGCCGGCGGCAAGGATCAGCGCATGGGCGCGGGGGGGCATCGGCAAGGTTTCGTCCTCCTCAATGGAGCGAAACCTAGCCCCCGCCCCCGATCCTGTCCATCCGGCGCGTGGCCCCGGCGCCGCGGCTCACCGGAACGTCACATGTTGGGATAGTTCGGCCCGTCGCCGCCCTGCGGGGTGGCCCAGTCGATGTTCTGGCTGGGATCCTTGATATCGCAGGTCTTGCAATGCACGCAGTTCTGGAAATTGATCTGGAACCGCGGCGCGCCGGCCTCGTCCTGCACGACCTCGTAGACCCCGGCGGGGCAGTAGCGCTGCGCGGGTTCGGCGTATTTCGGCAGGTTGACCGAGATCGGGATCGAGCCGTCGCGCAGTTGCAGGTGGCAGGGCTGGCCCTCGTCGTGGTTCGTTGCGGCGAAGGAGACGTTGGTCAGCCGGTCGAAGCTGAGCTTGCCATCGGGCTTGGGATAGTCGATCGGCGCGAAATCCGCCGCCGAGCCCGTCGCCTCGGCGTCCGACTTGCCGTGCCGGAGCGTGCCGAACGGGTTCCAGCCGGTGACATTGGCCATCCACATGTCGATCCCGCCGCCCATCAGCGAGGCCATCAGCCCGTATTTCGACCACATCGGCTTGACGTTGCGCACCCGCCTGAGATCCTTCGCGATCGGCCCGTTGCGAAGTTCATCCTCGTAGCCGGTCAGTTCGTCGCCGGCGCGGCCGGCCGCGATCGCCGCATGGGCGGCCTCGGCCGCGGCCTTGCCCGACAGCATCGCGTTGTGGTTGCCCTTGATCCGCGGCACGTTCACCAGCCCGGCCGAACAGCCCAGCAGCGCCCCGCCGGGGAACACCACCTTCGGGATCGATTGCCAGCCCCCCTCGGAAATCGCGCGCGCGCCATAGGCCACCCGCTTGCCGCCCTCCAGAAGCTCCGCGACCATCGGATGGTGCTTGAAGCGCTGGAATTCCATGTAGGGGTAAAGGTGCGGATTCTCGTAGTTCAGGTGCACCACGAAGCCCACGTAGACCTGGTTGTTTTCGAGGTGGTAGATGAACGATCCGCCGCCGGCGTTCGACCCCAGCGGCCAGCCCATCGTGTGGGTGACAGTGCCCTGCCGGTGCCTGGCCGGGTCGACCTCCCAGATCTCCTTCATGCCGATGCCGAACTTCTGCGGGCATTTGCCCTTCGACAGGTCGTATCTGGCCATCACCTGCTTGGAGAGCGAGCCGCGCACGCCCTCGGCGAGGAACACGTACTTGCCCAGCAGTTCCATCCCCGGCTCGTAGCCGTCGCCGGTCGTGCCGTCGGGGTTCTTGCCGAATTCGCCGGCCACGACGCCGGCCACCCGGTCGCCGTCCATCACCAGTTCGGAACACGCCATGCCGGGGAAGATCTCCACCCCCAGCCCCTCGGCGACCTCGGCCATCCAGCGGCAGACATTGCCCATCGAGACGATGTAATTGCCGTGATTGTTCATCAAGGGCGGCATCGGCCAGTTCGGGATCCGCAGCTGCCCGGCCTCGCCGAGGATGTAGAAGTTGTCCTGCGTCACCTCGGTGTGGATCGGCGCGCCCATGTCGCGCCAGTCGGGCAGAAGCGCGTCAAGCCCGGACGGGTCCAGCACCGCGCCCGACAGGATATGCGCGCCGACCTCGGAGCCCTTTTCCAGAACCACGACGTTCAGATCGGCGTCGAGCTGTTTCAGCCGGATCGCGGCCGACAGGCCGGCGGGCCCGGCGCCCACGATCACGACGTCGTATTCCATGCTTTCGCGGGCGATCTCGCTCATCTGGTCCTCCGGCTGGCCGCGGGCGGGCGCTTGGTGTCGCAAAGTCCGGGGATCGTTAGCGTGAATGAACCGGTCAGGCAACGCCGGTGCGGCGCAAAGCCGCCGGTTCGCGACGCGCGGGCCGCGCGACCCTCTTGCAATCGCGGCCGCTCTCGGTTGAGGTGGGCCGACGTGACGAACCCTGCCGCGGTCCTTGCAAGGGCCGGGGCATCCTGTTGCCCGGGAGCGAGATGGACAAGATTCCGATGACCCGCGCGGGGCATGCCGCGCTTGACGACGAGTTGAAGACGCTCAAGTCCGTGGAACGCCCGGCGGTGATCCGGGCGATCGCCGAGGCGCGCGAACATGGCGACCTGTCGGAAAACGCCGAGTATCACGCCGCGCGCGAGAAGCAGAGCTTCATCGAGGGCAGGATCAAGGAGATCGAGGCGATGCTGTCGCGGGCCGAGGTGATCGACCCGGCGCGGCTGTCCGGCGCGATCAAGTTCGGCGCGACGGTGACCCTGGTCGACGAGGATAGCGACGAGGAAAAGACCTACCAGATCGTCGGCGAGGCCGAGGCCGATATCGAACGCGGGCTTCTGAACATCCGCTCGCCGCTCGCGCGTGCACTGATTGGCAAGGACGAGGGTGATAGCGTGGAGGTGCGCACCCCCGGCGGCGAGAAGTCCTACGAGGTGGTGCAGGTCAGGTACGTCTGAGCCGGAGGTTGCGAAACGGCCATGTCGGAAAAACGGGACGACCCGCCGCTTGACACGGGCCTCTATTCCCGGCCGGGCGACGGCAGGACGGTGACCGGAACCGAGATCGCCGCTGGCATCCTCAGCCTTGCCTGGCTGGCGCTGGTCGCGCTGATCCGGATTCTCGGCGGCGGCGGGGCGGGCGGCAACCTTGGAACGGTGCTGACCCTCGTCGCGGTGTTCCTGCCGGTGGCGATGATCTGGATCGCCGCGATCACCGCGCGCACCGCCCGCAGCATGCGCGAAGAGGCGCGCCGGCTGCAGGCCGCGATCGATTCGATGCGCCATGTCTACGTGACCCAGGCGCAGGGCGGGCTTGGCCGGGTCACGCAGCCGCGCCGGGAACCCGGCGCCGGGGAGGCGGGCCAGGGCGCGGCGGACCCGCGGGCGACCTTCGCCTCGCGCCGCGACGGCAGTCAGACCGTGCCGTCGGCCGACCGCAAGTCCGCGCTGGCCGCGCCCGAGACCGCGCCGCCCGCCGGCGAGGACCAGGCCGCGCTGGCGCTGGGCACCCCGGCGGACGCGCTGCGCGAACCGGTCGCCACCGGCGACCTGATCCGCGCGCTCAACTTTCCCGACAGTTCCGAGGACCGCGAGGGGTTCCGGGCCCTGCGCCGGGCGCTGGACGATCGCGGCACCGCCCGGCTCGTCCGGGCCGCGCAGGACGTGCTGACCCTGCTCAGCCAGGACGGCATCTACATGGACGATCTCGCGCCCGACCGCGCGCGGCCCGAGGTCTGGCGGCGCTTCGCGCAGGGCGAACGCGGGCGCGGGATCGCCGGGCTGGGCGGGGTGCGCGACCGCAGTTCGCTGGCGCTGTCGGCGGCGCGGATGCGCCAGGACACGGTGTTCCGCGACGCCGTGCACCACTTCCTGCGGCAGTTCGACCAGACCTTCGCCGGCCTCGAGGGCAAGATCAGCGATGCCGAGATCGCCGCGCTGGCCGAAACCCGCACCGCGCGGGCCTTCATGCTGCTCGGCCGGGTGACAGGCACGTTCGACTGAGGCGTCAGACCGGGCGCACCATCGTGACCCAGCCGGGCAGGTCGAACAGCAGGCCCGACAACCGGCTTCGGCTCGTGCCGGTCACCGCGAACCCCGTTCTTTGGTAAAGCGCGCGGGCCCGGGCGTTGCCCGCCGCGACGTCGAGGCGAAGCTCGGCATGACCGCGCCGGCCCGCCTCGGCCACCAGCGCGGCGATCAGCGCGCTGCCGACGCCCCGGCCCCGCGCCGGCGCGGCGACGCAAATCCCGTCGACAAGGAAGCGGTGGTTGTCGGTGTCGCTGGTCAGCAGCGCCATCAGGCCCGCGCGCAGCGCCGCGCCGGCGCGGCCGTAGACCGCCGCCATCGCCGCCCGGTCGGGGCCCAGGAAGCTGCCCCGCGCCGTGCGGAACCCCGCCACGCCCAGCAGCCGCCCGGCCGCGTCGCGGGCGACAAGGGCATGATCCGGCCGGATCGCGCGGGCCAGGTAGGCCTCCGCCCGCGGGCCGGGGCCCAGAACGCGGCCCAGCTTGCCGCCGAAGGCCTGCCAGCAAAGCCGCGCGATCTTCGGCCGCTCGGCGTCGGCGAAGCCGGCCGTCACCTGCACCGTCGCGCCTTCGCGCCGCGCCGCGGATGTGGTCATCGGGTGCTTCCCAGCCGCCGCCGGCGGATCTCAGCCGGGCGCGGCGCGCACGGCCTGAACGGCCAGCAGGGTCTTGTTGTCGTCGGCGTCGTCATCGGTGATGATCCGCTCCTGCACGCCGGGACGGCGGGCGAAGTCGCGCATCAGCCGGCGCGGGAAATAGGTGCTGCCGATGTCCTCGAATCCCGGCACCTTGCGCAAGACCTGCGCGACGGACACCGCGCACATCGCCTTGGGAACCGCCCCGTAGGCCTGGATCTCGCGCATCGCCATGGCCGCGACCTCGGCCGAAACCGGCACCCGCTGTTCCACCACGTAGTAGGTCTCGCGCGCGTGGTAGTCGATGTAGAACTCCAGCATCTGCGGCGTCATGCCGAAATGCACGTCGTTGCGTTCCGGCGCGGCGCGGTGCCGCCAGGTGCCGGCCGGATCGAAGATCGCGCGGTGGTCGTTGTCGACCAGCAGCGCCGAATGCGCGCCCTCGCCGCCGGCGGTGCGGATCACGGTGTAAAGCGTGATCGAGGGTTCGTCACCGGTGGTGTAGAGCGCCCGGCTCACAACCTCCTGCGGCGCCCAGACGGGTTCGGCGCCGCACCCGGCCAGCAGGACCGGCAGCGCGATGGCCAGCAGAATGCGGCGCATGGTGGGGCCGGTTCAGCCGTTGACCAGGGCGAGGAAGATCAGCAGGCCGAGGATCACGATCACCGAAACCTGCGTGAACTTCACGAATCCCGCAAAGGTCTTTTCCTGATCCTTGATATCCATCTCGCCATGCTTGTGATTGGCCATCTGCGCGCTCCGTCAAACGAATGTCAAAGCATCGCTTAGCGCATCGGTGTGACGCTGTCACGACCTTACGGTCCGTCAGGTCGCTTCGCCGGGTGCGCGCGCAGAGGCCAGCCGGAACCCGATCCGCCGCGGCGCGCCCTCCTCGTCCTCGCGCGGCAGCGCCACCAGCAGCACGTTGAGCTGCGTGACATGCTGGATCATCCGGGTGCGGATGCCCTCGGCATCGATGCCGTCGAAGGTCAGCAGGTCGGGTTCGATCCAGCCCAGCGCCTCGATCTGCAACACCCCGGCCGATCCGCCGGCCAGACCCAGCGCCACCTCCTGCGTGTCGTCGAGCCCCGCCTCGAACTCCGCGATCGCCGCGATCAGCCGGACATGCGCGGAACTCGCCGGGCAGTCCGACCCCTCGACGCGGTCCTGCGCCTCCTCCCCGGGCGCCGGATCGGCTTGCGGTCCGGTCGCGGGCGTCACGCGGCGCGCCATGCCCAGGCCCCGTCGTCGCGCCGCTCGCGCGTGATCTCGCCCCGCAGGAACAGGTGGTTGAGATGCGCCACCGCCTCGACCAGGGCAAGCCCGTATTCCCCCGGCCCGATGCCGCGCTGGAACAGCGGCGCGAAACATTCCGCCGCGGTGCGCGGTTCGGCGAGATACGCCCGCAACCGGTCCAGCGCGGCGAGATGGTTGTCCACCATCTGCACCAGCCGGAACGGCAGCCCGGTGAACGGCAGCTTGTGACCGGGCAGAACCAGGTGCCGATCCTCCGCAACCGCCATGAACCGGCGCGACGAGGCGATCCAGTCGGCCACCGGGTCGGCCATCGGCTCGGTCGCGTAGACGCCGAGGTTGGCCGAGATGCCGGGCAGAAGCTGGTCGCCGCCCAGCACGACATCATCCTCCATGCTCCAGAACGTCGCGTGTTCGGGCGCGTGCCCGTCGCCGCAGCGCACCTGCCAGCCACGCCCGCCGAAGCGGATCTGCCCGCCCTCGGCCACCCGGGTGTAGCCCAGCGGCAGCGGGTGCACGACATCGGCGAAGTTGAACGGCCGTTCCGCCATCCGCTGCGCCAGAAGCCCGGCCTCCATCCCCGCCGCGCGCCAGAAATCCACGGTTTCCGGCACCGGCCGATCCTGTTCGTCGAGCGTGAGCATCCGCGCGGTCAGCCAGCTTGTCCGGGTGGTGACCAGCTCCGCGCCGCGCGCCTGGAACCAGCCGGCCAGCCCGACGTGATCGGGATGGTGATGCGTCGCCACCACCCGCCGCACCGGGCGGCCGGCCAAGGGCCCGGCCAGCAGCGCCTCCCAGATCGCGCGGCCGCGCTTCGTGTCGAACCCGGTGTCGACCACGGTCCAGCCGTCGCCCTCGTCCAGCGCGTAGGCGTTGACATGGTCAAGCTTCATCGGCAGCGGCAGGCGCAGCCACAGCACGCCCTCGGCGACCTCGATCGCCCGGCCCTCGGCGGGCGGCTCCGCGAACGGGTGCCGGATCCGGCCGCCGCCGTCCATCACGCGGCCAGATCGTCGGGCGACAGCGCGAAGATATCCTCCGCCCCCGCCCGCGCCTCGGCCAGCGCCGCGGCATGGCCGGGCAGAAGCCGGCGGATGAAGACACGCGCCAGCGCGGCACGCCGGCCGCCGTCGCCCTCGGCCCGCGCGGCGCGCAGGTGGAAATGCGCGCCCAGCACCAGCGCGAAGGCCCGCAGGTAGGCCACCGATCCCGCCAGCCGGTCGGGCATCGCCCGGGCCAGCAGCGCCTCGGTCGCCTCGCGCAGGCTTTCCGCCGCCGCCCAGACCTCGCCGGCCAGGTCGGGCAGATGCGGCCGCGCCGCCTCCGCCGCGTCCTCGATCTCCTGCAACAGCCGGAACGCCGTCTCGCCGCCGTCGGCCATCTTCCGGCCGACCAGGTCGGCGGCCTGGATGCCGTTGGTGCCCTCGTAGATCGTCGTCACCCGAACGTCGCGATAGAACTGCGCCGCCCCGGTCTCCTCGACGAAACCCATCCCGCCATGCACCTGGATCCCGGTCTCGGCCACCGACACGCCGGTATCGGTGCCATAGGCCTTGGCGATCGGGGTGAGGAAGGCGGCGCGGGCCTGCCAGTCGGCCGCGCCGGTCGCGCGGCCCATGTCCAGCGCCACGGCGCAGGCCAGCCCGATGGCGCGGGCCGCGAAGACCTCGGCCTTCATCGTCGCCAGCATCCGCCGCACGTCGGCATGATCGACGATCGGGCCCATCTGCTCGCGCTCGCGGGCATAGGCCACGGCCTTCTGGCAGGCCGCCTCGGCGATCCCGACGCCCTGCATCCCGACCGCGAGCCGCGCGTTGTTCATCATCGTGAACATCGCCGCCATGCCGCGATGCTCCTCGCCCACCAGCCAGCCGGTCGCGCCCTCGTAGGAGATCACGCAGGTCGGCGAGCCGTGCAGCCCCAGCTTGTGTTCCAGGCTGACGACGCGCAGGCTGTTGGCCACGCCCGGTTCGCCGGTCGCGTCGGGGATGAATTTCGGCACCATGAACAGGCTGATCCCGCGGGTGCCGGGGCCGCCGTCGGGCAACCGCGCCAGCACCAGGTGGCAGACGTTGTCCACCATGTCGTTGTCGCCCCAGGTGATGTAGATCTTCTGACCGGTGATCGCGTAGCTGCCGTCGCCGTTGCGCTCGGCGCGGCTGCGCAGCGCGCCCACGTCGCTGCCCGCCTGCGGCTCGGTCAGGTTCATCGTGCCCGACCAGGCGCCGGAGATCAGCTTGGGCAGATACAGATCCTTGATCGCGTCCGAGGCATGGTGTTCCAGCGCCTCGATCTGGCCCTGCGTCAGCAGCGGGCTGGTCTGCAGCGACATGCAGGCCCCGCACATCATCTCGCCCACCGCCACGTTCAGCGCCTGCGGCAGGCCCATGCCGCCATGGTCCCGCCCCGCGGCCAGCGCGACCCAGCCGCCCTCGGCGATCGCGGCAAAGGCCTCGCGGTAGCCGGGCGGCGAGCGCAGGACACCGTTCTCCAGCCGCGCGGGGTGGATGTCGCCGGCCCGGCGCAGCGGCGCCAGCACCTCGTCGCAGAGTTTTGCGGCGCCCTCCAGCACCGCCTCGGCCGTCTCCGGCGTCGCCTCGGCGAACATCCCGGTCGCCGCGACCGGGGCCAGCGGCACGACATGGTCGAGGATGAAGCGGATCTCGGAGACGGGGGAACGGTAGGTCATCGCGTCGTTGGCCTCTCTCGCGCCTTGGCAAAGCCGGGCCCGGCGCGTATGTGACCCGGGCGGCCCAGCGATACCGCAGCCGGGGCCGGCGCGAAACCCGGACGCTGCGTCACGCCATGACCCAGACCACCCGCCTGTTGCCGCCCGATGCCGCGGGCCTCGCCGAAGCGGCCCGCCTGCTGGCCGCCGGGCGACTCGTCGCCTTTCCCACCGAAACCGTCTACGGCCTCGGCGGCGACGCGACATCCGCCGCGGCGGTGGCGGCGATCTATGCCGCCAAGGGCCGGCCGGGGCGAAACCCGCTGATCGTCCATGTCGCCGATCTCGCCGCCGCGCGCCGCCTCGCCCGGTTCGACGCGCGGGCCGAGCGGCTGGCCGATGCCTTCTGGCCCGGCCCGCTGACCCTCGTGCTGCCGCTGCGGGACGATGCCGGCCTCGCGCCGGCGGTGACGGCCGGATTGCCGACAGTGGCGCTCCGGGTGCCCGATCACCCGGTCGCCGGCGCGCTGCTCGCCGCCTTCGGTGGCCCGCTCGCCGCGCCCTCCGCCAATCCCTCGGGCAAGGTCAGCCCGACGATGCCCGCGCATGTGATGGCCGGGCTCGCGGGCCGGGTCGCCGCGGTGATCGATGCCGGGCCCTGCCCGGTCGGCGTGGAATCGACGATCCTGGGCCTCGCGGAGGGCGCGGCCCGGCTCTTGCGTCCCGGCGGCCTGCCCGTGGAGGCGATCGAGGCCTGCCTCGGCTGCCCGCTCGCCACCGCCATGGCCGATCCCGACCGGCCCGCGGCGCCGGGCCAGCTCGTCTCGCATTACGCGCCCGCCGCGCCGGTCCGGCTGAACGTCGCGGCCCCGGCGCCGGGCGAGGTCTGGATCGGCTTCGGGCCCGACTGTCCGGGTGCCGCGCTCAGCCTCTCGCCCGCGGGCGATCTCGCCGAGGCCGCCGCGGGACTGTTCGACATCCTGCGCCGCGCCGATGCCCTGGCCGGGCCGGGGGGCCGGATCGCCGTCGCCCCGGTCCCCGATCACGGCCTCGGCCGCGCGATCAACGACCGGCTGGCCCGCGCCGCCGCGCCACGCCCCCGATAGCGAGCGTGACCCGGATTTTGGTCTGGAAATATCCCGGGGGAGGGGCCGGCAGGCCCCCGGGGGCAGCGCCCCCGCCCGGCGCCGGACGGTTGCTCAACCGGCCGGGCAGCCCTTAAGTTCCACCGCCATGCCGTCCCCCATCAGCGTGATCACCACCGCCGAACGGTCCAGCGCGAAGGGCCGCGCCTCGGCCGGCACCAGATCGGCCACCGCGGTCAGCACCGGGCCGGCGCGCTCCAGCACCGGCTCCGACACCCAGACCGAGGGATCGCCGGCCTCGATCACCGCGACCTCGCCGGCGCCCAGCGCGGGATGGGTGATCTCGGCGGTCACCCGCAGCCCGTCGCGGATCGGCTCCACCCGGCAGCGCACCGGGGCCGAGACCCGCGGCGGCACCGCGTCGAGCGCGGCGCGGATCGCCGGATCGGGCGCGCCGGGCAGCGGCAGGTCGGCGGCCAGCCGCAGGCTGACCGGCACGCAGATCTCCTCGCAGATCCCCAGGTCGATCACCCCCGCCAGCCCGATCGGCGCGCCGGCGTCGCGCGGCACCAGTTCCAGCGGCAGCACGACCTCTCCGGAATAGCCGATGCTGCGCATCCCCGACAGGTCGAAGACCTCGGGCACCGGCCAGTGGAACCGCGCCGCGCCCAGGTTCTCCGACCCGGTCCAGTCCGCCGCCGGCGGGATGCCGGCATCGCCGGGCGCGCGCCAGTAGGTCTTCCACCCCGGCGCGAGCGTCAGTTTCAGCCCGGCCATCTGGCGGCCCTCGGCGGTGCGCCAGCCGCCCAGCACCTCGGCGCGCAGCACGCCGTCGGGCGGCGTC
>Ga0180431_10004419_pt1 | contig 17570 bp, 9 predicted proteins | sample SS_ome_11_FD_132459 | JGI IMG/M metagenome (GOLD analysis project Ga0180431, IMG submission 132459) | Hypersaline lake sediment archaeal communities from the Salton Sea, California, USA - SS_1_MS_1 metaG | ecosystem: Environmental > Aquatic > Non-marine Saline and Alkaline > Hypersaline >... | reverse complement strand
CTCGGCGGCGGTGGCCATACCCGGCTCCTGGCCGAGGCCGTTGGCCCGACGGGCCAGGTGATCGCGATCGACCGTGACCCGGCCGCCATCGATCGGGCCGCCCGGGAACTGGCCGGCCTGCCGATTCGCTTCGCCCAGGCCAATTTTCGTGACCTGCCCGAGGTACTCGATGCGGTCGGCAGCGAAGCGGTCGATGGGGTGCTGCTCGACGTCGGCCTTTCGAGCGACCAGCTCGCCGACCGCAGCCGAGGGTTTTCTTTTGAGGCCGACGGGCCGCTCGACCTGCGGTTTGACCCGACCGAGGGTGAGCCGGCATGGCGGCTCGTCAACCGGCTGCGGCCCGAGACCCTGGCCGATCTCATCTATGAGTTCGGTGAGGAACGCTACAGCCGCCGCATCGCCCGCAGGATTGCCGCGGCCCGCGAGCGGCAGCCGATCGAGTCGGCCCGCGACTTCGCCAGGCTGGTCGCCTCCGCCATTCCCCGCCAGTCGCCACCCCCCCGCATCCATCCCGCCACGCGTACCTTCCAGGCGCTGCGAATCGCCGTCAACGAAGAGCTCAAAAGCCTGCAGATCGCCCTCGAACGCATCCCGACACGGCTGCGGCCAGGCGGAAGACTGGTGGTGATCTCGTTTCATTCGCTCGAGGATCGGCTGGTCAAGACTGCCTTTCGCAGCCCCCAGACCTGGGACTGCCTGACCCGGTCGCCGCGGGAGCCGCAGCCCGACGAAGTGGCGGCCAATTCCCGTGCCCGGTCGGCCCGGCTGCGGGCAGCCGCCCGCGTGGCCTGATCGCTCTGGCAGCGACGGGTGGGTTTCAGCAGAATCCCCGCCCCACTTCAGCCTCGGCCGCTGCCGGCCACGAGGCGACACCTCCTGCTGGTCTCGGATGGGACGCGAGTCGCGACTGCTGCTGGCACTGCTCGGCCTGCTGGCCGGTGTCTTTGTTGCTGCGCTCACAATCAGGCTGTTCAGCCCGCGGCCACCGAAGGGGGCTGGCCCTGACATTCATGCCGCTCCAGCCTCGTCCGCCCCCACTCCGCTCGTGCCACCCCCGGTGCTCACGCCGCGGCCACGGACCGAGGCGTCACGGCCCAGACCCACCGATCGAGCCCCGAAAGACGACGTTGAACGATTCGCTGCCGGCGAGCTGCCGACGCTCAAGCCACCGATCGCCGCCGACCGAGTCGAGCCCCGTGCAGCCAATACGACAGCGAGATTTTCAGCGTCAAAAAACCTCACCCGGCTGGTATCGAACGACGAACCGGTCACGGCCGCTGCCCCTCCGTGGCAGGCGGCCGATCAGCCGCGGCTGCAGCCCGCCGCGGCTGGGACTTCCGTGAGCTTCCAACCGCCGGTCCCGCCACCGCCCGCACCCCAGACAGCCACAGCTGCCGCACCCCGAGCCTTCGAATCGCCTCCGGTTCCCGCTCCATCAACTCCGCCGCCAGGCCCACCCCCGGTCACCCCAGGCGAGCCCTACGTCGTCGTTGCCGACGACTGCTGGTGGAGCATCGCCGAACGAGCCTATGGCGATGGACGTTACTACCGCAGCCTGTTCGCCTGGAATCGGGTGATCGACCCGGAGATTTCCCTGGCCGCCGGAACGACGCTGGAGATTCCCCCGCCGGCACGGCTGCAACTCGCCTGGCCCCGGCTGGTTCCTACAGATTGAGCCGCGCGAAACCGCTCTGGTTCCGGCCGCAGGCCACCGCTACCGTCCGCCACTCACCGCTGGCGGCTGCACCGCCCGGTGGCAAACCTCTGGAAGTGGTGGTCGCATGCTGGTTGGTCGCGTCAGTTTCAAACATCTCGTTTCGCTGCTGCTTGTTTTCATCGGTCTGGCCACCACGACAGCGGCGAGAGCAGCCGGCTATCGCACCGCCAACTTCGTGATCGAGGCACCGTCGGACCAGCTGGCCCGGCGGATCGGCGATGCCGCCGAGCAGTACCGTCACGATCTGGCCGTCGAATGGACCGGCCAGCCGCTGCCCCGCTGGAGCCGCCCCTGCCCGATTACCGCGCAGGTCGCCCCGAACCTCGGTGCCGGCGGAGCCACCAGCTTCGTCTTCGACCGCGGTGAGGTCTTCAACTGGACGATGACCATTCAGGGCAGCGAAGAACGGATCCTCGACTCGGTCCTGCCCCACGAAATCACCCATACGATCTTTGCCAGCCATTTTCGGCAGCCGCTGCCGCGGTGGGCCGACGAAGGCGCCTGCACGACGGTCGAACACCCGGTCGAGCGGGCCCGGCAGCACCGCATGCTGATTGAGTTTCTGCGGACCGGCCGCGGCATCGCCTTTCCGGAAATGTTCGCCATGCGGGAGTACCCCGCCGATGTTCTGCCACTCTATGCCCAAGGCTATTCGCTGGCCCGGTACCTGATTGAACGCGGCGGCCGTCGCCGCTATGTCGCCTTTGTTGGGGACGGCCTCGATGGCAACGATTGGGCCGCCGCCCTCGGACGTCACTATGGCGTCGGCGACCTGGCCAATCTGCAGCAGACCTGGCTCGACTGGGTGAAGAAGGGCTGCCCGGCTCCGCCTGCGGCCCTCGCAGCCGCCATGCCAGAACCCGCCAACTGGTCACCGACCACCCGGGGCCAGAGCCCGGACCCTGCCGCCCGCCGACAGCCGAGCCGCGAACGGCTGGCCACCACTACCAGCCGGCAGTCGATCTACGTGCTGCAGGCCCGGCGGACCCAACGCCAAGGCGGCGGCAGCTTGGCGACAGAGGCAACGCCCGTCACCCGCCGGTGACGAGCACCGTCATGTGGTAGAAGACCGGCGCGGCGAAGCAGATCGAGTCGATCCGGTCGAGCACACCGCCGTGGCCGGCCACGAGGGTGCCATAATCCTTGACCCCGCGGTCCCGCTTGATCGCTGACATCGTCATGCCGCCGGCGAAGCCCATCACCGCCACCACCAGGCCGGCCACCGCCGCCTGCCAGGGCTGGTAAGGGGGCGCGGCCCACCAGAGCACCGCCGCCAGCAGCGCCGTGCTGGTGGCCCCGCCCAGCAGCCCCTCCCAGGTGCGATTGGAACTGACCGCGGCCGCCACCAGCCGCTGGCCGAGCACCCGGCTCCAGACATACTGCATGCAGTCGGCAAACTGGACCAGCAGGATCAGAAAGAAGAGCAGCCGAAAGTTGGCGTCACGGCCGCCGGCGGCCGCCGTGTCGATCGGCAGTTCGAGCAATGCCGGGGCGAACGAGAGGCAGTAGACGCAGACCACCAGGCCCGCCTGAATCTTCGCGGTCCGCTCGAGAAATCGCTTGTAGTCTCCCGCCACCGCTGACCGGGCGAGGACGAACAGGGTGGCATAGACCGGCAGGAAGACACTGTAGATGTCGTACCGGTTCATCCCCACCAGCACATAGTGCAGCGGCGTGAACAGGAAGAACACCCAGAAGAGCGAGCGGTGGTCCCCCTTGCGGGTCGGCGTGAGGGTGATGAACTCCCGCAGGGCCCAGAACGAGACCAGCCCGAAGAGGGTCACGGTGGCGGTTGACCCCAGCCAGAAGGCCGCCGCCAGGACGCTGCAGAGAATCCACCAACCCCGGATCCGCAGGTTGAAGGTTCGCACGGCAGCCGCGTCGATGCCCCGGTCGGGATGCCGTTTGAGAAACTGGCCCACGGCGGTGACCAGCAGCAACAGCAGCAGGACACCGGCAATCAGAGCAATGGTACGGATGTCGTTCACGGTCAGACCGCCCGCTGGCCGGCTACTCCTTCAGCGACAGGACGGCCCGTCGAGCGCGGGCGAGAAAATCGAGTTTGGCCTCATCACGCTCCAGCCAGAGCGGCGGACCAAAACTGATGCACGACAGGAGTGGCACCGGCAGGAACTCACCCCGTGGCAGCACCCGGTTGAGGTTGTCGATGTGGACCGGAATCAGTTCGATGTCGGGCCGCTTCTTGGCCAGGTAGTAGAGGCCACTTTTGAACTCACCGACTTCACCGGTTACGCTCCGGCTGCCCTCGGGAAAGACGATCAGGGAAAAGGTCGTGCCCGCCTCCCGCAGCATCAGATCGACGGGGCTCTGATGCACCTTGATGTCGGTTCGGTCGATCAGGATCGCATCGAATACTTCCTGGGCCAGCCACTGCCGCACCGGGCCGCCCGACCAATAGTCCTTCGCCGCCACCGGCCGCGTCACCTCCCGCACCAGCCGTGGCAATGACGCCCAGATCAGCAGGGCGTCGAGATGGCTGGTGTGATTGGCAAAATAGACCCGTTGGCAGGTGTCGGGCTGGCTGGCAATCCACCGCACGCTGGCCCCGGCCAGCAGCCGGGCGAGCCCGGCCAGCCCCAACCCGGTCAGCCGGCACAGCGGAGTCCGGCTCACTGGCTGCGTGAGGGGCGGCGGGGAAAGGTCAGCAGGAGCAAGCATCGGAAACTGGCGAGTGAGGATGGAGAGCGGGGAGCCGAGTGGTCAGCGTGCCGAAACGAAGGGGTTGTGCTGTTTCTCGTGACCGATCGTTGTCGGCTCGCCATGCCCCGGTAGGACGACGGCCGAGTCGGGAAGGGAATAGAGGTGCTCGACAATGCCCGCCGCCAGGGCCGCGAAATCGCCGTCGGGAAAATCGGTCCGCCCGATGCCCTCATGAAACAATACGTCGCCGGCGAATACCAGAACCGGATCGGTCGGAAACCAGAAGACGACATGCCCCCGGGAATGGCCGGGAATCTCGGCGACGGAAGCCTCCAGCCCGGCAAACGGAATCGGCAGACCCTGCCGGAGGAGGGTGTCGGCCGGTGGACTGGTTACGGAAATCCCATAGCCGGCCGACAGATTGGCGACCGGGTCGGTCAATTTGTCGGCATCGGCATGTCCGATCATAACCGGCGTTTGCGGCCAACGCTCACGCAGCGGGGCAACCCCGGCGATATGGTCCGAATGCCCATGCGTGAGCACGAGTGCCGCTGGCTCGAGCCCTTCACCCTCGAGCAGATTCACGATTGCCTCGGGCTCAAAGCCGGGGTCAACCACGAGGCAGCCCGGCTGACCGGCCCGCCGGACGATGTAGCTGTTTTCAGCAAACGGCCGCGAGATCACCCGGAAGACCTCAAGCGGGCCGGCAGTCACGAGCGGTGTCGAAGGGGCCATGACAGAGCATTCGAATAACGGTTCAGGGTCGATCGCGAGCCTCTACTCTATCCGCAACACCACCCAGAACGGCAGGGGGGCGGCGGCCCGAAAAACGCCCCTGGCCGGCTCTGGCCCGCCGGTTTTTTGCCATGGCTCCCTGCGGCCGCGATCGCTACCGTTTCGCAACCGTGGCAAGTCGGCGGCCCCCGCCGAGCCACCGGGGCCGGTTGCAGGGGTTCGTCCGGTCGTTCGCAAGGTGCGGATGAGGCGACCCACGGCAAGAACAGCAACGCCGCGGCGATCCGCGGAGCGATACCGTTCAAGCAGCTTTCCCAGCGTGTCCTCACCGCGATTCCGCGACACCTGGTGATCGATGGCCATTCGAACGATCCAATGGAGGATTCTGGCATGAGCGAATCTGGCAAGCCTGCGTCGGCATCACTGCCGCACCGAATCGGAGCCCGGCGGCCTCGCCGCCGCTTTGGCTGGGCCCTGCTGCCCTGCCTCGCTGCCGCTGCCGCCACCGCCACCGCTGCCGCCGAACAACCGGGCCTGCTGCCCAACGGCGGGGCCGCCGAGGGCAATATCGGCGCTCCGGATGCCGTCGCCAGCACCACCCCGGGCCAGCATCCGCTGGAGCCGGCGTTGGAACTGGCTGCCAGGGGACTGGCCAACATCAAGGCGAACATCCAGGACTACTCCTGCACGGTCGTGAAACGGGAGCGAATCGGCGGCGAACTGAAGCCGCATGAGTACATGTTTGCCAAGGTTCGGCACCAGCCCTTCAGCGTCTACCTCTACTTCCTCGCCCCCGACAGCGTGAAGGGCCAGGAAGTGATCTATGTCGATGGCCGCAACGACGGCAACATGCTGGCCCATGCCGGCAGTGGCGTCCGGGCGATGGTGGGGACGGTGTCGCTGAAGCCGCAGAGCATGTTGGCGATGCAGGGCAACCGCTATCCGATCACCGAACTCGGTGTCGAAAATCTTGCCAAGCGACTCGTCGAGGTGGCCGAGCATGACAAACAGTTCGGCGAGTGCGAGGTGAACTTCTACCCCGAGGCCAAGGTCAACGGCAGGGTTTGCACCTGTGTCCAGGTGGTGCATCCGGTGCCGCGGCGGAACTTCCGGTTCCATCTCGCCCGGGTCTACATTGACGATGAACTGCTGATTCCGATCCGGTACGAAGCCTATGACTGGCCGGCTGAGCAGGGTGGTCAGCCGGTGCTGATGGAAGAGTACACCTACATGAACGTGAAGGTGAACAACGGCTTCACCGATGCCGACTTTGACCCGTCCAACACGGCCTACAAGTTCGGCGCCGCCAAGTGATCGCCCTCCGGGCTTTGCGGTGGTTGCCCTGAAGCCGCGGCCCGCCCGATCAACAGCTGCTGCTTCAACGGGTCATTCCCGGCCGCGGGGCGATGGCCGTACGGGTGACCGACGAAGCGCCGACGGCCGAATCCCGCCGATACTCGATCGTCTCGGCCTCGGCGACGGAAACCGCGGGCGGCAGCCGCTCGCGACAGGCCCGCAGCCAACGATCGGCGAGTGTTGCAGCCACCACTGCCACCACCATGACTCCTGGCCAGAGTGGCTCGCGGGCGAGAAGCCAGGCCACCCCGCCCAGACCGGCCACAGCCGGCCACCACCGCGCGGCGGCGGCGAAGGTTCGCCCCGGTCGCCTGGTCACCGACCACCAGCCGGCAGCCCCCGCCAGGAATACCAGCAGCGTTGCCGCCGTTCGCCCGGAATCCTCGGCAGACCGGGGCCGAAACCGCACGGTGACTGCCGGCCGTCCGGGCGTCGGCAGCAGCGTGAGCCGTGACCAGCGGGGGTCATCCAGCAACCGCCCGCCCGGCAACGGCTGAATTCCCCGCGTCCACTCCTCGGCGGCAGCCTGACTTTGCCGTCCTGCCGCCCAGGCCTCCAGCGGCGACCATTCGGGCCGCCGCAGGCCGCGGAACCGTTCGATCCGGCTGGCAGCCGCCCCAGGGCCCTGAGGTGTGAAGGCAGCCAGAAGCCGATCGATCGCGGCACTGGCCTCGCCGCGAATCCGGCCGGCCTCGGCGGGCCGTGCCGTGCGGCCCTCGCCCGCCACCAGCGGGGAATGACTGGCCGGATAGTCGAGCGTCCAGATCATCCGCTCGATCGGCAGTTCGGTCAGCAGCGGCGGCTCGAACGAGACCGGTTCTCCCTGCATCGCCTCGATCCCGATTTCACCGACAAACACCACCACGATCTCCCGCGGCCAGAGGCTGGCACGGAGCGGAATCCTCCAGACATCATCCGGCCCCTGGCGATCCGGCACCGCCGGCTGCACCTCCCGGCCATCGACCAGCAGCTCAAACAGGCGGAAGCCCTCCGGCAGCCGCAGCCCGACCTCCGCCCGACTGGTTGTCAAATCGAACCGCCCGATCCCCGACAGCCGCCCCCGTTCATCGATCACAATCTCAATGTCGGCAAGTTCCACCGCGGCCCGGGACGGGCTCGGTTGGCCCGTCGCGGCAGGCATGTCACCGGATGCCGGGGCAGCCTTGCTGGCTTGTTGCGAATCGGCCGCGGGGGCGTCGCTCAGGCCGGTCGTGCGGTACGACCAGGCTGCGTTGTTCACCGGCAGATCGATCCGCCAGGTCTCAGTGCCGGCGGGATCCTCAACCGCCACGCCGGTGATCGCATCGGCCTCACCAGACTGCAGCCCTTCGGCACCGGCCCGCCCCCGCGGCTCACCAGCCTCAAACAACTCGGGCCGCCCCTGACCGGCGGCGTCGACCCAGAGCACCGAATACGGCAGGGTTGCGGCAACCTCGGAAGAAATAAGGGGCAGCGGGCCTGCCGCCGGCAAGGGTCGGCCCCGGCGGGCCTCCAGCCGCAGCAGGTAACGGCCGGGGCGGGGGCGTTGCAGAACCAGCCGTTGGCTGCCGGATGATCCGGCGGTCCGCACCAGATCGACCGGACGACCAGCAACGGCAGCATCGCCGGTTTCCTGCTGCTCACTCAGTTGACAGGCTTCAATCTCAAAGCCCTCTGGAACCCGCAGCCTGTCTTCGACCCAGACCGTTGCCCGGGCATCGATCACCGCCTCATAGACCAACCGGGTGTCACGATTGCCCGCGATAATCTCAACCTGCTGCCGCCCCCGCACCGGTGTCGCCGACCGGGTCACCTCGAGCATCACCGGTTGACGCTGCAGGGCCAGTGGTGGCAGGCCGCTGGCGGCCTCTCCTCGGGCTGAACCCCCGCGGGATCCGACGGCCCCCGATTCAAGGCTGGTCTCAATGATATCGGCCGACCAGCGGATGCCTGCGAACGAGTCTTCCAGCAGTGGCGGGGCGGCACTTCCCGGAAATCGGACTGTCAGATCGAGGTCGGCGGCCGCAGCCAGCAGCACCTCGCGATGATCGAACCGCACGCCACGCAGCCAGACATCAGGAAGTTCAAAAACACCGACCGGACCGGTCAGCGGCATGGTGAAAGGAATCTCAAACCGGACCTCTCCGCGGACCGGTGTCTGCCGGTCGATCCGGTAGACGCCGGGGGCGACCTGCATCAATTCGTAGTCGGCAGCGACGCCAGCCGGCTGGTCGGCCGGGTCGTTCACGGCTGGCACGAGCCGCGAATCGGCCTGCAGCCAGACGGTCGGCAGAATTGCCGCGCCGGTGTCGATGGTGAACTCGGCCGTCAGGCGGCAGGCATCGGCATCCCAGACCAGCCGGTTCCGGCTTTCGGCCTCTCGCACCGCCGAGACCAGCGTGCCCTCGGGATCGACAGGCCGGATCAGCCGTAGCAGACTGGCGGCCGGCAGCCGGTAGCCCTGCTGGCCGTTCTCTCGAGCCTGGGAAGCTGTCGCCTGCTGAAACACCCGCCCGTCACGCGACCACTCGCAGCTGAGCCGGCGGCCGCCCCGGTTATCGGCCTCCGGCGTCACGGGGCTGAGACTCGTCTGGGGCGAAACCGGAAGCCGAACCTCAGCAATCTCAAGATCACCCCGGCGGTTCCAGGCGGGCTCCAGCGGGACTGTCACGGTGTGCCGGCCGGCCGCCGGCAGTGGCAGGGTCAGCCGCCGCCGATCGGATGACAGGCTGGCTCGTACCACCCCGCCGTCCAGCCGCACGGGCAGGGCCGCAAAGCGGCTTTCGGTCGGTGCCTGATCGAGCGTGAGAACGGTGGCGGCATCTGACTCAACCAGCAGGTTCAGCCACCAGACATCGGGGGATCCGTCAGGCCGCCAGCTCCGGCGGGGCTGCGGCTCAACCCGGCAGTCGAGCAGCCGCGTGCCCGGGAGGCCCGCCGCCGTTTCAGCCCCGGCCAGCACCCGGAACAACGGCTGCGGAACCAACGCCGTCAGGCCCTCGTCAACCGGCGTGAAAAACACCCGCAGAGGCGTCTCTTCGGCCGCGGCCGAGACCGGCGACAAAGCGGTCGCCAGCAGGACCAGCCCCCCGATCCCGACCGGCTTGGTAATGCCCCGGAGCCGCAGGATGGCGACGGCGATCACCGCCCAGAGTCCCGACCGGACCATCAGGTCGAGAGGCTGCGGAACCCACAGGGCAGCCACGGCCAACAGCGTGGCCGCAGCAAGCAGCAGCCAACTGCCACGCCAGGAAACCTGAATGGCGAAACCTGCCGCCACCAGCGCCGCGAGGCCTGCGGCGGTGACCAGCGTGAACCGATCGACCAGGAGGAAATAATGCCGTTCATAGCGGCCGGCCGTCGGTACGAACCGGCGGCTGCGGAAGGCCCGGTCGATGCCGCCGTTCCGCCGCTGGCCGGCTGTGAACGTGGCCGCCCGGGCGACGCCACCAACCAGCCGACTCGTCCAATCGGACCGGGCTGCGTCGACCTCACGATAGCCGCGGGCGATAGCGGCGACCGACAGGGCATTCGGGAGCAAGAGCTGCCATTCCCGGAGCAGCGTCGGGGCATCGACCGTCGGGGTGTCGGTGCTCAGCCGCCAGAGCCCGAATCGCGGTATCGCCACGGTGGCGGTTCGCACCAGGATCGTCAGCCGGCGGCTTCCGGACGGCAGAAATATCGGCAGCTCTCCGGTCGGGGCGGCAAGCAACGGCATCCGCTCACCCCCGACCGTGACGCCCAGCAGCCGATGGTCGGCTGGCAGGCTCAGCTGGATGCTGCGGCGGCCATCATTTTCCAGCTCGAAGCTGGTCTCGAATTCAGCCGCGGCAGAGGCGAAGCACCGCACGGTGGTTCGCTCGCGCCAGACCCAGGCCCGGGCGACAGGCCTGGCCGCCACCGGTGCCGGCACCAGCACCGCGGCCGGGTCATTCGCGTTCCCGACGCCCGCCACCCGCATGTCGTAGGCCAGTTCGGCGACCGTCTCGAGGGGAGCATCGCCGTGTCGTTCCCGCGGCGGCAGCTCGGTCAGCCGCCGGTTCTCGACGAGTGGCCGCTCCTGCCCAACCGCCTGCACAATCGTCTCACCGGTGGCTGCGACTGCTGCTTCGACCCAGGCCAGCGGCAGGGGTGTCGGCTCGGTGAAACCGCGGGCCGCGGTGGCCCGCAGGGTTCCGGAGCCGGCCATGGGTGGCGTTATCTCGATGCGATATGAGGCCGCCGCCGGCCAAGGGGTGGCGGCAGGGCCCTCGCGGGCGGACCGGTCAACCGGCTCCAGCCGCCGGGCAAAAACCGTTGCCTCGCCAGCCGCCAGGATCGACCAATCAAGCTCGCCGACGGGCTCAGAAAAATGAACGGTGACCGTGTCAAGCTGCCCCTGCAGGGGCTGGCAGACGAAGCTGTAGGTTTCGTTGAGCCGCTCACCCCGGACGGTGAACCGGGCCTGGGTCTCAACCTCCAGCGGTGGTCTTCGGCGGAGCAGCCGGAACGACCGCGGGGGGGTCAGGGTGCCGGCAGCAACCCGCTGCCGCCAGCTCGTGCCCTCGCTCAGGGCGAGCAGCCGGGGGGGTAACGTCGGCGGGGGCTCGTCACCAACTCCGCCGATCTCCTGCAGGGTCGTGTCCGAACCGGTCTGCAAATCGATCCAGGATCGGCCTGGGGTCTCCCCAACCAGCCGCACCATTTCGACATCGGCGGAGCTGAACCGGCCGCCGGCCGGAATGCCACTGCGGTGCCCCGTGATCCGCAGGCGGAGTTCGCGGTCGGTCGTCACGGCCGTCGGCAGATCGAGAATCAGCCGGTCGCCCCGCCGTTCCCGCACGACCTTCCATTCATACCGCTGCCCCGCTGGCACCGTCGCCTCCCCGCGGGCGGCGGTAATCGCCGGTCGGTCGGGCAGAGCCTCGAGTGGTGAGCCCACTCCGTCGCCGGTCGGCTGACCCAGTGGCTCGATCGAATCGATGAACCAGCCCTCACCGACGATCGCCTCGAGCCGATGGATGCTGCCACGCCGCACCTGAATGTCGCAGGCGGCCCGACCAATGACCGCCGCGGTCGTCAGGTCGATGGTGGTCACCCGGGCGATGTCGAGTTCAGGCCGCTGGGGAGCAACCACCGCGCGTACCGTTGCCCCGGGGCGTTGCGATTCAAACACCAGTCTGGCCCCGGCTGCCTGCGTGGCATCAGCACCGCTCGACCCAGAAACTGCTGGCAACGGCCAGCGAGCAGCCTCCTCGGGCGGGATCGGCCGGCAGCCATCGGCGTCGATATCGACGCACTGCAGATCGGCAGCCACTGTCACCTCCAGCCCGCCGCCGGCCCATTGCCAGGCTTCGAGGGCGATGCCGGGCAGCCGGTCGGGCAGGCTCGTCTTCGCATCGGTGGCCAGCACCGCCCGCAGCTGCAGCGGCCATCCGCGGCCCAGGGCCTCAACGGGCAGCCTGATCGCCAACGGTTCCTCCGCCGGCGACAGCCGCTCGACCGGAATGGCCTGATGCCCGTCATCCGGCTGAACCACAAGCTGCGTCAGCTGCAGCCGAGGGTCACTGGTGACCGCGAGTGCCCGGCTGGTCCAGACTCCGGCAGGCACGATCACCGCCGTGAGTTCCTTTGCCCGGCGACTCAGATGCACCCTCGACCAGAGGAACAGGCGGGGGCTCGTCGCCGCCGCGAGGGTCAGCCGAACGCGATCGCGAGGACCGAAGGCAAACTCCCAAAACCGCCGGGGTTCGCCCGCCACCAGCACCGGTTCGGGCCGGCCTGAACGGCCCCGGCAGCCGGGAATCCGGGGCTCGAGGCCGGCAGGCAGCTCGAGCTGGAGCGTTGTTGAAAGCGCGGGGACGAGTGGCAACAGATAGGAAAACTCGGGCTGGCCGCCCGCGAGGGGCACCGCCTGAACCTGTGGCTGCAGCCCGCGGGTTGGCCGGATGGAGACCGCGGCAGTGACGACTCCCGGGCCCGGCACCCGCAGTTCAAGCGAGCCGTCGGGGAGCCCAAAGAGATCTACCTCGCTGCCCTCGGGAAGATCGAGTTCGGCAGCCGGCGAGAGCGACTGCTCGTCCGCCTGAGCGTTCTCTTCTTTGCCGGCAGCCCGCCAGCGGCAATTTCTGAGGTCGATCTGCCCGACGGGTAACGCAACCGCCGGCAACCCCGTCGCAGGGTCGGCACCACCGTTGACGGCGAACTCAACCTGCCCCACGAGCCGCCCGGCTTCATCAAGCCGCAACTGATAGCGGACGAGGTCGGCGGCAGGACGCGGCAGTCCGGTCAGCCGGCGGCCACCCAACCCTGCGAACTGGCCGACCGCCTCCTCGAACTCCACCGCCGACATCGGCACATACTGCGTCCCGGCAGGGACAACCTCAGCCAGCCGCCCCGGCGGCACCTGCACCCGGATGAACGACAGCCCCCCGTCCCCGGCAGACACACCTGGCGGCTGCTCCACCACCGGTGGAAGGACCGGGGCGGGGTCTTCCGCCGGCAGGCTACGGCCGACTGCCGCGGTACCGATCACCAGCATCAGGGCGAGCCGGTACCACCGGCCGCCACAAACAGGGCCGGCGGCCAGGTCCTTTCCACGTCGCCCCCGGCAGTGACAGCTGTCGCCCGATCGGTTCACCAGCGGATCCCTCCTACGATTCGGCGACGGACCGCCGGGGGGCGATATCGGTGGCGGCCTGCGGCGACGGGGTCTTGGTGTTGATTACCAGTGACTCATCAGGCGCGGCCCGCGTCACCGAGTCGGGACGGCGGTCGTACCCCGAGACAGCCTCGCTCGGCTGCAGCGAGCCAACCGACGTGGTCAGTCGCCACCAATTAAAGAGGGCCGCTGTCACCGCCAGCAGCAGCCCCGGAACGGCTGCCTGCAGCACCGTCAGCGTGGCGAACGGCACGATTGCCATGCCGGCGATGAAGGCGACCGCCAGCGGAGCAGCCAGCCAGTTGAAGAGCTGCCACCGCGACGAGAGGACCAGCCCGAGCAGCAGCGGCAGTCCACTGGCCAGCAGCACCAGGAACCACCGCGGCACCAGGACGATGCGGGCGGCAGCCGGGGTGCCGACATCGCAGTAGACCAGCCGGGCATCGCCGGCTGCCGCCGGTGCCGGCACCAGCGACTCCAGCCGTTCCGCCGCTGCTGCCGGCCTGGCGGACCGATCGAGATCGGACGCCAAACCGTTCCTGTTCGCAGCCGCGGTCACCCAAGCCGCAAGGTCCGCTGCCGAAACAACCGGCGTCGGCTGGAAGCCAAGCCGCGTCCAACCCCAGGCCTGTTGGGCAGTCCAGCCGGCAGGTCCTGCCAAGACGGCTGCGTCGGCCGGCGGCAGCAGTTCCCAGTAGACCCGGCGGTACAGCGTGGAGGCCGGGAGCCCGGGCCGCTGCATTTCAATCGAGAGCGGCAGCGGCAGACCACCAGCCAGCGAGGTGCGGGTGAGCGGCTGCCGAACCTCGATTTCAAGCAGATGGGTCCCACCGGTCTGATCGAGGTCGACCATCAGGCGGCCGCTGGCATCCTCGGCCACCAGCCAGTCGCCACCGTCAACGCGGACGCGGGCGGTGGTCTGCCCCGCGGCCAGGTCGGCCGGGTCAGTCTCGTTCGCCACCGGCAGAAACAGCGGCAGTCGACCGGCCGCGGTCGTGATGGCGTAGGTCCAGCGGTCGAGCCTGAGTGTCCGCCTGACCGTGGTCTGTACCCAGGCCGCCTCCACCACGGTCTCACCGCGGACGTCCTCACCCCGCCGGGAAATCGCCAGACCGATCCGGGGCTGTTGCTGGATTGCATTCCAGGTCCGGCCGAAGCCGAGCTGCTGGAGATCACCCTCGCGATTCCAGCGGTCATCCCGGACGTCGACATTGAACCCGACCGTCTCGGTCAGCGTCACCGATTCACGGCCGATCACCGCCGGCCGTGGCAAGAGCAGGGGTACCGACACAGCCACGGTCGTCTCATCCGGAATCTCAGGCAGCGGCTGCCGGTACCGAATCACAAGCTCGCCCGTGCCCAAGAGCGGCTCCGTGAGCAGTGCCCGGATGGCCCGCCGTGGTCTCGTCACCGTGGGCCCGGCAGCCTCGGTTTGCGATTCATTCGCCGGGGCGGTCGCCGCCGCTGCTGCCCCCGGTGGCTCGGCAGTGACCTCGGCGGCAACAACCTCGGGCAGCAACAGCTGGCCGTTCTGGCGGATTTCGACATCGGCCTCGTCCAGCACCGTCTCAGGCAGCAGCCACTCGATGAATTCCAGCGGCACATGGGCGACATCGAGCCGCACGACCTGGCGAACCGCCAACGTGGTGGTGCCGATGTCGATCTGAGCGGCCACGGTCGCATCGACCTGGCGATCGAGAAATCGCCGGGTCGCAGCAAAGATCGCCTCGGTCGCCTCGACGCGATAGGCCATTCGCGGCAGGTCGCCGGCAGCCCTTCCCTGCTGGGCCGCAACCTGGCGGCTCATCCCCTCGATCAGCTCGTTGTCGGGGACGATTTCAATGTCACTGTCCGAGGTGATGGTGACACTGGCCGGTCCAACCAGATCAGCCCGGGGCACCGGGGTGGTCCATCGCAGCAGTGTATTGACGCGGTCGATCGGACGGCTGCACCGGAGCTCAACCACCACGTCACCGGCGAGCGGCTGCAGAAACGGCACCGACACTTCATCCTCATCGACCGCCACCCGCGCGGTGTCGACAATACCCGCAGGCCCCACCTCCTCAACCTCCCAGCCGGGAATGGCCAGCCGCACCCGCTCTGCCGCCACCCCGCGGATCGATGCCCGCAGCCGGATATCGAGCTGAATGCGGCTGCCGCTGACGTGGTAGCGGTACTCCGGTTCGATGACGACGCGACTGCTGCGGGGTTTTACCTTCAGCGGCAGGCGAGCCGGTTGCGAATCGTAGGCGAAGGCCGCGACAAAGCCGGGCTGCTGCATCGCGACCTGTGGATCAATGCGACGATTCTCCGGCCGCGGTTCCCAATCGACCTGCCAGTCGCCGTCAGCGATCACACTGGTGCTGCCCCATTGCCGCCACGCCGGGATTCCATCGACGCTGAAGCCCGCGACGTCAAAGCCGGACCGACCCGCGGCATCGATGGCCCGCTCGCAGGCCAGTTCAACAACCGCCCGCCCGTCACGGACATCATCGAGCCGCACGACCACCTGCGGCTGCTCCGGCGTACCGGTCCGCCGGAGCAGGCTGGCTGGCTGGCCGACCCGACGGAGAACCGTTCGCGGAGGCAGGCTGATGGTGAGGGTCCGACGATCGGTCGGCAGATTGGCCAGGCGAAGCACTGCGTCGATCCGGGCCGTCCGGCCGTCAACCCTGACGACGCTTTCAGTCGTCACTTCGGCCAGTTCCGCGGTCACCGCAGTGGTCCGCTCCGGCTTCGCCAGCCGAATCCGGGTCGGCCCCACCAGTCCCTCAACCGACACCAGGCTCCGTCCGGTGGCGGCTGGGTCACCGTCCAGCGGTGTTACCGCGGGAGCGAGCACCCGCGGCTCGAGGCTGACCTGCGGCTGCCGCCGCCAGGTTTCGATTTCCAACCGGGAACTGGCCGCCGCCGGCAGGGTCAATGAGACGATATCCCGACGGTCGGTCGCATCGATCGGAATCAATCCCCGCAACACGATCGTCTGCCGCTCGGCCTCGTTGTCGAGGACCGCTGCTGAGGAATCCCTGCCATTGACCCAGACCAGAAAGCCACCACTGTCTCCCCGGAAAAACGCCGGAGCCTCGGCCACTGCCGGAGCTGGCTGGTCGCTCGCCGGAGTGCTCGCCGCGGGCTGCTTGTCGATCGTCAGGATGACCCGGCCGGCACCGGCCACCTGCGGCGGCCCGGTCAGCACCAGTTCAGGCAGCTTGAGTGGCAGCATGACCCAGCCGGAGCGGGTCTGGCGGATAACGCCCTCGACCGCAACCTCCGCGGTCTGACGGGTATCCTCTGGTGCCGGCATCGTCACCTGCACCCGCACCTGTTCAAGCACCGCACCGGGCAACTCCGGCAGACCGGGCAGCCCCTCGCGGAGCCGAATCAGATCGACGAAGTCTCGGTAGCGAAAGCCGGGGACAGGCACCAACCCCCCGGTATCGTCTTCCAGATAGTAGAGCTCCGGCTCAAGCTCCCGCACCCGCGGCTTTGCCGCTGGCTGCACCGGCTCTGCGGCCACTGCGGCAGCCGGCGGCACCGCCAGCCAGCCGCAGACAAGCCAGGCGGCAAGCAGCCCTGGCAAGGGCGGGTGGCAGTGCCTTCGCTGCCGGCGGAAAGAGTGGCAATTCACGACCTGCTGTCGATCCCTACGGTGTGGAAGTTTTCCGATTGCGCAAACCGCTACCTCTTTGAACCTACCCCGCTGCAATCGGCCCTGCCCAGCAAATTCCCCGAGCCGACCGAATGGCGGACATTCCCGAACCGGGAAGAGCCGGACGACCGGCACGAACCGTTTTTCCGTCCTCCTGCTCAGCCCTGCCCGGGCTTGTCGGCGAGGACCTGATCGAGCCCGCTGGCAACCAGCTGGTTGGCGGCCGCGACAAAGGCCGGCCGCTCGAGGGCGACCTGCTGAAGGCGGGGCGTTCCAGCAGGATCATCGGCATGCCGACAGGGAATCACGACAGCCCCCGCCTCGCTGGCAATCAGCAGTCCGGCCGCGACGTCCCAGCAGGCGATCCGGCGAACCCAGAACCCATCCAGCCGGCCCGCCGCGAGGTATGCCAGGTTGATGGCGGTCGAACCGGTCCGCCGCACCGAATGGACGTGAGGAACGACCGCGAGAAAATCGGCGACGGCCTGCGACTCAGCCGCCACATGCGGAGGAAAGCTGACCGCCACGAGGGCGTCGCTCAGGCTGGCCGGATCGGCTGTCTGCAGAGGAACTCCATCGAGCTTCGCGCCACCGCCGCGGGTAGCGGTAAAGCATTCATCGGCGACCGGATCGTAAATGGCACCGGCCAACAGGCTGTCACCGAGGGCAATTGCCACCGACACACAGTAGGCCGGGAAGCCATGCACGTAGTTACTGGTGCCATCAAGCGGATCGACCATCCACCGCAGTGGCGGCACCTCCTGTTCAGCCTCGCCCTCCTCACCAATGAAACCATGCTCGGGGAAACGCCCCAGCAGAATCTCCCGGATGGT
>Ga0180431_10004418_pt1 | contig 17571 bp, 15 predicted proteins | sample SS_ome_11_FD_132459 | JGI IMG/M metagenome (GOLD analysis project Ga0180431, IMG submission 132459) | Hypersaline lake sediment archaeal communities from the Salton Sea, California, USA - SS_1_MS_1 metaG | ecosystem: Environmental > Aquatic > Non-marine Saline and Alkaline > Hypersaline >... | reverse complement strand
TTCACAAAATGGGACCGTTATACGATTTGTGGTTATGGGGCTTTCAGAAATGGGACGAACGCTCGATATGGGACCCTGCATCTAAATTTTTTCGATTATCGGCTGTCGGTGCATATCAGCAGAAATCTACTCACTATATGCGGCGAAAATCAAAACGGAGAGTAATCTTACGGAATAGACGGTGCTTCACGGCTCCTGCCAACTCCAACGCAACATGTCCCCCAGAGGCGACGCTCATTTTTTAGGTGTCAGCCCATTTTCCACAATAACCCGGTATCGGCTTTGAAAAATTTTTGCGAGGTATCTTTTCCAGAGTAAAACCGCAATGTAGGTCGTGACTTGGTTCCGCACGCGGTTCCGCTTATCAATATAGTGACATGGACTATGAAAATTGCCAATCTGCTTGGATACCCGGTTTCGGCAAACGGTATGCTATCTACTATCAAGACGAACCGCTTGACGCCGAAGTCTGGTCTTTCTGGGAAAGAAGTGTCAACGACAAAGGCCAATTCACTTCTGTATTGAGGGACACCCCACAAAGTCAAATAAGTATTCAGGTCAACCCAAGAGGATACCCTTTCTTTTTCTTAGGTCCAGCCGGGCAGCAAGAGGATATTCGACTTCACCGCTTGCTTTATAGAGTCTTCAAAGGCCCGATTCCCAAAGGTCTGCACGTTCTGCATAGAGACGACAACAAGTTAAACTATCGCCTCGATAACCTTTATGCAGGCACTGACGAAGATAACTATCGAGACGCTTGTCGCAATGGAACGCATTCAAGACCACCTCGATGGAATAGAGGTCAAGTCCGTCTTATGGTGACACTGCGAAAGTGTGGTTGGTCTAATGCGAGAATAGGCCGATTGCTTGGCAGTAATCCAGTAACAGTAGGTAGAGTCTTTCTTGGCAAACTTGTTTCTTATGCCCGCTGGATCAAACAGATGAGGTGACACTTTCAAACTAATCCCCAAGTCTTTAACATATTGCATGGTAGACACGGCTATTCAACACCAGTGGACTGTGAAGTATAGGAGCCGGTTTGTCCGATCTGGCAACGGTCAACGCAAGCACAACAAGGTGACTGCTGACACTCTGGCCAACGCACGTTTCATCGCTCAGACACAATGCCCGAAAGATCACGAAGTCGAAGCTATTGCCCGCACCGATGTCAACGACTTCTTCCCCTGCAAAGGGAAAGGTGCAATAAAAAGAGAGGAAGCTGCCAAACAAGAAACCTCCTAAGCCCCGGTGTGTTCTGACAGTTCGCCTCGGGGAACCTGGTTGGGTGTCGGTTTATGTGGAAGTGAGCCGGCACTGCCATAATAAGATATCTTGCATTCGGGCTCAGGGACGAGCCCTCCTTCTTACTCATAATGTGGCGGGTATGTTCAATTTATGCCTACCTGCTTGAGAGAACTCCCGCCACTCTCCTTTGAGCATCCTAAACCCGGTGGCCCCGCTGCCAATCCCTCCCCTCCCTGGCCACCGGCCTTTTCTTATTCAAGCCACTGCCCGATCCTACCGATATTAGGGCATGGCCCCTCCACGAATAATAAATCGTTGTCAGGCGTTGGCAATCAAGATTCTGTACGAGAAGAAAAGACGTAATCCGTATACGCGTAACCTACCTGGTCCGCAGCATTTTCAGTATTTCGCCTATATTTACTCTACCGCTGCCGAGTATTTTGGATGCAACAAAACGACAGTTTATAGGGCTACCGACGATATAGAGGGACACGAGAAGGAGATTCTCGATAATCCGCAATCCAGAAATGAAGTCGGTCAATGGGTCAGGGTGCTACGCAAGTTTTATCTTCAGAAATATCCCGACCTTATACCCCGCGAGGAACTTGTCAAGGACAAGATGCCTATACAGTTTTGGGCTGCTTTGCTCGAATTGACAGACGAAGGTGTCTCTCGCCCCGACCTTATCGAGAAGGTAGCCAAGAAATGCTGTTTCCATGCAAATGACATCTTCTTTGTTCTACGTAGGTATTTACGCAAGGCGGATAGTGATTATGGTAACCACAAATGGTTACCCAAGCATGAATTCGACAACCTTGATAGGAAGGAAGTCGATGAGTGGAAAGTCAAGATTTTCGAGATGATCGGTTGCTATGATTATGCGAGAGTCCTTGAGAAACAGTTAGGGTTATCAGGTCAGACGCAGGCAAAGAAACGGAAAATCCCTGATCGTGTCACCCTGGATGATGTTGTCCCTACCTCCAATAATTAATATTGCCCGACAGTCCATAGGCTAACTTCTTTTTTAATCTCGCCCAACTTTTTTTCTTGCAAGCCCTGGCAGACTTTGTTAGATTTGATATTTAGTGAATGTCAATAGCTTGTTTTGTGTCAAGTGTAACAAGCTTGAGGGGCTAGTGACCTTAGGGTCGTGCTGCGGTTCGACAGGGCTCACCACTGCGGTTCTGCTACTTTCCTGGACAGTTCCACATTGATTATTTACTATCCATTCGGCTTCGCTCGGAGCCTGCCCTGAGCTTGTCGAACGGGACAAGCTTAATATTAACTATTGAGGGATTATCCCCGGGTTTCTTCATTTCCAGGGTTAAGTGCGGTCCGGAAACGGCCTAAGTATCCGCTGTCTGTGATTCTGTATACTCTACTCTAATTATATCGTTACCTGCGCTTTGATCATCCTTGTTGTTTCGATGAGATCAGAGCTCCAATGCCAACTTCTTGATATATTCCCGCATAGCCTCAGCCATGTCCTCACGCTTGAGCGCAAACTCAAGATTTGTCTTTATGAATCCATCCTTATTACCGATGTCGCAACGACGTCCATTCAGCCTGCGTCCATACATAGCCACATCTCTCAACATCAGGCGCATGGCATCGGTAAGCTGAATCTCACCTCCCTTGCCCGGTTTCGTTCGGCTTATAGAATCGAATATCTCCGGCGTAAAAACGTAACGACCGGCAATGACCATGTTCGATGGAGCCTCTTCAATATCGGGCTTTTCGATAATGTCATTGATAAGATATAATCCTTCGGATACTTGCCGGCCGTCGATAACGCCGTACCTGCTCACTCTGCTCCTTTCCACCTCCTCCAACAGTACTACAGATTCGTTATAGCGGTAGAATACTTCCAGTAGCTGCCTGGTCGCAGGGACCTTTGCGTCCACGACTGTATCGCCCAAGAGTACGGCGAAAGGCTCGTTGTTAACGTGATGTCGGCCACAATACACTGCATCTCCCAGCCCCTTTAGGTCCTTTTGCCAGACAAAATGAATGTCTGCAATCTCAGATATCCGCTTCAGTAGATCCAACTCAGCTTGCTTACCATTTGAAGCCAGTTGGCTCTCCAATTGAAAATTCCTGTCAAAATGTTCCTCTATAGCCCTTTTGCCCTTACCAATGACCATCAGGATGTCGGTTATGCCTGATGCGACAGCCTCTTCCACAACATATTGAATCACGGGAGTGTCAACAATGGGAAGCATTTCTTTAGGTTGCGATTTCGTGGCAGGAAGAAATCTTGTACCAAAGCCAGCGGCGGGTATTACAGCTTTCCTAATCATAATATTCCATTCACATTGGGCAAAGCGATAGCCGGTCTGATGACTTTTATCTTCAATTTGGAAAGGCGAGACTTCAGTGTTCGGAACATTTCTGAATCTTTGTAAGTGCCCACGATGGCCCCACCTGAACCGGTGAATTTCGCGCTCACACCGACTGATCGGGCTTCATCGACCATCCGGAGGTTTTCGGAGCTGATTTTGCAGATCTTTCGTCTGCGATCGAAATTTGAGTTTAGCAAAGCTGCTACTTTATCCTTCTGGCCTTTCAGTAGTTGGGTCTTCAACCTGCTTGTCAATTTCGCCCAATAGGCCATAGCCGACGTAACCAGCGGTTCTCCTCGCTCAAATCGATCTCTGGTGTTATCATGGATTTTCCCCGAATCCTCGGCCAGGTTTTCTCTGTACGCAATGTACAACGGTGGCAAGAAACCGGGATCAAGATTCTCGTAATTACCATAACCCCGACTTGTTAAAAGCTCCTTGTCGAAGTCCATGTATACCAGTCCCTGGTACACTTGGACTACCCTATCTTGAAGACCGGCCGAAATACGCAGTTCATCGAGTTCCGCCGCAAGAATGAGATTCGCTTGTGTGTATTTGGGGATACTGACTCCATAGAAGGCCATGAGGGCTCGCAGGCACGCTGTTATGATCGCGCTTGAACCGGCGAGTCCGACACCGTGCGGGATGCTCGAATGATATTCAAGGGTGAAATTCTTGTCGTGAAGCTCAATATCATTCATACAGCAGTAATCAAAGAAACGCTTGACCGTTGCTTTTAACAGACGTATGCCGCCATAGTAACCGTGCAGATGGACATCATCCACTAATTCTCTAACACTTGTAAAGATCGAGCGATCCTTCGCGTTCGGCAGGATTTCAAGGCGTGGCGATTCGTAAAGGATTACTTCTGCGGAGAAATTCTTGAATGTGAAAGAGATTGTCTTGCAGAAATAACCGTCGGATGGATTCCCAATAAGACCTGCACGTGGATATGCAATCGCTTTTATGATCATGATTTCGGATATTGCAATTGTCTATAGTGTATATGGGCAACAAACCGAGTATCCAAACCTGGACAACGGGATTTAAGGATTGTAGTGATTACCCGCCCTACAGCAAGTGCGGCAATATCTACAGCTTTAGTCAGGATTTCTCCTTCAATCACATTCTTCCTCAAATCCAACTACTTACGTTAATATCATCTATCACTCCCGGGCTATTCTTGCACGTCAATCCCTGATACCTTTGTCGACACTTTTCTTATAAGACTCTTCCGTGAGACATGCACCTTCGCGACAGGTGGTTACACACAATAGGTACACAATCCACCTTGTAACCACTTATTATAATCTCTTAGCATAGAAAAGTCAAGCTTTTTGACGATTCTGCGTACGGTCATTTGCCTGTTGAATATTCACCATCGATAAATTGCTCCCGCGGGATTCTTCATTTTCACGGTTAAGTGTGGTCGGGGAACGGCCGAAATATCCGCTGGTAGTGATTCTGCATCTGTACAATATAGCGACGAAGGAGAGCGGATATGAATTTGGAAGAGTTGTTTCAGTGTCTTGAAAAAAATCGCCGGGAATTTATCGCCAGGCGCGCTGAAAAGGCCTGTTTCGCCGGTTCTGCCGTCCCACAAGAAGAAAATAATGGTGAGAAGCCGGCAAACGATGAGGCCGAGTCAGTACTGACGGAGGTTGGAGCTGGCTCACCTGCCGGACATTAAAGATTAAGCCGGCCAGGGCGCGATATTTCGCACCATCTGCACTGGAAATTTTGCAAAAAACAGTTGGCACGCCGTCATATTATCCTTATTGGTATTCCTGTTTTGGCAATTATTATGTAAGATAATGCCAGGTATAGGAAGGCAAAGTAATAATAGCCGGAAGCAAAGTCTCTGCCAACTTAATGTGAAACCCGGACGGTGTGAGCAAACGCTCGAAACAAAATAAACGTTCCAGAAGGCCTTTGGCTGCCAGGAGTAAAAAAGAGCAGCGAAGGGCGCCCAAATCTCCGCCGCCACAAAAAGAATCTGCAGCACAATCGAAACAAAAAACTGCTCAGACTGCGGCATCGCAACCGATAAGCCGCGGTCGGCTCTGGTTGTTTCGCCTCGTATCGGCCGTCTTTGTTCCTTTATTGCTCTTCGGACTGATAGAGGTTGTCTTACGCATCGTCGGCTATGGTTTTCCGCCGGCCGCCATCATCAAGTGTGAGGTTAACGGCACTGAATGTTATCGTGACAACGTTAAGTTCGCCTGGCAGTTCTTCCCGCCGAATATTGCCCGCCAATTCGGTCCATTCGTTTTTCCTTTGGACAAGGCGGACGGAACATACAGAATTTTCATCCTGGGTGGCTCTGCGGCACATGGTACGCCGCAACCCGAGTATGGCTTTGGCCGCATTCTTAGAGTCCTGCTTGAAGAAAGGTATCCCGGTACGAAATTCGAGATAATTCGCACGGCAATGCCGGCCATTAACTCTCACGTTGTTTTGCAGATAGCCAAAGACTGTGCTCGACACGATCCCGATCTATTTGTCCTGTACGTCGGCAATAACGAAGTTGTCGGTCCATACGGCGCAGGAACGGTCTTCTCGTCAATATCCGGCAATCTGTCACTGATTCGAGCTGCAATAGCGCTAAAGCGCGCGAGATTGGGCCAGTTGCTCGTGAACATCCTGGCAATGATTTCAGCGGACAATGACAGACCGGATGTTTGGCGAGGCCTAGAGATGTTTCTGGAAAAACAAGTGCGTTTCGACGATACTTCTCTGCAATATGTCTACAGGCATTTCCAGGAGAACCTAAAAGATATTATCCATGTTGGGCACAAGGCTGGTGCAAAGATCATTGTTTGTACGGTAGGCAGCAATTTGAAAGACTGCCCCCCCTTTGCCTCCCTTCATGACAATAACATCGCCGAGGCTAAAGAGAGCAAGTGGGATGAAATATATAAACGAGGAGTTCAATACGAAGAGGCCAGGCAATATAGAGAGGCAATCGAAAAATTCTTAGCGGCAGATGCGATCGACGATCGTTATGCAGATCTACAATTTCGTTTGGGTCGCTGTTATTGGGCTGTAGGTGAATACAAAGAGGCACGAAAAAGATATGTCAATGCGCGGGAGCTGGATACGCTTCGATTTCGTGCAGACAAAAGGATCAATGCGATTATTCGCGACGTGACCACCGGTGGGAAGACTAAAAGCGTTTGGCTTGCAGATGCAGTCGAAACATTCGAAAAGAACAGCCCCCATCAAACTCCCGGCGAAGAACTTTTTCTCGAGCACGTACATCTGAATTTCAAGGGTAATTATCTTCTGGCCAAAACAGTTTTTGATAAGGTCGAAGAAATACTGCCGGAAGAAATTAAACGTAAAAAAGCAGGTGACAGGCTGCCGTTGAGCGAAGACCAATGCGCCCGGCGTTTGGCCTATACCGACTGGGATCGATACAAGATTGCTATGGCTATACACAATGCATCTAAGAACGCGCCATATTCCAATCAGCTTTACCACGAGCAGAGATTTTCACGAGCCGCACAAAACATCCAGGCCCAAAAGACCGGATTCACAACCAGCGCTCTGCAAAATATTGCCGATGAGTATCGCAGCGCAATCAAGAGAAATCCCGGGGACTGGCTGCTCCATTGGCAATTTGCCGTGCTGTTAACGGAAGGGCTCAAAGACTATGCCGGCGCGGTTGAGCAGTATGGTTTGCTCCTGGAACACTCAAACTACGCTGCCGCGCACACGAATATCGGCGGCTTGCTTCACGAATTGGGCCACACCGACAAAGGTATTGCCCACTGTCAGGAGGCGATACGAATTAAGCCCACGTTTGCCGACGCGCACTTCAAGGTGGCAGGTATGTATGAAAGTCGGGGGCAGATCCAGAAGGCGTTAGACCACTACGACACGACGTTGCGACTGCGGCCAAATTACCTGAACGCACACTCTGGTCTTATCAGGATTTTGGAGAGACAGCAGCGGATTGACGAAGCCGTAAAATTGTATCGTAAGACACTGCCTTACATGAAGACACCAGCGCACAAGGCCGGTGTTCACTGTAAAATAGCTGATCTTCTGCTGAAGCATGGGCGACCGAAGGAGGCAATCGCAGAACTTAATACCGCTCTGCGAGCAGATCCGAATTCAGCCCAGGGTCGCCAGAGGATGCAAGCTTTGCAGAAAGGACTGCGGGGGGAGAACTGAATTCGGACAACCAAAGGAAGTTCCGGAGCATTGCCCGAACTGCGGGAAAGAGATGCGCGAGTAAACACACGGGTTTATAGAAATGTTAGGATGGGCAACGAGCGCCAAGAGTACACGTTACCCATCCGAAATGTTGTTTTAGGCCAAATATATTTACTTATCAGCAGAGCGCCTGGATGCCAAGACAGCATCCACTGCGCTTACTACGTTCGCTTAGTGGCTGCCATCCGACGCAACGTCTATTTCGGCCAGTGTTTTATCAGATCTTCTTTTGTGAAGTGTTTTGCTATCTCCGGTGCAGATTCATCCAGCCTGTAAGGATAGATAGTTATCTGCCTTGGCGGAAGCCTGTCAGGCACGATTTTGGGAGCGGGAGGTCCTACGGGCTCGTTGTCCGGTGCGGTGTTTTTCTGCTTCTTTTTCTTTGGATTTTGATTATCTTCGGGAGATTCTATGACTCCCGCGGATATAACGGGACTTCCCTGGAGGGAATCAACCAAATCGCGTTTTGCGTACATTGCCGCTTCTTCGGCGGATTCGAGTCTGCGCCTTGCCGCTTCGTATTGCTCTTTCTCGGCGAGCAGCGCATAGTAGGGAAGAATATGCTTCAGGTCGATATATTTCGCAAGTATCCTGGCCGATAGCGCCGCATCATCCGGATATAATATTGCTATTCTATCTCCTATGCCGTCGGCCTTCTTCTGGCCGTTAATTGCACCCGCGCCGAGCGCAATTAGTACTACAATACAGGGCAGCAACGTGATCGTCTTTCCTTTGGCGAGTCGCATTTGACACCTCCTCAAAAATATTTTTGTGTCACCCCGCTCACAACGAGCAAAACAGAAATCCTGTCCGTAGGGTCCGATATAAAATAGCCTCTTGGCGCATGAATGTCAACTTTTATTTGCAGAATTTGTTGCAAAGCAGCATTTTTGCGGACGATAAAGTAACCTCGTTCGTTCTGTTCTATTTCTCTGATCGATATAAACCTTTGTTATGGAGTAACTTACTTAGTGATAGTTATTTGCGTGGGGTGATAGTGATGCCCGAAAAGTACCTATTCGACTGCAGATCTGTATTAACTATCGAAGTGTGAAGATCGTGATTTCGGGTCTAATGCTGAGCTTAGCTCTTCCGACCCGGCCGAGACCGCGGTTGACGTACAACTTTGTGCCATCGACCTGGTACATACCGGAGTGGAAGCGGCGGCGCGAGAAGACACCCGAGGGATCCCGCCAGAACCTGGTCTTTCTGCCGTGTGTGTGGCCGCTCATGACGGCGTGCGCTTCGTAATCGCCGAGGTGCTCGATGCCGCGTGGATTGTGCATTAGTGCGATTGTGGCCTGGTTTTCGGGCACGCCTGCGAAGGCCTCGTGAGGTCGGAAATCGCCTACCCTCAAATCGCCCAAGCCGACAAGCCAGAGCGGGTAGCCGTCTATATCCAGAACGGTCGCCTCGTTTCGCAGAACTGTGATTCCGCTTGTCTCCATGCCCCTGGTAAGGCGGTTGAGAAGGTGGCTTCGGCGGCTGGTCGAATGGCTGGAAACGCCGTAATCGTGGTTGCCCAGGCAGGCATAGGTGCCAAAGCGGCTCTCGATGTCGGCCAGCAGTCTGACGACCTTTCTCCTGAACGTGCCTCGGAAATCGTATGTAATGTAATCTCCCGTCAGCACGACCATGTCGACGTCGAGCAGATTGATCCGGTCGATGCAGCGACGCAAATATCCGCCGCTGACGGTTCTGCTATAGTGAAGATCGCTAATGTGGGCTATGCGCTTGCCGTGCAGCCGGCCATTGTGATTGTGCATATCCAAATCGACTTGAACGACTTCGGTCCACTCCGGGCCAAGTCCATTTATATCGATTGCCCAGCGAGTGCAGAATCCGAGGGATCCAAGAGCGGCGCCTTTCAAATAGCGCCTCCGATCAATCGCATTTTCTTTTTCTGTTGTCGTTACGAAGTTTGTACGCATAAAGCTAAATCAGTCGATCCTGCACAAATTATACTCTACGTGGGCGAAATGGCAAGTGTTTGCCGGAATTTTGCGGTAGATAGGAAAAATCGGTACTTTCATACTCTTAATTCTAATCGTGTAGAACCGGATCGGTGCGCCAGTTTTTCTGGGCCTCGTGGGCGTATTTTCTGACTCGCGGGCGTCGCTCGCGCAGCCGGACGGACTCGATTCCCAGATAATGGCCCGTGGATGCGGTATTTTTGCCGACGCATTCGAGACGCAGCTTGTATTCGCCCGGATCGGGCCAGAAATCCAGCAGATGATGCTCGCGGCTTATAATATCCGCGCTGTAAAGGTCCATTACCGGACCGAGCTTAACGCCATCCAGATATGCCTGATACTTGCCGAAGTCGTAGGAGTGGGTCATGACCAGCAGGAGCCGCAGGGGCTCTTTCTTGTCGATTTTAAAGGGGATCTCGATCCAGGCATCTTCTTTCGCCTGCGGCTTGTAAAGCAAATGCCCGTCAGGGTAGATGTTGAGATTCTGGGCCGCTGCCTTTCCCCGTCCATGATATTCAGCATCGGTGTATGCCTTTGCCGCGACTATTCGATCTAAGTTGGGCAACTTTCGCTGCCGGGCGTGGGGCGCTCTGGCTTTGAAGGTGGGCCGGCCGCTCTGGTACCAGAACGCCACGCTGGAATAGTCGTCCTCGCGCTCGTTCCAACTTATCGATTTGTAATCGGGATTCTCATCGGGAGAGATCCAGCCGTAATGCTCGAAAGTGACCCGGATACCTTTGCTGAAGACAATCGGATCGCTGATGTGCCAGCGATAGGCGCTGGTGTGGCCGCCGACTATGCCCCATTGATCGAAGTAGGGGGTGCCAAAGTAGGGCGTGCCGGTCGTCTTGAGGCCCCAGGCACTGAGAAAATAATCCTCCGTACCCGTGCCCCAGATCGAAGCTTTTTTCTCGCCGTCTATGTAGATCTTCTCGTCGCCTTCCCCAAACCAGGAGGGGCTGCGCGTTCGCACGCTCAGTACTGTGCCTACGTAGTGGCCCTTTCCTTCGGTATCGAGGAGAACGTAATCCTTGCCATTTTGCGTGGGATATTCCTGGCGGTACTGCGCATAGAAGTAGGGCGTATCGGCTGCTACGGCGTCCTTCTTGATCCAGTCGATATTGTAGTATAGCAGGCTGATTGGCTTTTCACTCTGATTGACGACCTCGATTCTCGCAGACTTGCGAAACGGCATGTGCCAGAAGCAATTGTACGAGTCGGCGTCCTCAACGATGACCGGCAAACTGATTACTTCGCTGCGCTTGCCGAAGCTGTTTGCGAAGAAGTCGCCCACCGGCGCCTCGACGCCAGGGCGTTTGCTGCCGTCCCAATACATCCGCAGGAGCATTTCCTGATGGTTGGCCGAGCCGTTCTTCGCCCAACTGTGAGGCTCGGGGCCCAGAAACGTCATCCAGATATGTGTGATAACTCCGGGTCCCTTGACATCCATCAGGACTTTGGTGTCTCCCGGCAAGACGTTCTTGTTGTCCCAGTTGCTATTCGGATCCGGCTGGCCGTTCGGATCAAACTTTCCGTCCGGCCCGATTTTGTGTGTAGAGCTCTCGCGCATGCTTTTTCCCTCATGCGGCTGGGCCAGGTCCGCCAACGAGCCGCCAAGCAAAGGCTGCGAAATGCAGAAGCAGAGCGAGAAGGTAAGCAGAATCAACAATGACACTCTCGTTACAACTCGGCGATGGATATCAGTCATCTTCATTTCCTTCCATATATTCTTAACCTACCAATCATTATAGGGACATTCTATCAGCGCCGGCAAGGGCGGACAAGCTCGCAGGTAACGATTGTTTCCTTGTTTATCGGCGCCTGATTCAATAAACTTACTTGTATGAGTTTCGGTTCGGTTCGTGCGAAATGGGTCGCCAAAGAAAAAATCTGATTTGCCGGAAGGAAACAACGTGAGACACCGCATATCTGTAACATTCATAGCACTGGTAATCATTTGCCCGGCCTATCAGTTACACGCAGATGAAGCTTCCGCTAAAAAAAAGGCAGTAAAGGCTATGCGCCGGGCGACTGAGTTCTTCCGTACTCAAGTCTCCACCGAAGGCGGCTATCTCTGGCGTTATAGCGAGGACCTTTCCGACCGCGAAGGCGAAGGTACGGCTACTGATACGATGAGCTGGGTTCAGCCGCCGGGGACGCCGTCTGTCGGTATGGTCTTTCTGACTGCCTATGAGTCCACCGGCGATTCGTACTATCTCGATGCGGCCCGAGACGCAGCCTACGCCCTGGTCAGGGGCCAGTTGCGCTCCGGCGGATGGGACTATCGCATCGAATTCGATCCGGATCGGCGTCAGCGCTATTCGTATCGCGTCGATCCCAATCCAAGGCAAAGTGCGCGGAATGTCAGCACTTTAGACGACAACAATACGCAAGCGGCGGCGCGCCTGCTGATGCGGGTCGACCGGGCGCTCGATTTCAAGGATGAGAAGATCCATGAAGCGGCCCAGTTCGCTCTATCGGCGATTCTCGACGTCCAGTACCCCAACGGCGCCTGGCCCCAGCGTTTCACGGCCCCTCCCGACGCGGCGAAATTCCCCGTCAAGAAAGCCTGCTACCCTGAATACTGGTCGTGGACGTTCCCCGGGCGCGATTACAAGAGCTTCTACACCTTCAACGATAGCAGCATAGCCGATACGATCGATATCATGTTGGAGGCGTTCGACATATACGGCAAGCCGGAATACCGAGCGGCGGCGGAAAAGGCCGGGGATTTTATCATACTGGCCCAGATGCCCGAGCCCCAGCCGGCATGGGCCCAGCAATACAACGCACAAATGCAGCCGGCCTGGGCGCGGAAGTTCGAGCCGGCGGCCATCACGGGCGGCGAGTCGCAGGGGGTGATGCGAATATTGTTAACTCTCTATCGCGAAACCGGCAGGAAGAAGTACCTAAAACCATTACCGCGAGCCATAGAGTACCTGCGCCGGTCCCGCCTGCCCGACGGGCGCCTGGCCAGATTCTATGAATTGAAAACCAATAAGCCGCTTTACTTGACCAGAGGCGACTACAAAGTTACATACAGTGATGCCGACATGCCGACGCACTACTCTTTCAAGCAGTCCAATGGAGTCGAGGCCATAGCGACCGAGTACGAGCGTCTGAAGAGTCTGGATACAGCGAAGCTAAAACAACCCAGCAAGGCGACTCCTCCGCGCATCACGCGGTCTCTGGCAGTCCGCGCCAAAGCGGCCATAGACAGTCTCGACGACCAGGGTCGCTGGGTAGAAAAGGGCAAGATGAGAAAAGACGCCGACAACGCATCCGCTCGCCGCATCATCGATTGCTCGACGTTCATCAGCAACATGCGAACTTTGAGCGCCTATTTGGCTGCCGCGCGATAAACCCAACCGGTATTTGAATCATTTGTTGTACTGGAAATACTCGCCCCAGGTCATCAGAACGACGGGGATCTTGTTGTTATTAAGATTGCTGAGTGTACGCACCACGCCCTGTCGGCCGTCAACGATGTGCCGGATTTCATTTTCGTGGCCCGGGATAATGAGTTCGGGATCGATCGCTGTAATCTTCTTTTGCATTCCGCCGTCCCGGCAGTTGATGAACAGTATGTCAACGTCGTGCTTCTTGCCGATTCCCTTCATCCATTTGTCGTAGTCGCTGCCGCGGCTCTGATCGCCCATGTGCATGAAGCTGACGCCGTCGGCTGTCACCAGATACACGGGGTTGGGCAGTGTTGAGCCCTGGCTGCCCGGAAACGCGACGAACGGTACGCCGGTTACCTGGCCCTCATACGTTCCGGATACACGTACGAGTGATTTCTCTATATCCGATTTCGGCCAGAGCACGCTCGGGACTACCACCTTCTTGCCGAGAGCCGCCATTTCATGCGCAAACGCCACGTCCGCGTGATCGGGGTGGTCGTGACTGATAAACGCCACGTCGACTTGCCTGGCAATGGTCCGCAACTGCTCCTTGGTCATCGCCACCTTGCGATAGCCGTGCGAAACGTCGAAGGCAAAAGCATGATTGGGCGTCTTGACGACGAAAGTGAAATTGTAGAACTTCCAGATTCGCGCGCCTTTGGCAGGGGGGCTGGTGGATTGAAGGTGCTTCAATCCCCTCCGGGCTCGCTTCTGGAAATAATCGGCAATCACATCGAGCACGGGCGCTTCGCCAAGATGGATCGGATCGTCCATCGCCGCGAGTGCCTGAATGCGAATAAAGGGAGGATTCACTTGCGGCGGATGTGCTCGCAACGTCTCATCCGCCCAGTTCAGAGTTTCGGCGGCCCAGCGGTCGCGCAGCTCAATGATATGCTTTGGAATCGCAGGATACCGGATAAAAGGATCGAGCAGCCCGTCTTCAAGCGTCTCCTGGCCGTACTTGTTCTGAGCCTGGCAGATGGTTGAAATACAAGTGAGAATAGTCAACAAGAGATACTTCACGCTGCGAATCGCCATGATTAGGCCCCTTTCTGGTTTCTGTGTGTTCTTGTTTCGCGATTATAACGATAACGGGCGTCCGTCGATAGTGACAGACGCCCGAGGTTAGCCGATCGTAGTTTTACTCTATATCACTCAAATGTTCCTGGGCATCACAAAAGGCTCGCGATAGGAGCACGCGACGTACTTGTTGGCCTTTTCGGCGTCTGGCCCGACGAATCGCTCGGCCTTACGGTCGTAGGTCAGTTGCGGTCCGAGGACGAATGGCTTTTCCGTCAGATCAACACTGTTGCCGGCCAATTGCTGTAACATATCCGTCAGCGTGTACAACGCGTCCTTGTGTGTTTGCATGCTCTGGTAAGCCTCGTCAAGCGTCGCTTCGGAGCCGGCTCGCCAGGCAACGTTGGCCTGGTGGCAAATGACCGTGCTGAGGTGGCCAATCTCTATCTCAGCGGCGAGGTCCTCTCGGCGGCCGCTGCGAACCGCATCGATGAAGTTTTGGTCGTGTCCTGAGCCGCCGGTCCCCTTATACTGATAGATTCGCTCGTCCTTCTTGTCATAAGCGCCGCCGCCGCCGCGCGAGAGCTTTATCATAGCATCCTCGCACTGAATGCAGTTGCCGCCGCCCCAATTGAGGTACCGCGCGCCGCCTCCGCCGCGCCGGCGCCAGGGGTCTTTCAAATTGCGGACATCGATAACAAACGGGATCCCATCGTAGTCGCACAGGGCAAAGTGCATGTTGGGTGTCTCGCCGTTATCGTCCCAGAGGAAGCGATTGCCGCCCGCTACGATCCTGGTCGGGACATCGTCCCAGCCCATCACATGGCGCAGATCGTCAAGATAATGCACGCCCCAGTTGGCCATTTCGCCGTCGCCCCAGTTCCACTGCCAGTGCCAATCGTAGTGGAATTGTTTTCGCATTACCGGCGTCATCGGAGCCGGACCGGCCCAGAGATTGTAATCAATGTTCTCGGGAACGGGCTGCGGACTCGTTACTTTCCCAATCGAGTCTCTCACTCCCAGCCTGGAGCAGTGCACCCAAAGCACTTTTCCCCACCTGCCCGCTTTGATGTCGCGAGCGACTTCCTGCACGGCAGGGCACGACCTATGCTGCGTTCCGGCCTGCACCACGCGGTTGTACTTGCGGGCGGCCTTGACCATCTTGCGACCCTCTTCGATCGAGTGGCTGACCGGCTTTTCCACGTAAACATGCTTGCCCGCCTGGCAGGCGTAGACGGTCATCAGCGAATGCCAGTGATTCGGCGCCGCTATTACAAGTGCGTCGATATCCTTGCGCTCCAGCAGCTCCCTGATATCGGCGTAACCGGTTACATTAGTACCGTAATCCTTCTTGCATCTTTGAACCCAGCCATCAAGAACCTTGCTATCGGGATCACAAACGGCCACAACGTTGACTCCGGACAGCTTCTGGAAATTCTTAATGTGCCCGCCGCCCCGGCTGCGAATGCCCGCTACGGCGACGCGTACTTCGTTATTTGCTCCACGGACGCCGGTCACAAAGCCCGAGTGCGATGATAGGGCCGCATAGGAGCCCGCAGTTGCGGTGATGCTTTTTTTGAGGAAATTTCGACGACTGACTTTGTTCATGATATGATCCTTTACTCAAATATTTTACAGTACCAGATTCACGTATGCCGGCCCCGGGCCTCCTGTCGTCAACAGGCCCCAAAAGCCCAACTTTACTATCTTAACGAGAATCGTTGCGAAGTCAACTCATTTGTCTTTGGCAGGATTCTCCCGGATGCGAACAACGAACATCTGGCGTGTTCCATCAGCGGTGAAGCCCGGCACCAGGATCGCATCGCTGGTTCGATTCCAGCGCGGCGCCGGGTCTATTCGAAGGTCGCCTCTGACATGTGGTCCGCGGCTGAATCCCTGCGAGCGGATATTTGCCGCGTCGGCAAGCCGCAGCAGGACGTAATAGTTCTTGCCGCTGCGGCCGAAGCCATTGGCGAACCAGTTGCCGTCCGGAGAGAAAGAAATGTCATCGCCGGGTTTGGGAATGATCTCAGGGGTGCCGATCTGGCCGACAATCTCCTTCTTGTCCACGTCGTAAAGCACCTGGCGGGCGCCCTGTCGCCCTATGACCTGAGAGCCTTGTCCCCACTCGGGATGGCCGCCTATGAAAGTCTCATGGGCCGTCAGGCCCGTTCCATCAGGTTTGATGGTGCAAGGTACGTTGATCCGCATGGTCGAGTCGCCGATGCGACCGCGCAGATAGAAGTAGATTCGGTCGCTTCGGCGGTTCCAGAGCGTATGGTTGATGTACAGCGAAGCCTCATCGACGTCGGGCTTCAAGGGACGCACCAGCTCGGCCAGACGCCGGAAGGAGACGAGCAGCCGCTTCACGCCCGATTTCGGGTTGATTATGAAGATGCCGTCGTCATCGGGGGCTTCTTGGCCGGTCGTCCAGTCAAATCCGCCCGGATAGCCGGTAACCGGGCGCAAACGGGCCATACGTCCGTAGTTGATCGCCAAGAATGTGCTGCCGTCCTGAGCTACACCGGAATTGCCCACCGAAGCGTCGGTGTAGCGAAACTCACGTATGCGTTTGCTCCGGCCGATGTCGTATAGAACGGTGAAGATTCTATTTGTTCGCGGATCGCGATCGTTGAAAAAGAACTGTGTCTCGGCGGACGCCGGGTTCCAGTAAAACATCGTTCCCTGTTGAAAATTCCACCCTCGGGTCTGATCCACTTTCACAACCTTGTTGGCCTGTTGAGTGTCAATGAGCACAACATCAGCGGCAGCCCCCGGATCGGGCATGTGGTCATGATAATTCGTCCGCAGGGCGAGGATGTATCTTCCGCCGGCGTTCCAGGGAATAGTCCTGGATTGGCCGATATAGCCGAAGAAGTGGTGTTTCGGTCCGAACGTGATCTGCTCCACCGTCAGACCGAGGCTGCCGGATTCGGCTCCGAGTGCCGCTGAACGGTTAATGATTAACGTCAGAATAATAAAAAAGCAGACTTTCTTCACTTTGACTTTGTGATCGGGCTGGTTATCTTTCATTTTTGCCTCGTTCTACCGGAGTTGCTCTACGTTAATTGGCAGGCTCTACCATAGAGCCTAATCACGTATAGGTTACCATATTGTTGCCGATACTGCGAGCAGGAATGAACTCGTGCCGGATGGATGGCATGAGACGAGAGAAGACTTTTGTAGAAGAGGATTAAGAAAAAGCCCCTGCCTCTCGGAGGGAAAGAGGTAACAAAGCAGGGGCTTAAACGAGCTGCGAACCTGCGTCCGCAGCTTCAGAAACTAATTTTCCATAACATCTTACAGTGTTCTGCGTCTTCGCAGATAGCCAACAATGCCCACACCCAGGCTGCTCAGAATAATGGCGCC
>Ga0180431_10004414_pt1 | contig 17580 bp, 17 predicted proteins | sample SS_ome_11_FD_132459 | JGI IMG/M metagenome (GOLD analysis project Ga0180431, IMG submission 132459) | Hypersaline lake sediment archaeal communities from the Salton Sea, California, USA - SS_1_MS_1 metaG | ecosystem: Environmental > Aquatic > Non-marine Saline and Alkaline > Hypersaline >... | reverse complement strand
TAGGACTCGCTGCAGTGCCGGCAGGAGCATTCAAGACACGTACTGTTCGCGCCCAGCTCGGACTGCCGGAGGAACAGATCCCTCTCTACCTGATTCCAGTGGGTCGAATGCCCTAGGCGTGCAGCGAGACACGCATCAAGCATTCGGTTGAATCTTGTAGAAGCCCCTCCTACACTTGTCTCTACTGCCCGAACCCGCAGCCGGGCATCGCTTATAAACACACCGCAAATCGGAAAGGAGCATGAGGATGGAATTTGGAGACGAGAGAGAGTTGTTCGATACCATGGAGCAGAAGCTCTATTCTTCAGTCATCTCAGACGTACTCGACAAACTGGGATACCGCAAGCAGGCGATGAGGGCAGACATAAACCCGATGTGGCCTGGCGCCGTGGTTGCCGGACGAGCTCACACCTGTCTGAGCGTAGACATCTACGAGACGAAAGAGAACCACTACGCAATGGAAATCGAGGCTGTGGACACCCTGAAGCCAAACGACGTGCTTGTCGGAGGCACTAACAAGTCGACCGAGACCGCCCTCTGGGGAGAGCTTCTGTCGACCGCTTCGCGTGCCAGGGGCGCGCGAGGAGCAATCGTGGACGGCTACACACGAGACCTGGTTCGTATTCGCGAGATGCAGTTTCCCATGTTCGCCACAGGTACGAGACCTCTTGACTCTATGGGCAGGAGCATAGTCATCGAATATGGCAAGCCGGTCATGTGTGGCGACGTGCTTGTCAATGAAGGCGACATCGTCTTCGCCGACATCGACGGTGTCGTTGTCATCCCGAAGGCCATCGAGCAGGAAACCATCACGGCCGCCTTCGAAAAGGCGAGTGCCGAAGACACGGTCAGGGACGAACTCCTCAAGGGTTCGCTTCTTGGAGATGTGTACAAGAAATACGGAGTCCTGTAGCTCTCAGGGGCCCGGGGACGGGCCCCTTCGCATTTCTGGAAGAACCAGGAGGGAAAGGTGAAGATAACAGGGATCGAGGCAATCGAACTTCGGCTACCGGAAGACCAGATCGAGGACAAGTGCTCCTCGGGTCAGGACGCGCTTATCGTGAAGATACACACCGACGAGGGCATCACTGGCATCGGCGAGATCGATTCATCTTCGCGCGTCGCCAAGGCGGCGATCGAGGCGCCGTTCAGCCACTCTGTCACGTCTGGTCTCTCGCGCCTCCTCGTGGGCGAGAACCCTCTGGACTATCGCGTCCTGTACGAGAAGCTCTACCAGGCAACGTTCTACTATGGCCGCCGCGGCGTAGTCATCCATGCCATGGGCGGTATTGACATGGCTTTGTGGGACCTGGCAGGCAAGTACTACAACAAGCCTGTACATCAACTCCTCGGGGGCGCATTCCACACAAAGGTGCGTGCCTACGCAAGCATTCTGTTCGGCCGTGACGGCAACGAGACAGCCGAAATCGGACGAAAGTGGGTGACCAAGGGGTACACCGCAGTCAAGTTCGGATGGCACCCGATGGGAGAGAGCGAAAAGGTTGATCTCGACCTTGTCGAAGGCGCACGCAGGGGTGTCGGCCCTGAAAACGACGTGCTCATCGATGCCGGTTGCTGCTGGGACACGCTCACCGCCATACGACGCGCGCGGCAATTCGAAGACTACGGCATCCTCTGGCTGGAGGAACCGCTGCAGCAGGACAACCTTGAAGGTTACATGAAGCTCAGCAATTCGTCGCCAGTGCCCATAGCTGCGGGCGAAGGCGACGCCGGGCGCTTTGCCTGGAAGGACCTCATTGAGAGAGGTGGAATTCACATCGCTCAGATCGACCTTGCTCGCAACGGCTTCACAGAAGCCATGAGGGTAGCCGACATGGTCGAGGACAAAGGACTACGGGTCGTCAACCACTTCTACACCACCGGGATCAACCTCGCAGCTGGCCTTCAGTTTCTTGCCGCTCGCAAGTCTACCTTCATCCTCGAGTACTGCGTGGAAGAAACCCCGATGCGATGGAACGTCACGAAACAGAAGATGCTCATAGACGCCGAGGGATATGTGGAGATTCCGACTGGGCCGGGACTGGGAATCGACCTGGATGAGGACACTGTCGACAGGTTCCGCATCTCCTAGGATGCTGACTTGAAGAAGAGGAGGAAGGGCGAGTATGGCCATACAGGCAATCGTCTTCAACCCTGAAGACAACACTGCAGTTGCCCTCGTGGACCTTCCTGAAGGGATGGAGCTTGATCTCAAGACCGGCGAGCTTACGAGACACGTCCAGCTTGTCGAGCCGATAAGCTACCAGCACAAGTTCAGCGTCGTGCCCATCAAGCAAGGCGACAAGATACTCAAGTACGGTCAGGTCATCGGAGAGGCGACCGCTGACATCCGTCCCGGCGAACATGTCCACATCCACAACATGGTTGGCCTGCGACTCAAAGCCGCAGGCATGGCCTGAGAGGAGGTTGCAGCATGGAGTTCTGGGGATACCCTCGGCCTGACGGAACCGCAGGGACACGCAACTACATCGGCGTCATCGTGAGCGCCGCCTGCGCCAACGACCCCGGCCAATGGATAGCCAACGCGGTGCATGACGCAAGACTTTTCACGCACAAGCAGGTGTGTGGGCTCGTGACTCCGGACAAGGAGGTCGTGGAGCGAACGCTGGTCAACCTGGGCAGAAACCCGAATCTGCACGGAGTGCTTGTCGTTGGCCCGGACTGTGCCGACTCCGACCCCGATGGCATCGCCGCACGAATCGCCGCCTCGGGCAAGCCGGTTGACGTCTGTAAAGTCCATGCTGAAGGCGGCGTCATGGTTGCCGTCCAGAAGGGCATCGACATCGTTCGCAAGATGGACGCCGACGCCTCAAGAATACGCCGTGAACCTATGCCACTGTCCAAGTTGCGCCACGGAGTCGAATGCGGAGGTTCCACTCCGCTATCCGGTGCCGTCACAAACGCCGCGCAGGGACATGCACTGGACAACGTCATCAAGCATGGTGGCAACGGAGGATTCAGCGAGACTACCGAGGTTATTGGCGCTGAACACATCATCGCCGAAAGAGCAGTCAATGAAGAGGTCAAACAGAAGATGCTCGCGGTCGTCCGTGACTTCGAGGCCTGGTTGAAGAGGTCGGGCTTCGACTTCCTTCGCGCCAACCCGGATGCACAAAACGTTGAGGACGGCATCAGCTCTATCGAAGAGAAGGCGCTTGGAGCAATCCACAAGGGCGGCACCACTCCGCTCACGGAAGTTGTCGACTACGCGGAGATTCCTGAAGGCAAGGGCATGTGGTTCATGAACACTCCGGGCAATGACATGATGTCAGTCACAGGTCTCGCTGCTGGTGGCTGCAACATCATCACGTATTCGACTGAGGGGGCCGCGCCGTACGGATTCCCCTGGGTGCCTGTCATAAAGCTCACCGCGCGCAAAGACCATTTCAAGAAGTATCCTGACTTGCTTGACTATCTCGTGGATATCGAGCAAGCCCTCACGAACATCGACTCTGTTGGTGAAGACCTCTTCAACTACATGATTGAGGTCGCCAACGGCCGCAAAACCCAGAGTGAGATACTCGGATACACGTGCGCGCAGGATATCTGGCGCGTCGTGCCGGCATCGTAAGCACTACGCAGGGCGAGGGGGAGACGGCAACAGAAGTGCCACCACCCCCTCGCACCCTTTCCTCGATCGACTGCTAGACGAGGCCCCAGTCCCGATACCCTTGCTGGATAAGCTTGAGGTAGTCGGCCCCGGGCTTCGCCTCGGGCAGTTGCCGCATCTTCAGATAAGTGACAGCCTCGATGGCATCTCCGAAGTCATCGAACACAATCACATTGATGCGGTTGTAATCCCGCGGATAGTTCTCGTACTTGTCCAGTGCCCGCAGACACGCTGCGTCTATTTCGTAGAGCGCCCCTGGAACCCGCTCACCATGTGTCAGTATCACCGTCGCCGTACCGCCACCCTCCGTCCTGGAAGACAGCGTAAACAGCAACTTGTAGTTCGGAAGCGTCGCACTTGTCAGCGGCTTGGCACCGGGACACAGCCTTGACATGTTAGCTTTGGACAGGTTAGCGCCGTAGGCGAAGTATTTCATGGCCAACTCGTGCACTCTGACGGGACGTAGGCCCGCCAGGCGTGCGAACTAGCAGCCCACCTTGTTCGTCAGTTCGGCAAATTCGTCCATCGGAATGACAGACCAGGTCTCTGTCTGGATGCCGGGATCGAGGTAGGAAATGGACAGGGGAACGCTGGCAGCTTTCTCCTGGTCCGGCGCATCGTAGACAAACGCCATGTCATACGGTCCGAGAATGCCGTAGGTTCCGACAAGCTTCACTCCAAGCCCTTCGATCCTCTTGGCACTTTCCTGCCATTCTTTGCAGAAATTCGAGATTCCGCGCGCCTCCTGATGTGTGAACCGCACCATCGTCATATACATTGCCATCGCCATGCCCTCCTTCCCGCGTCTGCACACTCTCTGTAGCACACACAATTGCACACTGCAAAACGTCAGATGCCCGCGCGATGGCAATGCCATCGCGCGGGCATCTTGGGATTACAGCTCGTGATGCCTCCTGCCCTAAAACAAGAGCAGGATAAGGCCGAATATGATCAGGTATATCCCCACCAGGTAATTGAGGATCTTGGGAAAGACCATAACTATGATTCCGAACACAAGACTGGCTATGCCGAGGAGCGTCCCTGATGCACCAAACACGGTTTCCTCCCTCCTCTTTGTACTGTCGACTGGCCCTATTCTGCCAGAAGCGATACCTCGCAACAACGGCTATCCTGGTACCACCTGTTGATGCCCCATCGCCAGGACGGCCGCCCCGAGCAAAGGGGAGTCATCACCCAACATCGCGGTCCTGATATCCACTTCACATGCCCAAGTCACATACGCACGCTCGCGCGCGATTCGCGCCGCAGGTTCCAGAAGTGGGGCACCTATCTTGGTAACTCCTCCTCCTAGCACTATCATCTGCGGATTGAGAAGATTGATCAGGTTGGCCAATCCAATGCCCACGTAGTGGGCAGTGATGGCTATCATTTCCTGCGCCAGCGCATCCCCCTGTGCCGCAGCTATCGCGACAAGATGGGCATCGACTCTGTCCATGTCCCCGCCTGCCAGCTCAGCGATCAGGCTGTGATTGCCCTCTTCGATTCGCCTCACTGTCCTCTCAGCCAGGGCTCTCCCCGCAGCAAGAGCTTCCCAGCATCCCTTCCCGCCACACGGGCATTCGGGACCATCTACATCGATAGTCATGTGTCCCACCTCACCCGCCGCACCACACGCACCCTCCAGCAGCCGTCCTCCTGAGATGATGCCTCCCCCAATCCCGGTGCTGACAGTCACGTACACCATGTCGGCAACCGACCGGTGCAGTCCATACTCCCACTCTCCAAGCGCGGCGAGCGTGGCATCGTTACCAAGCGAAACGTCCTTGCCAAAACGCTCGCGCAGCATGCTCCTGAGAGGCGTCCGCCTCAAGGCAGGGACATTGGGAGAGAAAACGACCACCCCCTCGCTCGTGTCGATGATACCTGCGGAGGAGACTCCTATGGCGCCCACATCGTCGAGTATGATACCTGCGCCATCCATGACATTTCGTGCAACGCCTTCCACAGCGTCACACAGCGCAGTCTCGCTCTCGCTCTCCGGCGTCTCAACCCGGCCCTTCGCCAGGATTCTTCCGCCCGGGTCAACAACCGCCGAGGCAATCTTGGTACCCCCAATGTCGATGGAGAGGACGGGCGCGTGCTGCTCAAGTTCATTCATAGCTGGAGCATACTACGTGCGCGCGCCATTTGTTGTCAACGTTGCGGGGCACCAATTACAATATCCACAATGATAGGCTTCGAAGAAATCCGCAAACTCGCACAGGTTACCCCTTCCAAGATTCTCCTTCTCGTCATGGACGGCGTCGGCGGCCTGCCTCATCCCGATACGGGGAGGACGGAGCTCGAGACAGCAGTAACCCCCAATCTGGACCGACTGACCTCCGAGGGAGTCTGCGGAATGACCTACACCGTGGGGCTCGGTATCACGCCGGGCAGCGCCCCGGGTCACATGTCTCTTTTCGGTTACGAGCCCTTGAGGCACCAATTCGGACGGGGCGTCGTTGAAGCCCTCGGACTGGACATCGAAGTTGGTCCGGGCGATGTGGTCGCGCGAGGCAATTTCTGCACGGTGGACGAGCAGGGAATCATTACGGACCGACGTGCGGGCAGAATACCAACTGAGGTAAGCAAGGGACTGTGCGCCCTTTTGAACGACCGTGTTTCCGTGCATGGCGTAGAGACGACGTTCTTCGCAGGAAAGGAACATCGTTTCGTGTTGAAGCTCCGCGCACACGGCCTATCCGAGAAAGTGGCCGACACCGACCCGCAGCATGAAGGAATGAAGCCCATGGAGCCCAGACCTCTGGACCCTACAGCGCGGCGAACTGCCGATGTGGCCGGCGAGATTGTTGCGCAGGCTCAAGAGATTCTCAGTGGCCAGCATCCAGCAAACATGTTCGTGCTCAGGGGCTTCTCGGAGCATCCGGACTATCCCTCCATCAACGACATCTACCGACTGACACCGGCGTGCATCGCCACCTATCCGATGTACCGCGGAGTGTCGCGTGTCGTGGGCATGGACATACTTCCCGCAGGCGAGACGCTCGAGGAAGAGGTTTCCACCCTCAAGCGCTACTATGACAGCTATGACTACTTCTTCCTGCACTACAAGAAGACTGACGCCCGAGGGGAGGACGGAGACTTCGAAGCCAAGGTCCAGGCCATCGAGGAGTTCGACCGCGTTCTGCCTTCCATCCTCGAACTCAATCCGGACGTGGTCATCGTCACAGGAGACCATTCAACCCCTGCAACAATGGCCGGACATAGCTGGCACACGATTCCGGCAGTCCTTCGCTCCAGCCTCTGCCGAACGGACTCCGTGACCACATTCAACGAGACGGCGTGCCAACAGGGAGGGTTGGGTGTCTTTCCGGCAGTCGACCTGATGACGCTCGCGATGGCCAACGCGTTGAAACTGAACAAGTTCGGGGCCTAGGCATCAAAGGGGGGCTTCTCTTCTTCTTCGTCCGAACCCATCGCCCCTTCCATCTCGAGTTGTTCCATGATTCGCGCCGCGCGAGGATAGCCGATTCGGAGCCGCCTCTGCAAGAACGAGGCCGATATCTGCTTGTGCTCTGAGGCCAATTGCCGTGCCTGCTCAAGCATCGGGTCCGCCGCAGGCACTCTCCTGCCATCTCCGTCGGGCCCCTCGATCTCCTCAAGATTCACGATTGCCTGCTCGTGGCGCCGCTGCCCCGACCAGAATTGCACGATGCGCTCCATCTCAGCGTCGCTCAGGAAGGTACCCTGCAACCGCTTGGGACGGCCAGCCTCGCTCGGCAGATAGAGCATGTCACCACGCCCCAGGAGCTTCTCTGCACCTGCGGTATCGAGAATCGTCCTTGAGTCCACCTGCGACGTCACGGCGAAACTGATACGGGTCGGGAAGTTCGCCTTGATGAGACCGGTGACTACATCGACGGACGGGCGCTGGGTCGCGACTATCAGATGAATACCCGTTGCTCGCGCCAACTGGGCCAACCTGCACAGTGAGTGCTCCACCTCATCGAACGCCGCCATCATCAGGTCGGCTAGCTCATCCACAACCAACACCAGATACGGCATCGCCTCGCCAGGCATTCGGTCCTTGTTATAGGCCTCTATGTTTCGCGCCTTTGCCTTGGCGAATTCCCGATAGCGGCGGTCCATCTCGGCGTTGAGCCAACGCAGCACCTTGACCGCCTTGTCTGCCTCGACAACAACCGGAGCCGCAAGGTGCGGAATCTCGCTGAAAGCAACGAGTTCCACTCTCTTGGGATCGACCAGTAACACGCGCAAGTCATCGGGGCTGTTGTGCATCAAGAGGCAGCAGATAATCGAGTCCAGGCAGACGGTCTTGCCGCTTCCAGTCGAGCCAGCAATAAGCAGGTGCGGCATCTTCGTCAGGTCCCCGGACACTGCCTCCCCTCCTGCCCCCTTGCCAAGTGCAACCGCCAGCTTCGTCTTTGCCTGCATCTTCTGGAAAGACGTGCTCTCGATTACGCTCCGCAGCGACACTGAACCGAACGCGGAGTTGGGCACTTCTATTCCCACCAATGACTTGCCCGGTATTGGAGCCTCGATACGGATGCTGGGAGCAGCCAGTGCCAGTGCCAGGTCATTGGACAGCGCGGTGATGCGGTCGACGCGTATCCTTGTGCGAGAGACTTCCTCCTGCCTCTCGTCCCCATTCTCATCCACCATCTTCTTGAATTTCCGCAGCCATCCGGGCTCAACACCAAACTGCGTTACCGTCGGGCCAGTATTTATCTGCACAACCTTGGCCTCAACTCCGTAGCTACCCAGAGCTTCCTCGATCAGGCGCGCACGCTTGTCCACTTCTTCCTGGTTGAGCTGAGTCTCCTTGGGGCGATCCAGGATGTCCACAGGAGGTATCTGCCATCCACCCACAGTCAACACGGGCTCACGTGTAGGCTCCTCGTCGACTGCCGCTGTGGCGAACTCCGCTCCTGGCAGAGAGACTGGCTCCGGGACGGCGGGCGCACTACTCCGCGTGTCAGCCACCTCGGTTTTCGGCTTTCGGCTGAAGAACAGGCCGCGTTTTCCCTCGGCCTGATCTAGCATCGGCACCTCGTCCGGCGCACTCGATGGCCCTTCAAACGGGAGCCGGGTCTGTGTCGATCTCGAGTGGTTGTCATCTACCAACACAGAACGCGTGGAGGGTGTCGCGACAGATGAACGCTCCAGCGTGGCAGGAGCCACTGGCTTGGGAACACGTGGGCGAGGCCTGAGTAGGGCCCTCGTTGCCCGCACAAGCGGACCAGGCACCATCAGTACGAGTCCTGCTGAGATGAGCAGCGCAACCTTTGCCATGCCCCACATATCAGGACTGCCCATGATCGACTGGCCAACCTCTCCACCAAGGGTGACTGACCAGAAGATGCCGCCGGTAGGTCTGAACAGCGCTAGTAGTCCCCATAAGCCCACGCCGGCGATGGTGGCGCCAAGAAACACATACCACCGGCGCACGAGCGGGCCGAATCCCTTGATGACCAACCATGCGAGGACACCGATACCCAGCAGCAACAGCAATAGACCAAGACCGAACAGCGTCAGCAATTGCTCCCAGAGGCTGGAACCGGCGGACAGCAAAGAGGGGCCGAAGATGACCAGCGCCGCCACGAACGCCACCACAACAAGCAGACGGAGTACGACGCCGGCGGACAGACCACTGCCGGTATGGCGTCGATTACCCGCTGCGCCTGATGGGCGTGGACTCTTGCTCGAGGAAGTCCTGCGCTTCGAGGAGGAAGCTCTCCGTTCCTCGCCCCGGGCTGCGGTACGCCCGTTCCGGCTATCGCGCCTTTTTCGTACCATACGCACTACAGCCCGTTCACCAACGGGATTATCATCGGCTTTCGATGCGTCTTGTCATACAAGTAGCGCGCAAGTGCCTCCTTGGCCCTGCCTTCAACCGTCGAGCGCTTCTTGAGCGGCCGTTTTCCCTGCGCTACGGCGGCTGCGACTACTTTTCTGGCTCCTGTCATGAGCTCGCCGTTGTCGTCGGAATCAACGAAGCCCTTGCTCAGTATCTCAGGCTCTGACACCAACTGGCCTGTCTCGGCCGACACGGTAAGCCCAACTATCACCACGCCGTCACGAGACAGGAGTCGCCGATCACGCAGCATGTTCAGGTCGAGGACTCCCGTGATGCCACCGTTCGCCACGATGTCCTCCGCTTGCACCTTACCAACCACCGTCCCTGTCTTCTCGGTCAACTCCAATACGTCGCCATTGCTCAGCACGAAGGTGTTCTCCAGGGGAATCCCCATGCTCGCCGCAAGCCGGGCATGCCGCGCAAGGTGCCGGTACTCCCCGTGCAATGGCACAAAGAACTTTGGCCTGACGAGATTCAGGATCGTCTTCAGTTCCTCCTGGCTGCCATGTCCATGCACGTGCACGCGGGAATTCGAGCCGTATACGACATCGGCACCGAAGCGGAACAGATTGTCTATCGTCCTGCTCACAGTTCCCTCGTTGCCCGGAATTGGCGTCGCGGACATGACTACCGTGTCACCCGCCACAATCCGGATCTGCGGGTGCTCGCGATTCGCCATGCGCACAAGCGCCGACGTCGGCTCACCTTGTGTGCCTGTTGTCAGGATAACGACCCGATCGTGCGGAAGGTTGTGTATCTGCTCGTATTTCGCCAGCGTTTTCGGCGGCACCTGCAGGTATCCAAGTTCGGAAGCAATCTTGACGATTGCTTCCATCGACCTTCCCGTGACGAACACCTTCCGCTGGTACTTGGCGGCAACATCCAGAACTTGCTGGATACGAGCCAGGAGCGAGGAGAATGTGGCAATAATCACTCGCCCCGGTGCCGCCGACATGATTCTATCCAGGCTCTCGGTGACGGTCTGCTCGGATGGAGTGTATCCCGGGAGTTCCACATACGTGGAGTCCGAAAGCAGCAGCAGCACTTCCTTTGAACGCAGCACTGCCAGCCGATGCAAGTCGGTTGGTTCGCCTATCACCGGCGTATGATCGAGTTTGAAGTCGCCCGTGTGCACGACCGTACCAACCGGCGTCTCGATAATGAGTCCAACGGCATCTGGAATGCTGTGGCACACCGAGAACATCTCGATACTGAACTGGCCAAGCTTGATGACCTCACCCGCCTTGACCTCCGTCACTGCAGGCTTCTTCCCTTCTTTCTGCTTCAGATTGGCAGAAATGAGCCGTGCACTCAGCTGCGTGGCGTAGATCGGGACATCAATCACCCTCATCAGGTATGGCAGCGCACCGATGTGGTCTTCGTGACCGTGCGTGATGACGATTCCGCGTACCCGGTCCCTGTTCTGCAGGACATAGGTGAAATCCGGTATCAGCCGCTCGATGCCAAGCATCTCCTCCGTGGGGAACATCTGCCCTGCATCAACAACGATGATGTCATCACCGAACTCGAACACCATCATGTTCTTGCCGATCTCTCCCAGGCCACCCAGGGGGATCACGCGCAAACGTCGGTTGACGGCCTTCTTCCTTGGCCGACGACGCTTAGATGTTGTGCGCGGTGTTGGGTCGGTTCCTGTGGAACCCTGCTGAGTTCGTTCTTTGGACATGTGCGTGCTTACTAGAAGAGCGCCAGTTGTTGGCCGCCCTCCTCTACCGTCGAATCAGGGTCAGTACTGCGCAGCGACGCAAGCACGTCGGGCAGCTTCTGCATGTCTTCCTCGATGACCCGACGCAGGCTGCCCTGGTGCAGCGCAGCCGCGGGATGGTACATCGGAAAGACGACCTTGTCTCCAACCCGACGCTCACGCCCATGTACCTTGCTTATGCTCTCGCCAGGGATATACCGGGCCAGCGAGAAGCGTCCAAGTGTGACGATGACGCGGGGTTGGATAATCTCAATCTGCTGTTCAAGCCATGGCTTGCACGATTGAATCTCGTTTGGAAGCGGGTCGCGATTACCTGGAGGGCGGCACTTCACGACATTCGCGATGTAGACAGTCTCCCTGGACAGACCCACAGACCGTAGCAGCTCGTCCAGAAACGCTCCCGCGGCACCGACGAACGGGCGACCTTGCTGATCTTCGTTGAAACCGGGAGCTTCTCCGATGAACAGGATATCGGCGTTTTCGGATCCCTCTCCAGGTACGACTCTGTTGCGCTGTTTGGAGAGGTCACACGAGACGCAGCCCGCCATCTGGAGGCAAAGCTCTGACAGACGTGACATTCAAATTGATAGTAGCATCACACCTACGAGTGGTCAATTGCGACCGAAGTCCTCTTCTTCGTCCTCGTCCTCATCCTCATCTTCATCACCTTCGTCGCCCTCGTTCTGCTCCCATATCGGCTCAGTGAACTCGTTGATGTATGCGGCCGTCGCCTGCTTGGAGATGACGTCCATCTCTCGCTCGGACTGTTTTGCTAGTGCCTCAAGCTCGGCGGTGTCGATCTCAATACTCAACATCTCGGCGATGATGCTCAGGACCGCGAGGGCTGCCTTCGGGTGCGCCATCTGCGTCGCGAACCCGGGCACTTCCCCCAGGAGGCAGAGCCCATCAAGCCCACGTTCCCTGGCGCGGCCCATTATCATGCCGTTCAATCCGGCAATCCGGAGTCTGCCACGAAGGACTACCTTGTATCGAGAGAACTCCTCAAGTAGTTCGTGACGTGTCGCCACTCCCCATACCTTGGTCTCTTCGGAATAGTGAATCCGAGTGACAGCCGCAGCGCACGCATACAGGCGTGTGACGCCTAGGTGCTGCGCCGCGTCCAGCACAGCTTCCACCATCTCGTATCCGTTGGTTCGTGGCTGCTCTTCGCCTATGAACAGAACGACTCCAAGCCGCCTGTCGGGACTCTCCCAATAGTAGAACTTGCTTTCGGGAAAGCGCGGCTGCTGGACTACGTTGTCCTCGACGTCGACCCCGACCGGCTCGAAGAACTGTATCGGGTCTATCTCTCCAATCTCGTGCGCCCCCAGCTTGTCCTTGAGGTAACGTGCCAGTATGAGTGACACGTTGCCGATGCCTGGCCAGGAGGCGAGCATGACACAATTCTCCACATCAGGGGTCTCCGTGAGAGTCATACTGACTCCCTTGAGCTTTCGCTTCTCAATCATTAGTCACCTCCCTTGGAGGATACGGAGACACCGTCGCACAGCAGAGAAGGAGTGCGAAGATTGCCGCCTACCCAGCGGGTGTCGTTACCTACGACCACATCGCCTGAGAGCGCATTCATTATGTTGCCTGCAATCATCGTATCCTTGACCCTTCCCACTATCTTGCCACGCTCCACTTTGTACCCGAGGAGCACGTTGCCGCCGAAATCACCGGATAACAGGTTGCCCTGCCCTGCGCCTATCAGTTCCTCCACCACCAGTCCGTCATCCATGGAGCCAAGCATCTCTTCAAACGGGGTATCCCCCTCACTGAGAACGAACGCGCTCATGCCGGGGCGCACCTGGCTTCTCGCGTCCGCACGCCTGCCGCTTCCGGTGCTTCCTTCGCCCGCCTCGGCTCCGGTCTGGAGATCGTACAGGTACTCTCCAACCACACCAGCCTGAATCAGGGGAATACGGCGAGAGGCAACGCCCTCTGCATCAAACGGAGCACTTGTCGGTCTGCCTTCAACTGTGGGATCGTCCCACAACGAAAACGCCGGAGCGAAGAGCTGCTCTCCACGGCGACCGGCAAGCCTTGAGGACTGCTCCAACACGTTCTTACCATTGAAGGCAACCGCCAGCGGCAGCAGTAGTGCAGCGTCAACGCCGTGAGGCGTGAACAGGACAGGGTAGGTGCCCGTCTCGATGTGGGCAAGCTGTGTTGCACGAGCCAGTTGCGACAACATCGTCCTCGCAACCGGGCTCGCATCCACCAGCAACTCACCAGAACTGATACCGTCGCCGACAAACAGCATGTCAGTGCCCGAGATTCGGACGCCCTCCATAGCGGCTGCCATACTGGTGCGTCGTGACGACACATCCAGCCCCCTACTGTTGAGTATGCGGACCATCCCGGCGCCGATTGTCACCATTCCCTCACACTGCACGTCGGGAAACTCGGCCGTTACACCATCGATGATGTCCATCCCCATTTGAACGAGCGAGTCCGTTTCCATCTCGACGATTCGGGAGTCGTAGGTCTTGCCGACCATGTACGCGGCCGCCGCAGGGAAACTGAACCGTGCCTCCGCTCCGTAGGCCGCCGTCTCAACAGCCATGGCAACAAGCCGCTCAGGGTCGTAGGCACCACTCGCAGCCGCGAATCCGATGCGCCCATCGAGAACAATCCTGATTGCGACCGAGCTAGCCTGGCGATTCTCAAGCTGTTTCAGCTTGTTCGCCTCGAAATGAACAACGGCGCTCTCCGAACTGGCCTGGTAGACCTCAGCCGAGGACGCGTGCTGCAAGGCCAGATCGAGCAGCCTCTCCACTACCGACCTCCTACTATGCACCGGCTTATGCGGATGTGAGGGCTGCCGTTGGACACGGGCAGAGGAGACTGTCCACCCTTGCCACAGCCGCCACCCTGGTTCATGTCGAGATCGTCTCCAATGGCATCAATACGCTCAAGCGTTGTGAATACGTTCCCTGTCAGCACTACCGGCCGAAGGAGTTCCGCGATTTCCCCGTTGCGAATCATGTACGCCTCGCCCCCGGAGAAGGTGAACATCTCCATGCTTGTCTGGCCGCCATACCAGTCCTTCACGTATACCCCTTCTTCGATATCGGCAAGCATGTCCTTCAGCGACACGCTTCCTGGCTCAATGAACGTGTTGCTCATGCGTACGATGGGGCTATGCCTGTAACTGATGGCCCTGGCATTGCCGGACACGCTCTCGCCCATCCGGGCAGCCGTCTCACGGGAGTGCAGCCGTCCGACCAGTTCGCCTTCGCGAATGAGATACGTGCGCTGGCCAGGCGTGCCTTCGTCATCGTAGGCATAGCTGCCCCGCAGCCATGGCAAAGTGGCGTCATCCACAATGTTGAGATGAGACTCACCGAACTTTCGACCGAGCCACATCAGATCCCGCATCTGCGGGTTCTGGTAGACAAGGTCCGCCTCAGACAGATGCCCGAAGGCTTCGTGTACGAACACTCCCGCAAGTATCGGATCCAGCACAACTGCGTATTCACCACCCTTCACATTCGGTGCGTCCAGAAGTGCGGCCGCTCTCCGTGCCACATCACGGGCCTCGTCATGCAGGAATTGGATTGCGGAGAAGTCTCCCACAGACCCCAGGCTTGTTCCCGCCTGCTGTACCTCGTCGCCGTCGCGGGCGATAGCCGTAAGCCTCAGAGACAGATCGGGCACTCTCTGCTCGACGAATGTGCCATCGGACGCGGCGAAACGCACCATGCGTTCGGCATCACCATAGTTGATGCTCGTGCTCTGAATGCGGGGGCTGGACATAATAATGTCATTAAACGCGGAGAGCAGCGTGACTTTTTCGTCGAGAGACACGTCCGAGACATTGCGCGCTGGCATGGACACGGCGCTCGCCTCGAATGGTTCCCTCTCGGGCAACGCTAGGCTGTCACCAGAACTGCTTCGGGCATCGTCAACGGCCCTGGCAACACTCTCCTCCAGAGCCTCGATATCATTGAAACTGGCGAACCCCCAGCCTCCATCGACAAGCGCGCGGACACAACCCCCTGAATCACTCGAGAGGCTTGCTTCCTCGAGACTACTCCCGCGATAACTGATGCGCGAAGACATGCGCTCTTCGTAGCGCACCTCGGCATAGTCCGCTTCATTGTTGTGCAGGGCTTCAATCAGGCGATCTCTCATGGGGGATTCCGTTCAGGGGCGGGTTCGCAGGAATACAATTGTACCCCAGCGTTCGGTGGCGGGGCAAAGGGCAGTCCTATGTGGTTATCGGAACACACACAAAGCATACCCATGACCAACGTCTACCCTCGTTTCCTTACCTTTAGGTCATGCGTTATTGCTCCGAAAGTGGCTACAGTGAGGTCTGCATAGGAGCAGTGAGTTTGGCACGCACATCCAGAGTACACGCACAGGCACAACTACTGACCACGGCCCAGGCCGCCGTGATGCTCGGAGTGCATCCCAACACGATACGGAACTGGGCAGATGCGACCATACTGCCGAGCTACCGCATCGGCCCCCGGCGCGACCGCCGCTTCAGACGTGAAGACCTCGACACGTTCCTTCTCAAAGGGAACTCCGGTGGCGAAGACGTTCGGTAGCGGCCTCCGCAACAGGTTTTCTTGCCCCTCCTCCATGCATCCAACGTGCACCATGCTGGGGTTTGCTGCCGGTCTGGGCTATACTTGAACCGTGCGGTCCAGCCGACGCATACCGCCTGACCCGGGCGGAAGTCGGTCCTCCGTGACAAATCCGTGAACAAGCACAGGAGGTCCAGCGGATGAGGTCAAGTCTCATCGGGAAGATCGAGAAGGCACGACGATACGCTCAAGAACCCGGCCGCGTTACCCTCAACAATCTGGCGGCCGATTTTCATGGAGAGAACGCGGACCACAAGGTCAGCTACATTGACGGCAAGTGGAGCTGCACCTGCGACTTTTTCGGCCAGTGGACCACGTGCAGCCATGTCATGGCGCTGCAGGAACTGTTTCGTGCCGAGCTTCCCAAGGAAGCTCTCGCAGACATAACCGAGGACTAGGACCTCGACGCCCCCTGCCAGGCAGGGTCAGATACCAGGCCCTGGTATTGCCTGTTGCGCGCCTACTCATTCTCTGCTCTGGGAAGAATCTCTGCAAGGAGATAGAGGGACCCCGCCACACACACAACCCCACCCTTTCCAGCCATGTCGCGCGCGCGTCTGACAGCTTCGCACGGCTCTGCCACGCACTGGACCTGTAGGCCAAGGTCTGCCACACGCGACGCAACGTCTTCAAGTCTGGCAGCCCGGGATTGGGACGAACGCGTCAAGACCAACTCAGGGGCCAGTTGCCCCAATTCAGCCACAGCACCATGTATGTCCTTGTCCGACGAGAACCCCAGCACACAGACCAGGGGACCGGTTCGAGGCAAATCCCGGATGCTCCGAACCAGTCGTTTCATCGATGCCGGGTTGTGGGCTCCGTCCAGCACCAGGGTTGGCTCACAGCCGACTATCTGGAATCTTCCGGGCCAACGGACCCGCCGGAATCCCTCAACCATACAACTGCGGTCAATAACCACGCCCCTCCCCGTCAACGCCTGGAGCCCCAACAACGCCGTCGCAGCGTTCTCAGCCTGATACTCACCACCTAGAGGCAGGTGCACGGCGTAGTTCTGCCGCGCGGTCGAAATGGCAACGGACTGCCAGTCAAGTCCGCTTTCGACGATACGCCATGTCACATCATGGCCAACCCGCGATAGATATGCGTGACGCTCTTCGCTGATCTCCTCGATTACTCTCATCGCCGCTTCAGGCTGCGGCCCCGCGACCACCGTTGCGCCATGTTTGATTATGCCCGCCTTCTCGTACGCAATCTTCTCGATGCTGTCGCCAAGCACCTCGGTATGCTCAAGGCTGATTGGCGTCACAACACATACGTCGGGCCTCACTACATTCGTCGCGTCGAGACGCCCTCCGAGACCAACTTCCACCACCTGGGCATCCACGTGCCGCGACCTGAAGTACAAGAAGGCGAGTATCGTCAGCACCTCGAAATAGGTGAGCCGTCGCCGCCCCGGATCAGAGAGCGTGGCTTCAAGTACTGGCCGGGCCTCTTCGAGAGAGGAAGACAGTTCCTCTGGTGTAACGACCGCTTCGTCGACGACGATACGTTCACCGATGTGAAACAGATGTGGGGATGTGTATCGTCCCGTACGGTAGCCGCATGCGGTGAGCGCCGAAGCCACCATCGCGCACACGCTGCCTTTGCCCTTACTGCCGGCAACGTGTACGGTGTACGGACCGACGTGAGGGTCCCCCAATTCACTCAGCACTCGCTGAACGTGATCGAGTGTGTACCCTGCAGTCGCAAACCCGAAACCCGGAAGGACTTCGTAGTTGACGAAATCGTCGAGGTAACTCTCAACTCGCGAATAGTCGTACAT
>Ga0180431_10004412_pt1 | contig 17590 bp, 17 predicted proteins | sample SS_ome_11_FD_132459 | JGI IMG/M metagenome (GOLD analysis project Ga0180431, IMG submission 132459) | Hypersaline lake sediment archaeal communities from the Salton Sea, California, USA - SS_1_MS_1 metaG | ecosystem: Environmental > Aquatic > Non-marine Saline and Alkaline > Hypersaline >... | reverse complement strand
GGGCCTGTCCAGTGATGGGCACGGCCAACACGATGCAAATCCTGACCGAGGCAATGGGAACGGCCCTCTCTGGATCGGCCACTATCCCCGCAATTGCGGCCGACAAACGGAGGGCCGCCCAAGCGGCAGGCCAACAGATTGTCAGGCTGGTAGAGAAGGGCATCCGGCCTTCCGACATCCTCACGGAGAAGGCACTGACAAACACGATCGTGACCAACGCGGCCATCGGAGGCTCAACGAATGCGCCGCTTCACATCATGAGCTTGGCAAGGGAACTGGGTATCGATATCGAGCTTGACCGATTCGACGCCATCTCTCGCAGAACGCCGCTTCTGGCGTCGGTCATCCCGAACGGTCCTTACACCGTCATCGATTTTCACGAAGCCGGCGGGGTGCCTGCCCTGCTGAAAGAACTCGAACCCCTCCTCGATCTGCATGCCATGACCGCCGACGCAGTACCACTCGGCGAGCTGCTCGATAAGACGGTCGGCAGTCGCGGCGGCGCGATCGCCACTCTAGAGAACCCCGTACAGTCAGAAGGAGGCCTGGCTGTACTCAAGGGAAACCTCGCCCCTCGGGGCGCGATCGTGCGTACCTCAGCACTTAAGCCAGAGATGCACGTGCACAAAGGCCCGGCCAAGGTATTCAATACCGATCAGGAAGCCTGGAAAGCCATTATCGAAGGCAACATTCAAGCCGGCGATGTTGTCGTGGTGCGGTATGAGGGCCCCAAGGGAGCACCCGGCATGAAGGAGGTTATGATGTCCACCGATGCCCTGTACGAAATGGGGCTGGAAGGATCCGTCGGCTTGATCACGGACGGCCGCTTCTCGGGATTCAACCGCGGCCCGATCGTCGGTCACGTTTGCCCCGAGGCCGTGGAAGGCGGGGTGATCGGCCTCATCAAAAACGGCGACACAATCGAAATCGACATTCCAAACCGAACCCTGTCGATCAATCTATCTGAGGCGGAATTGGAGCGCCGTCGAGCCGACTGGCATGCACCGAAGCCGAAGGCCACGACAGGATTCCTCGCCCTCTACGCCCAGATGACTCTGCCCGCTGACCAGGGCGCGGCGATGCAACGATGGAATGCGGCAATGTAATAACCCGACAAAGAAGAAGGAGACGTGCAATGAATATCCTCCGATCGATCCAGGTGATCGACATGCACACCATCGGAGAGCCGACTCGCGTTGTCCTAAGCGGTCTTCCTCCCATTCCCGGAGAAACGATGGAGGAGCGTCGATGTTGGCTAGCGGAGAATGCCGACGACCTGCGACAATTCCTCCTCCAGGAGCCGCGCGGGCACAGCGACATGTTCGGAGCGATCGTTATCCCTCCAATCCTTGCCGGGGCCGATTACGGCATCATCTTCTGCGACTGTGAAGGATATCTCGGGATGTGCGGTCACGGAACCATCGGCGCGGTAACTGCACTTGCCTCTCTCGGATGGACCAAGGAGGATAACGTCGTCCTGGATACGCCCTCGGGTCTTGTCCGGACCTACATCCATTGGGCGGATGGCGATGCACGGGCGGTGAGTTTTCACAATGTCCCCTCGTTCTATCTTCAGACTGTCTCCATGGACGAGGTTCCTATTCACGTCGTCTACGGAGGGAACACGTTCGCGTTGGTTGACGTTCAATCCGTTGGTTCGCGGGTAGAGCGTGAGTCACTGTCCAAACTGGTCCCATTAGGTATGAAGATTCGTCGATTCATCAACGAGCGCTATGCGTTCCACCACCCCGCCACCGGCAACCCTCTTAAGGTGCAATTGGTGGAGTTCTACGAGACGACAAACCCAGCCAGAAATGTGGTCGTCTTCGGCCAAGGCCAAGTCGATCGATCTCCCTGTGGAACCGGCACTTCGGCCAAGATGGCTTTTCTCTACGCCAAGGGCGAGTTGAGGATTGGCGAAGAGTATTGCTACCAGAGTATCCTCGGCACGGAGTTCATCGGTAAGATCGCGGCTGAGACGCTCGTGGGGGAATACCCAGGAATCATCCCTGAGGTGACCGGCTCCGCATACATGATTGGGCTCAACACCCTCATGGTGACAGAAGGGGATCCATTTCCTCACGGTTTTGCACTCAACCCGATGTGCCAAGAGGAAGCTTGACGAGGACAACGCACTTCTTGCACAATGACCTATGGATCCTACCAAAGGGAGCGCAAAGGAGACCGCCTCTCCAGACCTTCTGAGAACGGGGTCGCCGAGTTGCCTATCGCCGGCGCGATCAAATCAACCAATGATGAGGCCCGATATCAATGAGTGCCAAGACCAATAAGACCGTGCCCCTTCAAGATTGGATTCGTCGAGAAGGGATTGTCATCAGCCAAGAGTTCTTGAAGGTGGACGGCTTTCTTAACCATCGGATAGATCCTGCGTTTATCGAAACAGCAGCAAAGCAGTTAGCGGCAAGCTTCCCCACTCAGGGCATCACGTGCGTATTGACCGCCGAGGCGGCCGGTAACGCCATCGCCTACGAGGTAGCTCGCCGACTGGGAGCATGCGCGTTGTACGCAAAGAAGGGGCGTGCATCCACAATGAACAACCCCCTGTTACGAACGGTTTGCTCTCCCACCAAGGGAATCAAGGCAGAACTTGCGGTGTCAGAAGACTACTTGGGTCCGCAAGAGCGGGTCCTCATCGTTGATGACTTCCTCTACCACGGGCACACAAGTGCTGCCCTTGCGGAGATGGTTCGACAGAGCGGCGCGGAGCTTATCGGCTTCGGCTTCATTATCGCGAAGGAATCTGGAGAGGGCCAACAGGTACTCGCTCAATACGACGTGCCCATCGTTACCCTCGTTTCGGTGGTCCGGTTGGATCCAGAGAAGGGTGAAATTGTGTTCGGAGAGGAGAACCAACAACCGGTATGACCGTTGCCATCCTTGATTTCGGTTCCCAATATACGCAACTGATTGCCCGTCGAATTCGCGAGCTCAATGCCTATGCGGTGATCCTGCCCGGCACAGCCTCGATAGCGCAGATCCAGCAACACCAACCGAAGGCTCTCATTCTCTCGGGAGGGCCGGCCTCAGTCTTTGACCCCAAGTCGTTGCAGCCTGATCCGCGAGTTTTCGAACTGGGCCTCCCAATCCTGGGGATCTGCTACGGAATGCAGCTTCTTGTGCACCATTTCGGAGGCGAGGTGAAACAGACCGTTCACCGCGAGTACGGCCGGGCTCACCTTACACAATATACGGGACGGCTCTTCACCGGCCTTTCGGGCAAGATACAAGTCTGGATGAGCCACGCCGACAGTGCAGAAAAGCTACCAACCGGCTGGCGGGCCGTTGCCGCCTCCGAACACAACCCCGTTTCCGCAGTCGAATCCGTGGACGGGCAAACGTTCGGCGTACAGTTCCACCCCGAGGTTGTCCATACCCCACAAGGGATGACCATCCTAGACAACTTCTTGGACATTGCGCGTGTTCCCCGCGATTGGACACCCGAGCATACAGTGGATCTCCTGCTTCAAGAGGTGCGAAAACAGGTCGGCCATGCCCGAGTGTTGCTCGCGGCCTCCGGCGGCGTCGATTCCTCCACCCTTGCCCTACTCCTCGCCGGGGCCGGCGTGGATCACACCGCAATCTTCGTCGATCACGGCCTGCTACGCCTCGGAGAACGTGAAGAGGTCGAAAAGACACTCAGCTCTGCTGGAGTCAACTTAGTGACCGTTGACGCAACCGATCGTTTCCTCCGTGGCCTCAAGGGGATTGCCGATCCCGAGTCGAAGCGCAAGATCATCGGTCGCGAATTCATCGCGGTGTTCGAGGACAAAGCAAGAGAAATGGGCCCGTTCGAGTACCTTGCCCAAGGTACTCTCTACCCCGACGTGATCGAATCTGCCGGAAGCCAAGCCGCAGCGGTCATCAAGAGCCATCACAACGTGGGGGGATTGCCGGCTACGCTCGGTTTCCAACTGCTCGAACCTTTCCGGCATCTGTTCAAGGACGAGGTACGCGAGATCGCCCGCCTCCTCGAGCTACCAGATGAAATCCGCCTGCGGCATCCGTTCCCCGGACCCGGTCTCGCTATACGCATTTTGGGCGAGGTGACCGCCGAGCGATTGCACACCTTGCGCCAAGCAGACGCCCTCTTCATCAATGCCCTCAAGGAATGGGGGCTCTACGCCAAGGTCTGGCAAGCACTCGCGGTCCTAACCGCTGCCCAAGCCGTGGGCGTCGCTGGAGACGAACGCCAATACGGGTATGTGCTTGCCCTCCGTGCGGTGACCAGCATCGACGGAATGACCGCGGATTGGGCCCACCTTCCCGCAGAGTTTCTGGATGAAGTCGCCAGGAGGATTGCTCAACAGGTGCCCCAGATCGGCCGCGTCGTCTACGACATAACGAGCAAACCCCCGGGGACAATCGAGTGGGAATAACAAAGCCAGAAAGGCCCAAGGCCCCGTAAAATATACGCTTTGCCCTCTTGACTTCCTACCAAACCGTCTCGTATCCTGGTTGCGAACGCAATAAAAGAGTATTTGACACTAGGAGGTGGCTTATGAGCCGTGGGATCGTGATGATCACTCTGATTGGGTTGTTCGTCGTGATGGTCAGTACAACAATGGTGTGGAGCCAGGGTACGGTTACCGTGGTGTTCAGCGAGATGGACCCCCACCTTGGGCAACAGTTCGAGCTGCGAATAGTGAACAAAGCAACGGGAGAGGAGTTGGAGCGCATCACTGTGGCCGAAATCCCTGTACCCAGTTTCGAACTCAGCTTCACCATCCTGGAGCAAAGAGCCAGCTACCGAATCGACTTCTACGCCGATCACAACGGAAACGGCCGCTACGACGCGCCGCCAGCCGACAACGCGTGGCAATTGGCAATCGATGACGCATCAGGCAACGTCACACTCGACTTCCATCACAACACGGACTTCACCGATATCGCTTGGCCGCCGTTCATCGATGGGGTCATTACCACAGGAGAATACCGCCACACACTTACCGATTCGGCAACCGGAATTGAGCTATCCTGGCAAAACGACAGTACGTACCTGTATGTGGGGCTCACAAGCCCGGGAACAGGATGGGTCGCCATCGGCTTTGACCCCGAACAGCGAATGAGGGGAGCCAATATCATCATCGGTGCCGTTGAAAATGGCGAAGTCGTCGCCCGAGACCATTCTGGAACTTCGCCTACGGGCCACCGCGAGGATTCCAGCGGCGAGATCGTCCAAGTCGCGGGGACCGAAAGGTCCGGTAAGACCACGATCGAATTCTCGATTCCACTTCAGAGCGACGACCCATCGGACAAGGCACTTCAGCCGGGGCAAACGGTCCCAGTCATCCTTGCCTACCACGCAAGCTCCGATAGCTTTTCTACCCGCCACAGCAAGCGGACTACGACGGAGATCACGTTGGACTAGGAAAGGGCTGTCCTCAATGCGTGTCTTGCAGAACATCGCCCATACCACAATCCTCGGGTATCCGTTGATCTTCTACTTGGGAATCCTGACCTACGTCATGCTTCTCGTCACGCTGATCATCCCGGTCCTAAACGCGAGAGTGAAACGGATCCCGAGAATCTCGGTGTTGGTGCACCAACGATTCGGTTACATCACCCTTGCCCTGGGAACCCTACACGGGCTTCTCACCCTCTCATCCTATCTCTGATCAGGGCAAGACAGCAGCCATCTGCCACCAGGCTGCCGTCAATCTGTGTTGGGTGCCTGCGGCGAACTCAAGTGAAGAGGTTAATACTCCGGACGGAGTCCAAATTCGGCCGACTCCACCCACTCGACCGGCCGGTCGAAGTACTCGACCAGCGAGCTGACCAACAGATAGTGTTCGGCCTCCTGATCGGCGAGGTGACTGAACAGCTCACTCAGCTTCTGGTCATCTCCCTCCCCTGCATGCTCCCGATAGAACCGTTCCGTTGTCTGCTCCACCTCCATTGCCCGCTGCAGGATCCCACGCATCGACGCGTCTGAGAGAATCGCTGCCTGACCCTCCTGCACCGCACCTTCCACCAGCCCGCGTACCTCTTTGAGCAACGCCGGGGCCTCCAGGTTCCCGTAAGCACCGGTTTTCATCTCATTCAATGCTGCCGCATGCTTCTGCTCTTCATCGGCAAGAAGCTCGAGGATCTTCTTCGCACTTGGGTCGCTGACCCGATCCTGCATTTGGCAGTAGAACTGCATGGCACGCTGTTCCAATGAAATGGCATCGTCGAGTACTGACATGGATGTCTCCTTCCTATGGCAAACACCGACGGCTGCTGCCCGAAGGCCAATGTTCCGCCAGCAGGGAACATCTTCTTCTCGCTACAGCCTTCTCTCGGCGATCATGATGTCAATTCGGTCTGACAGATCCTCCGCCCGGTCGGAAAACTCAACCAGCTCTTCCACCAGGTCCCGCAGTTGCAGCTTCTCGGCCAACTCTATGTCCATCTTGAAGATTTCCTTGATCACGGATCGCTCCAGTCGATCGACCTCTCCCTCCTTCGCCTCGATCGCTTTGGTGTGTTCGACCGTTTGGTCCATATCGTGAAAGAGCTGACGGAGGGCCTGTTTGACCTCCTCGAAGATCTCGCGTGATTTGACACCGATCTCTCGAAGCCCCGGCTTGATCGCCTCGGGGATTTTCACCCGCTGCACGAGCAAATAATCGAGCACGGCCTCCCCTGAGTTGGCAAGTTTGTCCACCCCTTCAATGATCTCCAGGATGTCACGCCGAGAATGCGCAAGGAGGGCACCCCGCAAGAGCTTAATCTCTACCTCTCGTCTCACGTCATCAGCGCGTCCCTCGGCTTTGTGTGTTTCCAGGGCCAACCGGCCTGCTTTCTCCACATCACCATTATCGAGGAAGGCGAAGAAGCCTTCCTGGAAATAGCCGATCGCCTCGTCCACACACTCCACATGCCTAAGAACTAGCTTCTCGATCGCTCTTTGCTTCTTCCACAACCCCATGCCTTCCCCTTTCTGCCGAACCTATCCCTACGTTAGCACTCCCTTCTTCTACGGTCAACCACACCAAATCTCGAATCACGGCAAACAGAAGAGCCAGAGGAGAACGCATATTTTCCTGATTGGGATGTCACTGTCCTTCTTGCAGTGGAACTTGAAGATGAAAGCACTCGCCAGAGGCGATGGCGTGAAGCGCCTCATCCACCGCGACGAGAAGGCGTCCTGCGGGGTCAATTCCCACTGCTCTTCCGATAATCGGGCGGTTTGCAACTGCCCCGCCAAACTCTGCTCGAACGACTTGACCAAGCGTCGTACACAGAGCGCGATACTGAGTGAGAACCAATTCTGAAGGCGTTGACCCAAAGCGGTGCAGGATCAACTCCAAAAGGTCATCTCGACTGACTTCTATTGATATCTCTTGGTGGACAGATGTTGCCGTATTCAGCGGACTCGTAGTAAGATTGATCCCAATCCCCACGATCGCCCGCTCATCGACGTTCTCGACTAGGATCCCCGCAATCTTCTTCTCGCCCACCAAAACATCGTTTGGCCACTTGAGCATCGCTTCGATTTCAAAGTTTCTCAGCGCTTCGGCAACCGCAATCCCAACACGAAAAGGAAGAAGCGATGTCGGATTGAAGATCAGCGAAGCGTACAGGCCGCCTTTAGGGGAAACCCAGGTACTCCCGAATCGTCCCCGCCCACGCTCCTGCTCGTCGGCGATGATAACAGTACGTACGGGCTCAGAGGCGACAAGCCGTTTGGCGATGTCCTGAGTCGATGAAACGCGTCCGTAATAACGGATTTGATAGCCTACCGCATTCCTTATGAAAACCCGCTCCCATCTACTACAGGAAATGTCGCTTCGCCGTGTGGCATCGCAAGGATACGGAACTCGGCTCCAAACCGCTCGCCGGCGATCGTGATGATCTCGTCCAGATCGCCAGCCGGCTTCAGGAAGAACCGATGCACAAGATTCTCCTCGATCTCGGAAAAGAGATATACCTCGCTCCGTTGCAGGTCTTTCGCCAAATAGACCGCCTTGTGGCCCCCCAGCTTGAATCCCTCACGCTGAAGCGTACCGAACACCTCGTCCGGTCCGTCGCAACAGCGGAGCATCCAATCACTGAACACCGAATGGCCTACCCCATCGGGGCAGGCCGCGATCCAGAGGATCATTCCTCCATCCTTCACTGCTCTTGCCGCATTGTACAATCCCTTATAGGCCTGGTAGAGATTGATGTCGTAGGGATGTCCGCCCGCCGAGACAACCACGATGTCACCCCGCTCAGAAAGCGGGACCTGAAAGAGAGAATCCCAGAATGTCCTGCCCACCGCGTGGGCCTCCTCCACATCGCCAACGACCACCTTAGAAACCTGCCCCTGCGAATCGAGCACGACATCAACAATATAGTCGACCCCAACGAGTCGTGCTGCCTCACTCATCTCCTCGCTGATCGGGTTTCCTTCGTAGACACATCCCTCACAACGAGGATCGGTGAGTTGGGCATGATTACCCTCTATGGTTGCTCGACCGGCTACACCCGGAAGAACGTTCTTCCGCCCGCCGCTGTACCCGGCATAGTAGTGCATGCCAATGTGACCGAGGGTTACCACGCGGTCGGCTTCCATAACGCGGCGGTTAATGAGAATCGGGGTTCCGCAACGGCTTCTCCCTACCTCCACCACATTCCGATCACAGTCATGGATCACAACTTCGAATTCATGGCGAAGCTCGCCAAGCAGCTGCTCGAGTTCCCCTTCGGTGGGAGCACGATGCGTTCCCGTGGAAACAAGAATTGTAGCGTCCTCCGGATGGACGTGCCCACGGATCCGCTCCCAGAGTAGCGGAAAGACCTGTTGCGTGGGGGTGGGTCGCGTCTGGTCGGTCACAATAAACACGACCTTCTCCCCCGGTCGAATAACCTCGGCGGGATCCTCAACCCCAATCGGCTCTTGCCATGCCCGGTCGAACGCCTCTTCCAAGCCGACGCTCGGCGGAGGATTTCCTTCCAAAACGCCGATTAGATTGCGATCGGGAAGGCCAACCTTTACCATCTCTCTTCCGTAAGGAAACTCAACAAGCGCCATTTCACACCTCTCTTCAAGCAGCATAATTCTAACAAGTAGCGAGGAATCGCTCAAACCTTGCGGCTGGTGGACATCGCAAGTAGCATCTATGCACTCACAAAGGAGGACTGATGGGAAGAACCTTTCTCACATCGGAATCCGTAACCGAAGGACACCCGGACAAGGTCGCGGATCGGATCTCCGATGCTGTGTTGGACACTATTCTGGTCAACGACCAATCAGCGCACGTTGCCTGCGAGACGTTTCTCACCACCGGCCTTGTCCTCGTGGGAGGAGAAATCTCCACTGCAATCTACGCCGATGTCGATCAGATTGCCCGTCGTGTCATTGCCGAGGTTGGCTACGACAAGGCAGGGTACGGATTCAGCTATCAGGACTGCGCCGTCCTCTCGACGATCAAGGAGCAGTCCGCTGAGATCGCCGACGCTGTGGGTAAGGCAGACCATGCAAAAGGTGTCGCTGTGGAGGATTCGTACGATGTCGTCGGAGCGGGAGACCAGGGAATCATGTACGGGTATGCGTGCACCTCCACCGATGAGCTGATGCCGCTTCCGATCGTACTTGCCCACCGTCTCACCAAACGGCTGGCAGAGGTTCGCAAGCGCAAAACCCTGCCCTACCTGCGACCGGACGGGAAGTCACAGGTGACGATCGAGTATGAAGATTCCCGTCCTCTACGCGCCGCAGTGGTTCTTATCGCCGCTCAGCATGACCCCGGCGTTGACCAAGACAGGCTGCAAGCGGACGTAATCGAACAGGTGATCGTGCCGAGTCTCGATGCCTGGATGGATGATAAGACCGAACTCCTCATTAATTGTTCGGGAAGTTTCGTGATCGGGGGACCGGCTGCCGATACTGGGATGACAGGCAGAAAGATCATCGTGGACACCTATGGCGGCTATGGTTCCCACGGCGGGGGAGCGTTCTCCGGCAAGGACCCTACGAAGGTCGATCGGTCCGGCTCGTACATGGCGCGCTATGTGGCGAAGAACCTCGTTGCCGCAGGTCTTGCGCGCGAAGTCGAGGTTCAGATCGCCTACGCCATCGGCCGAGCTGCTCCGCTTGCCCTCAACATTGACACCCACGGAACAGGCACTGTCCCTGATGGAAAGCTGCGGCATGCGGTACTCGACACCTTCGACCTGCGTCCCGGGGCAATCATCGACCACCTGGACTTGCTCCGGCCGATATACGAGCCGCTGTCCGCGTACGGGCATTTCGGTCGGACGGACCTCGATCTCCCGTGGGAGCAGGCGGACCAAACGGACGAACTGCAACGAGCCGTTGGCTAGGCAGGTTCAGAGCCGAATCTGCGCCTCGACAACGCCTTCGATTCCCGCGGCACGCCCGGCGAGCCGTCTGCAGATCCGGTGTCTCGCGGTGACGGATCCTGAAGGCGACGGTGACGAGTCCTTGTCCCACTCCCAGTTGACCGGGATCACCCGCATCCGACGATCGATGCAGCAGGAGAGAAACTCCTCCTGAACCGCCCCTGCCGGCCTCCCTCAATGATCAGTGTGAGCGTTTGGTAGGTCGTGCTCGGGATCTTCGACGCCAACGGGCCAACGACCGCGAGAATCGTCAGTCCGATCACCCCGCCGCCGATAGCAATCCAGTCGACCGTAGAACTCCCGTTCGATCCCGATCGCCGCGCTCAACCCGGCTGCGAGGAGAACACGCAGGATGTACGTCCACTCAGTCATCCCAACGTCCTTCCCATCACGTCAACTCGAGCGATTTCTCGGCGATCTGTCGACGGATCATCGCAACCACCTCGTCAACCGGCTTCGCACCAAGATCTTCCTCCGTGCGCAATCGCAACGAGACAGTTTTCGCTTCCCACTCTCGTTGCCCCACGACCAACATATAGGGAATCTTCTCCAGTTGGGCTTGCCGAATCAGATAGTTCAGGGTCCGGCTGCGGTCGCTCCACGCCTCGGCGCGAATGCCCGCCTCGGTTAGGGCCCGGCAAACCTCTTCGGCGTAGGCGTTCACGTCCGCGGTAATCGGGAGTATGACTGCCTGCACAGGTGCAAGCCACACCGGGAACGCCCCGCCGTAGTGCTCGATCAGGATTCCAAAGAAACGCTCCAGCGCGCCGAGCAACGCCCGATGTACTACATAAGGGCGGTGAGGCTGGCCGTCCTCGCCAACGTAGGTCATGTCAAACCGCTCAGGAAGGTTGAAGTCAAACTGAATGGTAGTCAACTGCCAGCTGCGACGCAGACTGTCGCGGACATCAATATCGATCTTCGGCCCATAGAATGCCCCCTCGCCCGACTTGACCTCGTAGCAGGCACCGCACGCCTCGACGGCGCGCTTGAGTGATTCGGTGGCCCGATCCCAATCCGCGGGTTCTCCAACATACCTCTCCGGCCGCGTGGATAGGAAGATCTCGAGTTCCTCAAACCCAAACGCAGCGAGCAACCGGATCGAGAAACGCAACACATCCTCAATCTCTGCCTCAATTCGCTCCGGTTGGCAGATAATGTGAGCATCGTCCTGGGTGAGACCTCGCACGCGCAGGAGCCCGTGCAGCACACCACTCTTCTCGTACCGATAGACAGTTCCCAATTCGGCAAGCCGTATCGGAAGCTCGCGGTAGCTGCGCCCGCGGCTCTTGTAGATCATGATGTGAAAGGGGCAATTCATTGGTTTTATGAAGTACTCCTGTCCCTCCACATCCATTGGCGCGTACATCGCCTCCCGGTAGAAAGAGAGATGGCCGCTTTTCTCCCACAGGCCGGCGCGGCCGACATGCGGGGTATACACAAGCTCGTATCCTTCCTTGTAATGTTCGTCCTTCCAGAACTTTTCGATCTCATGACGGATCCTGGCACCCTTGGGGTGCCAGTGGGCAAGTCCCGGTCCAACCTCCTCGTGCACCGAATAGAGATCGAGCTTGCGGCCGAGCTTCCGATGGTCACGTGCCTTGGCCTCTTCAACACGCCGGAGATGCTCCTCAAGCTCCGCACCGGAAAAAAAGGACGTTCCGTAGATCCGCTGCAACATGGGCGCCGTCGGATCTCCCCGCCAATACGCACCAGCGATGTCCGTCAGCCGAAAGTGCTTCACCCGACCCGTCGAGCGCAGGTGCGGCCCACGGCATAGATCGGTGAACTCGCCCTGGCCATATAGGCTGACCGTTTCGCCTTCGATCTCCTCTAGCAACTCCTGCTTCAATGGCTCACCGCGCTCACCGAGGAGTTTCTGCGCCTCCTCCTTGGTCAGCTCCTTCCGCTTAATCGGAAGATCCGCAGCAATGATCCCCTTCATCTCCGTTTCAATCCGTTCAAGGTCCTCGGGGCTAAACGGCTGTGACACAGCAAAATCGTAATAGAAGGCGTTTTCAATCGCTGGACCAATGCCAAGTTTCGCCTCGGGAAAGAGTCTCTTGACCGCCTGGGCCATGATGTGGCTCGTTGTGTGGCGGAGGACCTCCACAGCCTGCGGAGACTTGCGCGTCACTAACGTCAGGCTGCAATCCTCATTCAAATCTTCGCGCAGGTCATGAAGCTCACCATCGACAAGTGCAGCTACCGTATCCTCGGCAAGCCGCGGCCCAATCGCCTCAGCCACTTCGAGAATCGAGGTGCCACAAGCAATCTCCAGCTTTGACCCATCTGGCAAAGAGACGTGGATCATTGGACTCCCTCCCTTTTTTAAGAAACGCGATATCTTACCCAGCGTCGCCATTGACTAGCAACGCGTTATGGGAAACGGACAAGAGCGGGAGCTTTTCCCACGCCCTTCACAGCAGGACAGAAAATCACCTACAGAATGTATCGAGACAGATCAGGGTCCTCGATGATTTCAGCAAGCCGTTTGGTCACGGTTTCACGATCGATCACGATCCGTTTCCCACGGAGACTGTCGGCTTCGAAAGAGATGTCCTCCACCAGCTTCTCCATCACCGTGACCAAACGGCGCGCCCCAATGTTCTCGGTCGTTTGATTGAGTTCGTAGGCAATGCGAGCAATCTCTTCTACCGCCTCTTCCTCGAAGTCGAGATCTACCCCTTCGACCGCAAGCAATGCCTGGTATTGTTTCGTCAGCGCGTCTTTTGGTTCAGACAGGATTCGTTTGAAGTCATCTGCAGCGAGATTGTTTAGCTCAACGCGGATCGGAAGTCGCCCCTGAAGCTCGGGAATCAAGTCAGACGGCTTGGACATGTTAAACGCCCCAGCGGCAATGAACAAGATATTCTCAGTGGTCACGGCACCATAACGGGTACGCACGGTTGTTCCTTCGAGAAGGGGCAACAGGTCGCGCTGGACCCCCTGGCGAGAGACCCCCGGCCCACCGGTTTCCTCCCTTCCGCCTGCAGCAATCTTGTCGAGCTCGTCCAGAAATACTATCCCTGTCTCTTCAGCCAAGCGCAATCCGCTCTGTCGAACTTCTTCCATGTTGATCAGATTGTTCACTACCTGTTCGAATAGGACCGGCCGGGCATCGCGGATTCGCAACCTCCGTTTCTTGCGCGAAGGAGGCAAAAGGCCAGACAGCATGTCACCCATATCAATTCCCATTTGATCCATGCCGTCCTGTGTAAAGACCTCGACCTGGGGGATCACCTGCTCTTCCACAGTGATCTCGACGTACCGTTCTTCCAGCTCACCAGCCAGCAGCTTTGTACGGAGTTTCTCGCGCGTTTTCCTGGTGCTTTCCTCTCGCTGCGGATCGGGTTCGGAGATCGGCAAAAGCGCGTCGAGGATCTCGTCCGTCACCATCCGCTCCGCCTCCCCTTCCACCCGCAGGACCTCTTCCTCACGCACCATGGCGTTTGCCATGTCCACTAGATCACGTACCATCGACTCCACATCGCGCCCCACGTAGCCGACCTCCGTGAACTTCGTTGCCTCAACCTTGACAAATGGGCAGGTCGTGAGTCGCGCAAGCCGCCGTGAGATCTCCGTTTTCCCGACCCCAGTTGGCCCAATCATTAGAATATTCTTGGGTTTGATCTCCTCCCGTATGTCGCCGGCAACAAGCTGGCGCCGCATGCGGTTGCGCAGGGCAATCGCCACAGAACGCTTCGCCTCTTCCTGTCCCACAATGTATTTGTCGAGCTCAGCAACGATCTGCAACGGTGTGAGACCGCGCAACGTATCACCGGAAATCTCTACAAGCCCGCCCATTCGCCCTCCTACCAGAAGATCTCCTCCAGTATGATCTCTCGGTTGGTGTAGATATCTATGGCGCTTGCGATCTCGAGCGATCGGCGTGCAATGTCGGCAATCGCCAACTTTGTCTCGGAAAGGAGAGCCCGAGCGGCAGCCAGAGCGTACGCACCCCCCGAACCAATTCCGATCACTCCCTCATCAGGCTCGAGTACGTCCCCCGCCCCCGAGATCATCAGGATTCCCTCTTTACTCACTGTCACAAGAATTGCCTCCAGATGGCGTAGAACCCGGTCGGTACGCCACTCCTTGGTCAACTCTACTGCGGAACGCCGTAGCTGACCGTCGTACTTCTTCAGCTTTCCCTCGAACTTATCGAGCAGAGCAAGACAATCAGCCGTTGCACCGGCAAAGCCTACCAGAACGCGATCGTCATATAGTCGATAGACCTTCTTGGTGTTGCTCTTTATCACCGTCGTCTCAAGCGTGGCTTGGCCGTCGCTGGCCACGACACCGCAGCGTCCGGCGCCAGAGTAGACACCAATGATAGTAGTGCTGCTAAGACATTGCATGTACTTGCTATTCTAATCTGTTCCCTTGCCGGCCTCAATCTCGACCAAAGCGACACCCGGGACAGATCTCCCCACCACCAACAAATACGACACCACAGTGGGAGCAGCTCTTCCCGCCAGCTGATAGGAGCGCTACTTCACGTTTGCGCACCGTCAGATACAACTGCTCAAACAAGGAACGGTGCTTCGGATCGGGTAACGCACAGAACCGTTCGTGCGCTTCTTCGCTCTCAAAAGGTGGCAGCGTTATTTCCTTTCTCGGGATCGTCTTGTTGAATCGGCCTGGGAAAAAGCGGATTTGCTGAATGATGTCTTTCCCTATCGCGGCATTGAGACGTTCGATGTACTGACCTTTGAGGAAAGAAAGTTCTTGGGAAACGATCGGAGAGGCAACAGCAACCCACAACGTTCCTTGTGAAAACCGCTCAGCCCGGCTGACTTGCGCAATTTGGTGTCCAACAGCCGTATTCCAGAAGAGAAGGACACGCTGAGTTTGATACTCATCTTCGAGGTTGTACTTGCCTAGTACTTCACTAACCCAGTTCATAATACCTACTTGTAGGAGTAGTAGCTTGGTTATGCACTTGTGGAAAACAAGCGTTTTTCGTAGTGGACCGTGCCTTTATCCTGTGGATAATCCTGTGGAGAAACTGTTTAAACGTGTAGATACCCGTGGGTAAGCGCAGGGGAGAGATTTGCTCCCGTTTTCGCACACGACTTTTCCACAGCCAAGTGCTCTTTTTCACCACTTTTGAGTCCCTTTTCCACAGGGTTTTCCACAGATCAGCACGAAAGGGGTCTTTCTTGAAAATAGCATAAAAACAGCTTTTCCTCTCCTAGCTGGCTATGAACCGGGCGTTCAGGCCTTCCTGTATCTCCTTGATCTCAGCGTGCAGGAGCGGTGTTTCTTCGATGAGGGTCTTGATTTTCAAGTACGAATGCATGATTGTCGTGTGATCACGGTTCCCAAACTGTTTTCCAATAGCGGGGAAGGATTGATTTGTCATCTCACGGGCGAGATAAATGGCGATGTGGCGAGGCTGGGAGATCTCCTTCTTACGGCTGGATCCTTCCAAGTCGTGTTGTTTCAGATGGTACCGAGAGGCAACCTCTTCCTTAATGTGGGCGATCTTCAACCGCTCTCGCTTTCCTTCTTCGGGAAGCATCGCCTCCAGATTCTTGGGAGTGAGTTCTTCACCCTGCAACTCGGCATAGGCGATCGCTTTTACGAGTGCCCCTTCAAGTGCTCGTACGTTGGATGAGATGCGACTGGCGATCAGTTCTAGGATGTCATCATTCACCTGGAGACCGCGGTGGCTCGCTTTCTCACGCAGGATGGCGATCCGTGTTTCCAGGTCCGGGGCTTGGATGTCGGCGACAAGTCCCCAGCGAAAGCGAGAGACGAGCCGTTCCTGCAACCCGGCGAGGTGCTCAGGGGGACGGTCGCTTGATAGAACGATCTGCTTCTCATTTCCGTAGAGTTCATTAAACGTGTGGAACAGTTCCTCCTGTGTTGCTTCTTTCCCTTCCAAGAAGTGGACGTCATCAATCAACAGCAAATCGATGCGACGGTACTTCTCCCGGAAGGAGGGAGTCGTGTTATTGCGGATTGCACTGATTAACTCGATGGCAAACCGCTCTGAGGTGGTGTAAACGACCGTCCTGGGACGGCCGGAAGAGATGACGAAGTTGCCGATCGCCTGCAGCAAATGGGTCTTTCCCAGGCCGACGTTTCCGTAAATAAATAGAGGGTTGTATGCCTTTCCGGGAGCCTCGGCAACTGCCATTGACGCGGCGTATGCGAGATGGTTGCTTCCACCCCGCACGAACTGAGCGAACGTGTAATCTGAGTTGAGCGGGAGGCTATTCCGTGACTGCAACGGCATAACTTCCGCGGGTGCTGTTTGGGGAGGATCGAGAGCAGTTGGCATGGTATTGCTGACAGTCAGGGCAATTTGGATCTCTTGACCACACACTGCGGAGGCAAGTTGCTCCACCAGGGCACGATAACGGCGTTCAATCCCCCCTTTGGTGAAGTTGTCGGGGACGCTGATCATCAGCGAACGGTCTTTCAATTCCAGTAGATATGCTTGCCCAAACCAGGTTTCGTAGCTTGCGGATGGAATCTTCTTTTTGAGTTCTGCAAGGATTTTGTTCCAGTTTGTTTCGGGATCGTCGGTCATCGGTTTCCCCTCATTGCGTAAACCAGGATAGCGGATGAAGACGCTTTCGGTCAACAGATAACATGGTGCCGAGGCCCAGACTCGAACTGGGGACACCGGCCTTTTCAGGGCCGTGCTCTACCACCTGAGCTACCTCGGCACGTGTGTTGCGGGGACGACCGGATTTGAACCGGCGATCTCTGGAGTGACAATCCAGCGTCCTGGACCAGACTAGACCACGCCCCCAAGATGTCAAAACTTACTGGGCGAGACAGGACTCGAACCTGTGACCTTCCGGATGTAAGCCGGATGCTCTCCCAGCTGAGCTACTCGCCCATTATAGTAAGGGGCTGCGACTTCCGCAAATGGACCATGTTTTCAGTGTCCCCAAGGGGATTTGAACCCCTGCTGCCGGGATGAAAACCCGGTATCCTAGGCCGCTAGATGATGGGGACCTACTGCGCGGTATTATAGACAGAGTCCGAGCTTCTTTCAATCGGAATGGGTCGTGCTGGATTCGAACCAGCGACTCCCTGATTAAAAGTCAGGTGCTCTACCCCTGAGCTAACGACCCATAGGTGCTGTGAATCGTTTTGGGTCGTGCAGGACTTGAACCTGCAACCAACGGATTAAGAGTCCGCTGCTCTACCAATTGAGCTAACGACCCCGGTTTACCCGATCATACGCAGTGGGTTGGAGTGAGTCAAGGAGCGGATT
>Ga0180431_10004409_pt1 | contig 17596 bp, 22 predicted proteins | sample SS_ome_11_FD_132459 | JGI IMG/M metagenome (GOLD analysis project Ga0180431, IMG submission 132459) | Hypersaline lake sediment archaeal communities from the Salton Sea, California, USA - SS_1_MS_1 metaG | ecosystem: Environmental > Aquatic > Non-marine Saline and Alkaline > Hypersaline >... | reverse complement strand
TGCCGTGCCGTCGCTGTCGGTGCCGTCGATGAGATAGATCACCTCGACGCCGGGGCTTTCGCCCTCGCCGCGGTCGCGTGATTCCCACTTTTCCGTGACGGTTACAGCCATCGTCAGTCGGCAAACACAAGCCTGCCGTCCTCTGCCTTGCGGACCAGTCGCTTGATATCGTCTTTCATTTCCTCCGCCGCCCTGGCCGTCCGCTCTTGCGGATTGCGGCCTCCGCCCATCCGGCCGGCTGCCCAGGCGTTGAACGTGCCGGCCACACCGATCCGCTTCTCGATCTGGTCGGCCGCGTGCTTTTGTTGCAGGAGTTGATGCCGCAGGGCAAACTGCTCTTCCACCGCCCGCGGATCGACCCCCATTTCCTTGGCCCGCTCGAGCGCTTGGCGTCGCTGCAACTCCAACAGCGCGGCCTGCTTGGCGTAGCCCTGTTTCGTGCTCTCGATGATCAGCCGCTCGGTATCAGCGGCAATCTCTTCCTCCATCCCCTTGCGTTCTTCCGCGCGGCGTTCGGCCTCCACCCTTTCCTGCGCGGCGAAGCGCTGCTTGATGGCCCGGATCTCCAGCATCCGCGCTTGTTCGATGAGCAGCGTATCGCGCCCGGCCTTCTTCGCTTCATCGATTTCCTGCCGGTAGCGCTGTCGGATCAGCTCGATTTCGCGGTCGCGCTCGTCTTCGATGAGCTGACTCCGCAGTTCACAGAGCCGGTATAACATCCGTTCGCGGAAATCGGCGGCGTCCTGTGCAGCTCGGGCATCATCGCTGACGTCTTCGCGCCGGGCTGTGGCCGCTGGTCCCTTTGGTCCGCGCTCCTCTTCGCCTCTTGCCCGGGCGGCAAGCAACGTCGCTACGCGCTCTTGGGCTTCCTCGATCTTCTGGATCAGAGCGGGCATACCCTTCAGCTCTTCCTTGAGTCGCCGCACACGGCGCGCACCGCCTTCCATGTACCCCTTGTCCATGATGTCCCTTACAACAGCCGTGGGCATCCAGGTTTCTTCTTGATACTTGATCTCTTCCTGCGCGGCCTTGAAGTAGTCCATCTGCTTGTTCTGGGCCGCCAGTTCGTCGACTGCCTTCTGGATTTCCTGGTTCTGTACCTTGGCGAGTGACTCCTCCATCGCCTCTGCCATTCGCTCCATTACCTGGGCCGTTGCAGCGGCTGAGGTGCCCAGTGCATCAATATCGCGGGCCAACTCTGGATAGGCTCCATGAAGGTCGGCAACGAGTCGCCGCGCTTCCGCTTGTTCCGCGTTGCTCCACCGGGTCTTCTGTCGCAGTTCGTCGAGTCGCTTCGCCTTCTGAGCTAGTGCGGCATGTTCGGCCGCGACCTGTTCGGCCGTCTTGCGAGTCAGTCCCAGCAGTTCATTCATGCTGGGCACCATGTCCCAAATCTTGGCGGTTACCGAACTGATCACCGCGCCCCAATCGACAAATGACGCGACCACGCCGGCCAGCACGACGCCCACCAACACGAGCGGATGGGCGGCGAGAAAGGTCAGGGCGGTAGCCAACAGCCCAACTGCGGTTCCGACCGCCGCATAGGCAGCGGTCAGTATTCCGCAGGTAAAACTGGCCAACTGCATGGCGACCGCCGTGGCGGTAAGGGCCGCTCCAAGCCCTCCGATGATCACGACTAAGGCGGCCGTCTTGCTTACCGCCTCCTCATTGTTTTTGATCCACTCGACAATCTCTCCCGTCGTTTCTGCGATCACGCGCCCGGTCTCTTTGAGCGGCCAGGTGAGGCTTTCGCCAATCGACCGCTGGATGCTCCTCAGTGACTCACGGGCGCGGGCGGCCATAAAGCTGAGCGTGCCGCTCACCTTGTCAAAAGCCTCTTGCGCCGCGCCGGCCCTGTCTCGCATCTGGTCCAGGTCGTCACTGAATCCTTCCATTTTCTGAATCGCCGGCACGATGCCGCGGATCGCCCGCACGTTGGGGAAGATCGCAGCGATCTCCGACGGCTTCAACGCCTGCATCTTCTTCAGCACGCCAAGCATCCCCTCGGCCTGCAACATGGCGTAGTTGAAACCGGCCCCGTACTTGCCACGTAGCGTCTTGGCCTGGGCGTCGGTTCGTTTCAGCAGCTCGCTCGAAATCGCGCTTAAGGCGGTGATCGCCATATCCGTCTCGCCGGTCGCCCGGGTGATCAGGGCCAGACTCGCCCCCATATCCTCCAGGCTCAGGCCGGCCGACTTCGAGACACTGATCACGCGGCCGATCTGTGGGGCAAGTTCGCCCAGGTTTGTTCGCCCCCGTTTGACCACGGCAAACAGAAAGTCGGCGGCGTCACCCGCGTCGCGCAACTCGTCACCGTAGGTCTCCAGCAACGTTAGCATGGCCGAAATCGAATCGGCTGCCTCTGCATTGCCGCCCTTGGCTAGTTTTGCCGACGCGGCCAGATATTCTAGGGCTCTGCTGGCGGGCACCTGCGCGGAGAGAATATCGTAAAGTCCTTTTGCTAGATCGTCGGTGGATATGCCAAACTGCCGAGACAACTCATCGATGCCCTTGGAAAACTGGCCCATGAACTTCTGCGGCTCTTCGAGCATCGTGGCGATGTTGGCCATTGACTGCTCGAAATCGGCGTAGCCCTTCGTGCCGGCCAGAAACGGCAGTGCCATCATGGTCGACATCACCATCATCGAGCGGCCGATCTGGCTGGCGCCCTGGGCGAAGGCGCGGAGTTTTCGCTGCGCACTGGCCAGGCCGCGGACCAGGCGGTTGTCCTGCGTGTACAGCTCCACGTAGGCTGCGCCGGCTCGGATTGCAGCGGGATTGACTACCACGTGTTAGCGCCCTCGCCCGGTCTGATCAACGAAGATGCTTTTGAGCACGGAAAGATCCTTGGTCTTAGGCAAGCTCTTTTTGGCGGCCGCCACCCGGGAGCGAAAGGGGTTGAACTGTGCCGGCTTGATCGGCTTCGTCTTCGGGCCGCGGTTCATGTTGAACGTCATAGCCAACAGTTGGGCCGTTCGTTCCCAGGCCGTCCGCTCACGCTCCTCTGCCATCCACAGCAGTTCACGGAGCGTCAGGGGGCCGGGGGCGACTCCGACGATTCCAGCGAGCCCCCAAAGCGTTTCCCAAAGTCCTCTTCCACTCGCGTCAGCTCCGTCTCCATCGCCTTCTCCATCCGATCGCTGTCCAGCATCCGATTGGCGCGTGTCAGCGCCAGCGCCTCCAGCGTCCGCAGTTTCCCCAGCGCCTTCTTCAGCGGCGCCCGCTTTGGGTTGGGGAAAAAATCCACGAGGCCCTCCAACAGCGCCTCTGTCGCCCGCTCGATCGCATCGCCGGCCATGGCGCGGCCGAAGTCTTCGTTTGTGATGTCCTGTCGATCTACCTCCGGCTTGCAGATCGCATAAATCACATCGACCAGCATCACCGGATCGCCGGCCAGCTTGGCAAGTAATTCGCCTTCAGCCGCCTTAAGCAGATCGACGTCGAGAAGCTGGCGGACCCGCTTGACGGCGTCGACGTTGACGTCGATCGCCCATGTCCGCCCCTGGTTGTCCCGGAAGCTCTGCATCGGCTCGGCTCCCTATCAAGTGGCGGTTGTGACCCATTCCGGCGCTACGTCGCTGCGAGCCGGCTTGAGCGTTACCGAGACCTTCAGCGTGTCGGTCAACGGTTCGGCGCGACTGAAGTTGCTCACCTTCCAATCGGCCCATAGACCCTGGGAGCCTGCCTCGTCCTTGGATGCGTCGAGCACCGCCAAGGCAATCGAGGTCTTGGCAAAGAAGGCCGTCTGAAGCGCGGTGAAGGCCGCGTCGCTGGTGTCCCATTGCATCTCAAATTCGAGTGAGGCATCGAGCAGCGTGGTCGCCGTCGTTTTCCAGCCGGAGGCGGCCCGCGTGGTGGTGTCCGCCTCTTCGGATTCGAGGCTGAGCGTGAGATCCTTGACGTTATCGATCTCGGTCAGGTTGTCCGGCGGACCACTCACCGGCCACGCCTCGCGCGTGCCCGTGGTCAGGTAATACAGTTTGGCGTCTAGGCCGAGCACTTCTGCCATGATATGGGTCTCCTTATCGAATCGAGCCGGCCCAGTGGCGCGGCAACTTGGGGATGGTTGCGAGCAATGCCGGGCGCATGAACGGTCGGCGTTTGAACGTCTGGCCCATGTAGCGACCGCCGTGTTCGTGCGGTTTGCCGGCCTTGCCGAACTTGCGGACGTCGGTGCCGATCACCGCCGACTGCCTGCCCGGTTCGACCGCGTAGAGAATGGCGTGCTTCAACCGCTTGGTGTGCGTGTGCGGCGGCGCGGGCGCCTCGGAGGGGCCGGGCTTGTTTTTGATGGAATTCTTGGCGACTTTGCGAAGGTAACCCGCGGCATGGTGCATACTCTGGATATTCGCCCGCCGCGCCTTGCGGAGCAGTTTGGGAATCTCGCTGCGGTCCTTGACCTTGAACGCGATCATCAGCCGACCACCCTGAATGTGAGTTGCACGACGCGAGTGAACTGGCGCAATTCCACCATGTGGTCCAGGTTGTACGGCGGCTCGTCGGGACAGAGTGCCTCGGTACAGATGGCCGTTGTGTAGTTGCCCAGCGCGCTGCCGATGAATAGCTCGGCAATCTCCTCGACCAGCGTCATCAGCGGATCGCAATCGTCGGTATCCGCGGGGTCGACCTTTTTGCGGACACCCACGTCGACGCGGTATTCCTTCCGCAGCGAGCCGCGGGTCTCGATCGTCCGTGACACCCCGGCCGCAACCACGGTCACGTCGATTGCCTGCAACACTTCCAGGTCGACCTTGGGGACGTACCGCCGCACCGCGGTAAACGGCTGCGACAATTCGGCGTCGTTCAAGGCGGCAACGACTGCATCAGCGATGTCCGTTAGTTCGCTCACTTGCCGTCGGCCCCCTTGCCGTTGCGTTCAATCGTGGAGCGAATCCAGGAGACGTCACTGACTAATTGCGTCAGATCGTGTTCGATCAATCGCAGCCGGGCCTCGTGGTCTTCGATGCAGGTCTCCCGGGCCTGCATTTGCGTACGGACCGTGGCCCGCTCCGCGGAGGCCGACCACACCAGGCCGATGACCGTAGCCAGCCAGGCGATAGCGACCGCCCCGCAACTGAGCAGCCATCGCCGCCGGCCGTTGTTCGCGCTCGTGGTCATCGCTCACTCCGTGCGAATGTGTTTGGTGTGAAGTCGGATGCGATGGCGGTGGCTGGTGGTATAGCGCCAGCTCGGTTCCTTGCCGAAGGGGCAGACCTCGTAGACGTGGACCGTCTCGCCCTGCGTCCACTTGATCAGGTCACCGTCGGCCGGCTCCACGGCCGCCTCCTCGAAGACGTAATCAGCCGCGTCGAGAATGAAGTCCTGCGATTGCGTCTTTTCGATCAGCACACCGTAGACGTCCTGTTGCTCGAACTCCGTCCTGCCGATCGAGGCGCTTAGCTCGTCAATCGAGAGTTCGCCACGGTGCACGCTGACCGTCTGCGCGGCCTGTGCTTTCATGCGGCCGCCCAGCCAAGCGAACGCCGTGGCGAACTGGTCCGTCATCAGCGCGGCCCTCAGTCCTGTCCGAGGCGAACCCAGACGGTCGTGTCGGAGGCCGCGGCGTCGTTGGTCACCTTGCCGAGATACTTGTTCTCGCCCTCGGTGTCGGTGGCCTGCTCGTTCTCGGCGTCCCAGTAGACCTTGGTTCCGGCGCTCAAAGCCGAGCTGGTGTCAGACGCCTTGGGAAAGGCAAACACGCCGTCGACGCGCAGGGCGTCCTTCACGCCGGAGTCGATGTCGCTCGTGGCCACACCGACCAGGTCCTCTTGGACCACCACATCGCCGGCCGAGACGTCGCTGTCCGGCGTGTAGTCGATGTAGCTGCCCTCATGTTTGAAAACTGCGGTTGCCATCGAATCTCACTCCTCTTGGATTGCGAGTGGGTTGGTTGGTTATGCGGCACACTGCCGGGTTGATTACTCCGCAGCGGCTCCGAGGCTCATCACGCCGGCCCGCTTCTCGACCTGCGCCACGCCGAAGTCCCAGTAGGCCCGATACTGCATACCGAGCTGGTGGAAGTCGGCATCGTCGCTCTCGATGGTGGGGGTCCGCTGGCCGCGGAGATAGGCGATTTCCCAGCAGGCGATATCCGCCGGGTTGGCCAGCAGGTACCAGGCCGTCGAGCTGTAGCCGGTGAGGTTGGAGTTGCTCAGATAGGGCGAACACTCCACCCGCCATTTGCCGGCGTGCGGGTTGTTGGCCGGCTTGGGCTTGTTGGCCGTGGTCAGCTCGTTCACCCGGGTCTCGCTGTAGAGTTGCTGGCCGGTGACCTTCAGGGCGGTCGGCACCAGGAGAATCGCCGGGCTGATCACCACCGGATCGCCGGCCTCGTCGGTCTGATCCATGAAGGTCTGCTCGGCCGTGGTCAGCGAGGTGATTTGCAGAACGGTGTCTGCACCGCTGATGTAGTTGCTGTTGGCCGCCGCGAAGAAGTCACCGGTGTTCGCCAATACCAGCGTGAACACGGCCTTCTGTAATGCCAGCGCGGCCTTGCGTCCGAGCAGCCGCGGGATCTGGGCGAAGGCCCCCAGGTCGTCGTTGATGATCTGCTGACGGTTCAGCCCGATCATCTGGCCGTAGGTGGCGATCTTGTTGGTGTAGCTCGTCTCGTCGAACTCACCGTGCTTGATCTCACCGTCGGCACCGACTTCGAGAAACTCGCCCTTCTGCACGAGGCGATAGCGGGTGTGCGTGTGAAAGTTGCTCACATCGGTTTCGCTACAGATCCGCTGTGCCACCTGGTCGACGGCGAGGAAGCTGGCCATCAAGCTCTTGTAGGCGACGGCGCCGAGGATGCCTGACAGGCTGACCGTCGAGAACCCGCTTGCCCGGAGTTGCCGATCGGCCTCGAAAGCGGTGCGGATCACGTCGTTGTCGACCACGCCGATGCGGACCGACTTGCCGGCCGCGTGGATCGTGTGGTAGAGCAGGCTGTGGATGCCTGCACCACGGAGCTTGCGATCTGTGGCGGCGTCGATCACCTTCTCGGGATACCACTTTTCCAGCCGCTTCTCGGACACGCCGGCCGATTGGCACATCGCGCACTCCAGCGCGGCGCCCTCGTCGGGCTGGTAACCGGCGGTCATCGAGGGCGAATCCTCGCGGCCCTTCCGCAAGATCTCCACCTCGACGTGTACCGGCTCCGTTCCCTCTTCGATGGCCTTGGCCTCGATCTCCGGGTGCTTGCCCGCGCAGATCTTGCGGATCTCGGCGACCCGCTTGGATTCCGCGGCAAGCTCGCTGCGGAAGTTGGCGACGATCGCGCCGGTATCGACCGAAGCCGAATCGTCCTTGGCCTCGTCAGCCGGCTTTGCAGCCGCCTTGATCTTTTTCTTCCCGTCACCGTCGCCGTCTTCGTTGTGCGGCGGGGAGTCCTCGTCTTTCGGCTTGGCCTGCTCTGCGTCGTACATCGCTTGCAGGCTCTTGCACTGCTCGTCGCTGAGCTTGTCGGGCTCGTCGAAACCCTTGGCTGCGAGCCATGCTTCAAAGGTCATTGCGATTACCTCCAATTGGCTGGCCGTGGCGGCGACCCGCGCTGAAGAGCCGCGGTCCGCGCCCAGCGGTACAAAACTAATTTCCTCCAGAGACGTTTTCCGGGCGATCAACAGCGGCCCGGTGTACTTGCGACCGTTGACGTCGGCCGTCTCGCCGTCGTCGAGGTAGACCATCTTTTCGATGTCGGCCCCGATACTCATCTGCCAGGGAAAGCCGTTTTTGCCGGCCTTGATGACCCGCTTGGCGTGGCGTGAAGGGCTGGAAAAGACACCGGCTACCTTGATGTGTTTGCCCACCTCGATCGACTCGCTGTGGCCGAGGATGCGGTCCCGGCGGTGGTTCAGCAGGATGGGATGTGCGCCGGCGCGAACCTTCACACCGTCCAGGTCGACGATCACCGGTCGATAAAACTCGGCAAGCCGCATAGGCACGCCCGTATAGGCCGTGCCGCGGAACGTGGTCAATTCCTTGTCGCCGTCCTTGGCGGCTTCGATCTCGCAGGCCGTGGCCGTTTCCAGGTCGGCCTGCATCCGCAGATGTGAGGGGACCGAGGCAGCCTCAAGCCTCTTGCTTTTGGGCATTGCTCTCCTCCTCTTCTGCCTCTGTGTCCGGCCCGGCCGATTCGCCGAAGACCTGTTGCCGTTCCAGTTCCCGCAGCTCGTCGACGGAGATCCCCAACTCGCGAGCAAACTGTTCCTCTTCGACCTCCCAGTCGGCGCCTTGCTTGGAGTGGTAGGCCGCCTTGGTCAGCAGGCCGGCCTTGCGGAGTCGAATCGCCGCCTCCGCTTCCTTGAGCGGGTCGACGTGTTCGTGGCCGTCCCAGGCCCAGGTGTAGGGGTAGAGGCTCAGATTGATCGACCTGGGGGAAATACCCGATGAGGCTGCCAGGTATTCGCGGAGCCATTCCAGCAGGATCGGCCGCAGCACGACGCGGGTGCGCTCGTGGCGGGCGACCTGGATGGCCTTGAAGTAGACCTGGTGATCGAGCCGGCCGGAGGCGTAGTTGTATTGCGACGAATCGCCGGCAATGACGTTGAACGGCATCGAGAGGCAGCGGCCGATCTCCTTCAGGAGCGTGGCGACGAACATGTCGAACGTGGTCGGCGGCTGCTCTGCTCGCACCTGTCCGAGCTGGTAGCCCTCGGGAAGCATGGTCGCCATTCGCTTTTCAAGCTCAATGGTGTCCATCGCCTCCCAGCCGGAATCATCTTCGTTGCTGGCCGGATTGTTTGATTGGATCGTCAGGGCGACGTCGGCGACCGCTTCGGCGGCGGCAACAACGGCCCGCATGTAGCGGCGCAACTCGGCAAACAGGGGCAGGGCCGGCAGGATCTCCGGCAGGCCGCGGTGTTGCCCCGGGCGGTCGGCGCGGAAGTAGTGGATCACCCGTTCCGCCGGCCAGTCCTTGTAGCTGCCGGCCGGATTGATCTGCGTATCGCCCGGGTGCTCGCTGAGAATCCGGTAGCTGGTCGGATTGCCGTCGGCGTCATAGCGGATGCCGTCGACGTGGCCGGCCAGATTGAAGACCGCATCGGGGTCAGTTACGCGGTCGGCCTCGATCAGTTGCAGGTCGAGTTGCACCGGACCAGTTAGACGCCGATTTGTTTTGAGCACGGCGAAGCTCTCGCCGTCCTGCGCCTCGGCCACCCGCATCGTGCGGAGCTTCGCCGCCAATCCAATCTCTTCGGCCCATTCGCTGAAGGCGGCTTCGATGGGGGCGCTGTCGGCGGTCAGCATCCGCAGCCGCGGACCGCGACCGATCGTGTCCTCTGCCAGCGTTTGCAGGATGCCGCGGGCATAGCTGTTGTTGGCCACCTCATAGCGGGCCCGGCTCCGCAACGTCCTGCGGATCGTGGCGGTCGCCGCGCCGTCGGCGGAGAGGTAGTCGGCGTTGACCCAGTGATTGGTGTTGTCGGTGATCGTCTGCGCCGCGTCGAAGCGGGCCATGATCGAGACCTGCCGGCGGCTGAGCCGCTCGGCCTGCTTGTTGGCCAGCTTGAGTCGCTCCCGGGCCTTGCGCTTGGCCTTCTTGCCCATCAGACGGTCCCCGGCGGTTTGATCGGGATGAACCGCAGGCCCGACTTGCCGGCCTTGGCGACCCGCTTGGCGGAGAGATAGCGATCGGCGTCGATCACATCGCGGAGCGGATGTTGGGTGAAAGAGCCCTCGTCGTTTCGCGCCTCTTGGGCGCCGCCCGCGTTGGCCTCGATCGTGTCGTCCAACTCGTCTGTCACGTCGCGCTCCAGTACAAAAAAAGGGGGCCGCGTCTGTCACGACGCGACCCCCTGAACTGGTCCGCGAGTGTTCAGCCTCTCCCGGGGGATCAACCCGGTGTGGCCAGAACGGCCGCGCGAGCAGCGCGGCCCCTCAATGATTGTTGTACGCGCGACCCCCGGAAACTGGCAAGTGTTGAGCCCGCGCGCAGAGAAAGTCGTTCCATATCTGGAACGGCACCACTAGCTAGTGGGGAAGGCTCGGAGGCGTTCGCGGCTGAAACCGTGCTTGCGGCGGTCGCCGTACATCCGCTGCATGGCGTCCTGACGCGCGGCTGATTCCGCGGGGAGAGTGCCGTCGAGACGAGGTGAGACGCGGCCCAACCAGTTTGTCCCGTGCGGGCCCAGGTGCAGCACCTCGAAGGGCAGCCAGCGCTTGTGTTCCGCTGCCCACTTGGCTTGGAAGTCGCTGTCACAGCCACCGGCGTGCCGCCAGTCCGTGCCGTACCAGGGCCGCGTCGCGAGCACCGGATCGGAGGCGTGGAAGAGCTGGAAGAAGCCGGCGTGCTCTTGTTCCTTGAGAAGCTTGTAGCGCGACCAGTCCGAATCCTCCGGGTTCCACGCGGTGACGTCATCGCACTGCCGGCGACGCGGACAGTAGAGATTGCTTGGTAGGCAGTCCGAGACGTCGAACGATTCGGGCAAGAGAATGTCGGCGTCCATCACGACCAGCCAGCCGTCTCGGCCGATCCGGTCGAAGCCCTCCTCGATGGCCAGCCCCTTGTTGAACGCCGCGCCGTCGCGGTAGAAGGCGTTGGTCACGTAGCAGTTGACCGGCAGGCCCTCCTTCTTGGACTGCAAGACAAGCATCTGCGTTGCCAGGTCCGTCGGCGAGGTGACGACCAACGCCTGCTCGAAGTGTCGGGCGTTCCGCGGCAGGAGCACCTTGAGCAGATCGTCGTACTCGACGCAGACCGTTATCGCCTTCATTACCGGCCTCTCAGGTAGCGGAGCGGATTCCAGTCGTTGCCCGGGTGCTTGAGCGCCAGAACCTTCGGGTCGAAGACGACGCACTCGCCCGCGCTAACCCGGGGGCTGCCGAGCCGCCGCAGCTCTTCGAGGTTGCTGCCGGTAACGTCGTCTGTGTTCTCGTTGTCGCGGCGCCCGGGCAGCGGCAGACAGACGCCGCACCGCGGGCACCAACGCTCGATCTGATCGCGGTAGTCGGCCAAGTCGTGCATCCAACAGCCCTCCGTAATCGGCAGGCCGCCGGGCCCGTCGAAGATCATGTCAAAGGCGGCGGCCACCTCGCAGAAGAAAAACCCCTTTGGCGTGATCGCGGCCGACCACAACTCTTGCAGCGGACAGGCGTTGATCAGCCGCCACATCTCGTCTTCGTCTGGAACCATGTCCCGCACGGCCACCAGGACCGGCTGGTGGTAACACGGCGTGCTGTGATCGTTGGGATTGATGTAGGCCGGCGGCTGTGGGAATACGCGGCGGATCAAATCCGCATAACGGTGCGACTTCCACTTCAGGCCCGTCCACAGGCCGCGCTGTTTGGGATCGGGAAAGATCCGCTCGAAGATCTCCAGCAGCTCGGGAAAGGTCGGGTGCAGGAGCGGCTCGCCGCCGATGATGCCCACAACCTTTTGCCGGCCTTCGCGGTCGGCCGGACTCTCGCCGGGAAAGTCGGCCAGTGCCCGGCAGGCCTGCTCGAAGACGGCCGGCGTCATCAGAAAGGGCTGCCGGGCGTGGGAGAGCATCCGCGTACAGTTGGAGCACTTCCGCGGGCAAGCGTTAGTGACGTCAATCTGGATACACCACTGTTCGCGTGGGGGAATCACGACAGGGCCACCTCCCCGATGTACTCGCTGGCCTCGGGCTGCGTGCCGTCGGGCGGCGCCAGCAGCACGCCGCTCTCGATATCTCTGAAAACCTTGCGTCGCCAGCCCGGCCCCATCAACCGGCAGCTCTCGCGTGCTGCCTTGGCGTCGTGCGGTACGCCGTTGTTGTGGGTGCGATAGTCGTAGTGGTAGAGCACACGGGGAATGTGCCGTTCCGTCCGTGCAGCCTCAGCGAGCAGAAGCGACTTCCACCAGAGCTGATCGGAACCGTAGCTAAGTTCCGCTGGAAACTCCATCCGCTGTGCCAGATCTGTCCGCCAGGCGCAGAGGTGATTGGGCGGCAGGACGTGAATGTCGGCCGGCTCGGTCGGCAGTTGCCGCTGGCAGAGCGTGTAGATCAGAAACTCCGGCCGGGCCTCGTCGCCGTCGACGGTCCGCTTGACGCGAAATGTGATCACGTCGACGTCGGGATTGGCGTAGATCGTTTCCACCAGCGACACCACGTAATCGGCAGCGATGTGATCGTCGTCATCGAGGAATGCCACGTAGCGGGCCGAGGCCGCGGCCAGCAGTTCATTGCGCTTCTTGCCCAGCGGCGTTTTGCCGTCGTCCAGGTAGCAGCGTGGAGCCACGGTTCGCCCCAGGTGGTAGCGGTGGATCTGGGCCTTGATCGCCTCCAGTAGCGATTCACGCTGCTTGCGGCGGCATTCCAGCGTGGGGATGAGCAACTCAAGTTGTAGTTGTGTCATGGTCCCTTCCCGTAGAGTGTCATGGGGCGCGGCATCCAGTCTGCCAGCGTCCGCTGCCAGAAGGGCGACATCACCGGCCCGGTCTCGGAGATCAACTTGGGAGGATAGCCCGGGCCCGACCAGTGGCCGCAGATGTGGCAGAGCGACTTGGCCTGTTTGAGCATGGCGGCGTGAGTCACATGGCGGAGTTGCATCACGCCGATGTCAAGCCCGACTACCCGGGCAATCGACGCGCCGGCCCCACACAAGAAGAAGCCGTGCTTGGTCAGCCCCAGACCGCAACCGCGAATGCCGAAGATTCCGCAAGGCGGTACCTGACTGTGCTCTGGCACCTCGTCGCAGGGCGCGATTCGCACGTTGCGGAACCAATCGGGCTCAATCCCCGGGGCCTTGGCCTCGATCCGGATTGGCACCTCCCTTGCCGTCAGCCAGGTCCGGTACGCGGCAAGCTGCCCCCGACCGTTGGAAATAACTCGGACCAGGCAGTCCGGATAGCGATCCCGGTAGCGGCAGAGCGTCTCGACGATCGGCACGAATTGTTGGTGCAGCGTGGGCTCACCGCCAAGGATGTGGATCCGCTCCCAACGCCACTCCAGATTCAGCGACTCAGCGACGAAATGCTCAATCTGCTCGACGGTCATCGGCCCCGTTGGGGCCACGTCGATAAAGCGGTCGCAGCCCCAGCAATTGCAATCGCAGCGGGAGTTGATCTCGATCTCGACGTGTGCAAACCGCTCCACGCCGTCCGGATCAGTCTGCAAGGGCTTTGGCTGCTCTACGATGGATTGAGTTATGGGCATACCAGTCCTCAACTTCAGTGCGTTGTATCAAGCGATACGCTCCCCGGGTCAACAGGGCTTCCAAGTCTCGCCGCCGTTCCTCGACGCCATTGTGCTCGACGCAGATCGCCAGAAACCGATAACGTGAGAAGTTGTGCGCCCGCAGAATGCGAAGCTCTGACCCTTCAGTGTCGAGACACAGATACTCAATGGTTTTCGGCGCGTTGTGGGATCTCAGTAGATCCGGCAACGTCACACTGCCGACCCAGCGATTTTTGCCGTCTCGCCGATCGTGGTGATCACAGAAGTCGGTGTTGACGCCCGACAACTCAATGTCGTTTCCGGGAAGTTCCCAAAACGGCAGCAAGTCGCCGCTCTTGTCCCAGAGACAGCGCTTATCGACCTTGCATTGCCGTTGCTTTCGCAGACCCTCGAAGGCCGAAGATGGCTCGACGCAGATCCCATCCCAGCCGGCCCTCTCCAAGGCCCAGCTCTGCGAATCGCCGATGCCGTCGTGCGCTCCGGCCTCGACGAAAAAGCCGGGCTGCGGGAAGAGCCGCATGATCCACTCGTACTGAGTCAGCATGGTAGCTTCTCCGGATCGTAGTTGAATCGCTGGAAGTCGTCCGCCGCCCACTGTCGCACAAGGCGGAGAGCGGTCGGCGTGTAGTAATCGGCCGGATCGTAGGGCGGGCTGACCGTGGCATCGGCAACCGGCAAGGAGATCGCCCGACCAAACAATTCTGCGGTCAGCACCGGCCATTCGACGTGAAGCGTCTCGACGCGGAGCAAGCGGTCGACCTGGATATCGCCCAGGTAGGTGCTCTGGTTGCCGAAGATCCGCTGATAGAAAGGCGTGTAGTGGTTGTACTCGACGCGGAACTTCAGGTATTCGGTAAAGTTCAGGCAGCGGGCCGCGACCTGCACGGGGTGCTTCGAGCATGGATGTCGGCCGCTCCACAGATAGTAGCTCAACTCTCGCATGTGCGGATTGCGAATCGTGGCGATGATCGGATAGTCCTTGCAGCACGGTGGAATGGCCACCCACGAATGGTCCAACACGTGTGCCGAGAAATTGGGCGCCTCGGGATCGTCGGGCCCGGCATGGGCGGTCAGCTCACAATGCCGCGACAGGGCTTCGATGATTGATGTCCCCGCACACCGCGGGTTGTGCAAAAACACAAACTTCGGATCGTGGCAGATCCAACTCATTGGGCAATCTCCCAGGCCAACGAACAACACTTCCAGGGATCGCGGTCCTCTTCGTCCGGCGTCATAATCCGCCGGCCCTCTGCAATCAGGCCGTCGAGATACCGCTTCACACCGAAAACCTTGCCGTTGGGATGCTGGCGTGATTCCACGTTGTAATCGTGCCAGAGCCAGAGGCCGCCGGGCTTCATGTACGGGGCGCAGGCGTCAGTGTCCCGCTTCGTGGCCCAGTCCTCGTGGTTGGCGTCCATGATGATGCAATCGAACTCCTCCTGGTACGTGCTCCGCAGCCAACGTCCTAGCTTGCAGGTGAAGTCCCCTACCGTCTCATCGGTCAGAATCCGGTTGTATGCCGGCCGTCCGCTCACCAATGCGCCCGCCTGCTTCGGCACGATTCCCCGCTTCGGAAACTTATCGGGGAGCAGGTCGATTCCGACGTAGTACATAATCCCCGGGCAGTTGTCCAAGAGAAACTTGGCCGTATGCCCCTGGCAGACGCCGAATTCAAGCACGTTGTGCGGGCGAAATTCGCGGCACAGCGCCAGGGCCACTCGCATATCCTTCTCGGTCAACGAGTAGTCGCCCATCTTCTGCGACACGAACGTGCCTTCCGGCACGAGGCTCAATAGTGTTTTTACGGAGTAGGCTGGCATGTGGTCTCCCTTTCCCGACAGATCTGCTCAATCGCCCCGGCAATGCGGGCGGTTTCGGCAGTGTAATCATATCGAGCGGCGGCGCGAGCGCGAAAAATATCCTGTATCTTGGAATCCCATTCTGCGGCTGCCGTGTGAATGCTTGTGTTTAGCGCGGTCAGTGTAAGTCGAGAATCCTCAAAGTCATCGATCCGCACCAGGTTTTTATCAATCATCGGCAGCCGATCGTATTCCGGCAGATCGGTGATCACCCGGCAGCCGACAAGTGTCGCCTCGAAGATTTTACGCAAGGCAAAACCATAGACGCTGGCCGTGCAGAGGGCCACGCGGTATTGGGATAGTGTCTGCACGTAATCGGCCGATACGCTGCCCGTCTGCCCATACCCCGGGTGCTCCAGGACGTCGACGCCCGGACCGAGCTTGCCATGTTTTGCCCATTCGATCGCTTTGATCCGGAGCGGATAACAGCCGGAGCAGGCCCCGCTGATCAGACAGATACCCTTCGGCTCGTGAAGCGGTATCTCCCAATCAATACACCTGTCGTTGACGATGTGATACGTCCGCAGCATCCTCTCCACCGGGACATGCGGCGCGTAGGGCGCGATCGAGCGGGGGTGGTACCAGACCAGGTAGACGTCCGGCTGCAACTCGTCATGCCAGGCCTTCTGTTGCTTCCGGGCTGAAGCCGCATCATGAAACACGGCTATCCGCAGGATCTCCGGATGATCGAAGAGGGCCTCGATGTTGCGGAATTCGTGCTCCGGCTGAACCTCGGGGCCTACCCACTGGTTGTGGTCCCACTCGTAGCGGGGCCAGAAGATCGCCGCCGCCGGCTTGTGTTCGTCAATCACCTGGGCCACGTCCGTCGAGTCGATCCCCGGCTCCGGCACACCGGCCCCGGCCGACAGCCAGCCCATACTCTCCATGCCGAGTTGAAACAGCCAGCGGCCGTTGTCCATGTGCCGGCGAAAGCTCTCCAGTACGAACATCACGCCCGGACAGTCGCTCATGTCGATCGGTACCTCCGACAGTTGGCCTTCAGCAGGGCCTCATTCCGCCAGTCCGGCGTGTAGTCGTGCTGGAGGTGGAACATGCAGCGGGCGGGACGCTCGTCGAGCTTGGCCCGGTACTGGCCGTCGTATTGGCGTTCGACCTGCCGCATGAAATCCAGGTCCTCGAATCCCTTGCCCTCGTAGCCCTCGTCGTAGCGCAGGTCGGCGAGCTTCTCGCGGGTCATGGAAAATTGCGAGTTGCCCCAGGGTGGCCAACCCGGCTCGTAGCGGTTGCGGTTGCTGTGCCGCCACGACTCCCAGGCCCGACGGAACTTGCCGGGCACATCGTAGTCGGCGAAGTAACGGTCCACCGCTTCGCCCCGCTGCCGCTCCGGCTGGGCGTAGAGTTGCTCGCCAATCCCCTTCGGCAGATACCGCACCCGGTAGCAGAGCCGCGTCAGCCGCGGATTGTTGAGAAGGGCGCGAAACCCCGCTGTCCACTCCAGCCCCACAATCGCATCCGCGTCGAGGAAGGTCAGCACCTCGCCGCGGCCCTCGTCAATGGCCCGGTTCCAAAGCTTGGCCTTATTGAACACGCGCATCTGCCGCTCGTCGACCACAATCCGCACCCGCCCCAGATCGGCGGGCACCAGCTTCGAGCCGTTGTCGACCACGACAACCTCGCAGTCCCCTTCGCCCGTGGCCTCGATCGAGCGGCGGATAGACCAGAGGCAGAGCGCCAGGTGTCGATTCCGGTTGCGGTGTGTGATCAGAATGGAATGCAAGGGGGTCATGGCGTGCCGCTCTCCTTCTCGACTGTGATCATCCGCCGCCCGCAGTGTCGGCAGGTCCGGCCACGGATGATCTTGCCGTCCGCCCTCTTGCGCGTATAGGTCACCGGCAGGTGTCGGCAGCCACACGACCGGCACTCCAGGCCCACGGTTTCCTCACGATCGGTCTCTGGCTCTCGCTCAGCCACTATCACGCCCGCCGCCTCCGCTTCTTCTGGAGATCGGACAACCGCTTTCGCTGCCGTATGTTCGTGGCGCCCCGTTCGTCGAGTCGCCGACAGCCCAACATCGAGGCCGCTACACAACAGCCGACGCCGCAGTCGAAGAGGTGGCCGTCGCTGTGTTCCGGTCGCTCCTGCCACTCGTCGACCTCCCGGCCGCGGCCCGACGTGCGAACCTTGTATTCGCTGCGGGCGATGTGGTCGGCCAGCATCCGGTGATCGGCGTCGGCAAACAGCGAAATGGCCCCCTTATCCCCCATCGAGATCTTCAGACCGTCGTGCAGAAAGCTCTTCCAGTAGTTGGAGTCGAACGCGACGTGCCGATAGACCTGCTTACCGCGGACGTTGGGAATCCGCCAGTTGTGACCAAGCCGGTCGCCCCGCTGCCGCTTGTACTCGTTGAACGGAATGTTACTGGCTCGGACACTGATGCCCTTGCTGGGCATCACCAGCGGAGAGCGTGTATCGCGGCAAAACTGTTCGATCACCGGGGTCTTCCAGCCGGAATCGATCAGCAGCCGCTCGATTTGAAACGGGGCCCCCTCCTCATTGAGAAACTCCCGAGCGAGCAACGTGCTCGCGAGTGCCTTGAGCCCGGCGTAGATCGCGCCGTCTTCGCCCGCGCCCGGGGCCTTTGCAGCGAGC
>Ga0180431_10004407_pt1 | contig 17602 bp, 14 predicted proteins | sample SS_ome_11_FD_132459 | JGI IMG/M metagenome (GOLD analysis project Ga0180431, IMG submission 132459) | Hypersaline lake sediment archaeal communities from the Salton Sea, California, USA - SS_1_MS_1 metaG | ecosystem: Environmental > Aquatic > Non-marine Saline and Alkaline > Hypersaline >... | reverse complement strand
TGCCTGCCGTCTCGGCTGTCATGACTTGCTTGGCGTCCTCCTCCGCCTCTCCTGATGGCTGGGACGGTACAGTTCTCTGCGAGCAGCCAGCCAAGACGCTCAGGCAGACCACGCTTGACACTGTCAACGAGAGCGGCTGTTTCATCGCGCGGCCTGCTGGCGCCATGGCGGACCTCCTTCGGAAGTAGCGGCTCTGGCATCACTTGGGACCGGCTCCAGCAACTGCTTTGGTGTTCCGTCTACCATCCCGGAAGCGTCCGTGGCGTTGCGAGCGACGGGACGATTCTACGCTGTGGACGGTACGCGCTGGACATCACGCCCGTCAGCGGGTCGTGGGATAACGTGGCGCCGGGGCCGCCCTCAATCGTCGAGGGACTCCACATAGCGGGTGCAGAATCTGAAGGCAGGCGCTCCCGTCTTCCTGTCAAAGGCCTCTACGTACGCTACAGCGCACGTGACCCCGAACACGATGATACGGTTCGCTCCGGGCACCAGCGTTACGTCATGATGGACGGGGGAGCCGCACCAAGCTGCCAAATCGCCTCCCGCCCACACCTTGCTCGACCAGACAATCCGCCCCGTCCGATCGAGCGCGTCCATCAGGTAGGACCCGGGGCTCATCCCATGCAGGACGATATAGGCCATGTCCCCATCCAACATGGCAGTACCCGCTTCTACGTGTCCCATGGCACCCCGTGCAGGTATCGACCATCTACTGCCGCCTCGTTCCACGATCCATCGTTCGCCGTCTCGATGGAACGTCGTGGCGGGCTCCCCGGTCGCGCCACGCCCACGCTTGGCCGCTGCCATGTCGAAACCGCTGTACTCGTTGACCCGAGGGTCAGGCACCAACCTAACTGACCGAACGGCCTTCTTCCAAGCCCGAGGAAGCTCAACACCCGTACGAGCCCTGACCAGTTCCAGGAAGCGGCTGATCGCCTTGCGGCGTGCGCGCCGCTCGTGCGAGAGCTTCTGTCGTCGAGGCGTTCGAAGGAGTCTCTCCCACCCAGCCGCCAAGGCGAGCCCAGTGTCCGGCGATGCAACAAGCTCATCCAGATCTTCCGTTCGAGCATCCAACAACCGGGCGCGGATCTGGTTGGCAAGGTCGTATGCCGTCTCGGCTGTCATGACTTGCTTGGCGTCCTCCTCCGCCTCTCCTGATGCCCGGGAGGGCACAGTTCTCTGCGAGCAGCCAGCCAAGACGATCGAGCAGACTACGCTTGACATTGTCAACGAGAGGAGCTGTTTCATTGCACGGGCTGCTGGCGTCATGGTGGGCCTCCATGGGAGGTACCGCCTCTGGCATCACTAGGGATGGGCCTCAGCATGTACGTTGTTGCATTTGCCACAACAATTCCAGTAAACAGCGCCTTCCCGATAGGCAGGTCCCTCGTCGGGTGCATTGTTCCACCAGCCGGGTTTGTTTCGCGTTGAGCGCAAGCCTAAGGCATTGGTCTGGCAGGGCCCTTTTCCATAGGTTCTGAAACGGCGCCATAGACGCCCAAGAGTCCCGTAGAAGAACTTGACTGTTCCCGTCTGATAGTACATGCCGCACGTCTTGTCGTTGACTGTCTTCCCGAACGTGTCGGTGACGTATGTCTGATTGAGCCCGACAGACCACTTCTCCCAATACCGGAAGATCTGTAACGTCATACTTGACGATTTCCCACCGCCCTTACAGCGCTCTACCAAACACGCGACCTCAACCATCTGAACGATGGTTCCGCGGCGACGAGCTGGGCTGTCCAACACGAAGTCCCACGAAGCCCAGACCTGCTCCCCGCACTGGGCGTTGAGATGTCTGTCACGTCGCTGCACGGTCAATTCACCGCTTGGGTCAAGATTGATTGTGGGGTTGCTGCGGACGTATTCATACAGATTCATCCCATCCAGATACCGGCCTTGGGCGATGGGGGGCGTGGCCATCAAGCAGGCAAGACCGAGAAGAGCGAGTGTGGTCGTTCGTGTCATGTTCGTCCCCTTTCGGTTGGTTGGTGTCTCATGCGGTCACCGTCGTTGATGAGGATGACGCGGTTGCGGCACGCGCGGCGCCGGCGCCCGGTAAGGCCGCGGGCGCATGCGCGGCTGCATCGTGTGCTGCGGGGGTGCTGCAGCTGATCGCGTTGTTACGATTGACCTCGGCGATGACATCGTGTCGGCAGATCGGCCTGTCTTGGATGCCGGCTTCCCGCTTTCGCCGAACGCAGAACCTACTGTCAGGCAGGCGGCGAGCGAGAGCGGATGCCCGTGCTCGTCGCGTGCGAAGAGCCTCTCTCCCACAAGCAGAAGGTTGCCCACGAGGCCCACGTAGACCCTCCGGCTCTTGGGAAACAGCGTGTGGGCCAAGGCGTAGTCGCGTGCGGCGAGGTCGCTCTTGCCGATGTCCTGAAAGTGCCGCGCCCGTCCCTGGACGAAGACGCCCAGCATCTCACGCGCGGTCAGCTTGCGGAGGTCGCTGCCAACGGCGATGGCCGTGCGGGAAACGCCTTCCTTCTCGACGTAGTCCTGGTCGGTGCCGGCCGCGAAGCCTCCACGACCGGTATCCGTGGCCTCGATGTTGTAGACGCGCTGGCCGTCGTCGTACCGGCAGACATAGTGTGAAGTCGCGCAGGCCAGCGCAACCGGCCATCCCAGGCGGCGGGCGATGGCGACGTGAAGAGCGGGCATGGTCGCACACGTCCCGCGCTTGGTGTCGATCAGCCCGTGCAACAGCAGGTGCCCAGGATCGGTGTAGGCGACCTCAACCTTGCGTCCCTTCCTACGGGCCTCGACCTGGGCCTCCCGTTGCTCTTGAACGTAGGCGACGCCGACCGACTGGTCGAGGAACTGAGCGAGCATGCCCAGCCGAAAGAAGTTGATGTCGCTATGATACTTGCTCGGGTCCTGGTGGAAGGCATACTCAACCGTCGGCAGCCACAGGCGAAACTGATCGGTCCAGCCATCGACGACCCGACGGTACTTGCCGTAGTCCAGGTTACCCAACCCAGGGATCTCTCGTGCCACGGCCACGCTCATCTCGACAATGTCGATGCGCTCCAGCTCGGCGTCGGAAAGGGCCATGAGATCGGCCAGGCTGCGGCGTCCGGCGATCCCGGAAGAGGAATGCGAGGATCTGTTTGACTGGAGCCCGCTGTTGTCGCTGTTGCCGTGAGCGATGACGATCGCCACGCTGCCGACGAGTGTCGCGCCGAGCGCGAAGGGCAGAAGCTGGTCCAACAGCCCCCCCGCGCGCCCGGCGGTTCTGACGCGCTTTCCTACCTGCTTCGGCGCTCGGGTCTTGCGCTTCTCTCGCGACACGACGACGCCCGCCAGGTACACCGGTCAGAAAGGTAACCTGGGCAGAGATCGCTCCGCCGACCTCCTCTTGAGGCTACCAATGTATTAATTATAGGGACGACGACATCCCGTCAACACCGAATGTAGGGTTTTATTTCGCCGCCTGTGGAGATTTCCGGGGGGCTTTCTGCGATGCCGGGGAACGGAGAAGGTGGGGTCAGCTCCCCAAACCGATCGGTCCCAGTTCATGTCGTCGTGCCGTGCACTTCGCCCGAAGCGACGGGCGGTCGTTCTCAGGCCTCTCCGAGCGATTCGCGGGCGGCCTCTTCCGTGACGATGCCGTCACGGATGAGTTGCTCGAAGTGTTCGGCGAGGGTCTGGCAGCCTTCCGGGAGGGGACTGGTACGGTCGAAGGGGTCGCGTCCTTCGACGATGGCGGATCGGACGTCGTCGTCGGGGATCAGCACGCCGTAGGCGGCGACACGGCCCTTGCCGTCGGCCTTTCGGGGGAGGCACTGCACCAGGACGACGCGGAGGGCGTCGGCGAGGGCCTTGCGGAAGGCGTTTCTGGTGGCGTGGGGCTGGACGTCGATCAGCCGTTGGATGGCCGCCTGGGGCGAGCGGGCATGCACCTGCGCGATGACCAGGGCGAAGGTCTCGGCGGCCGTCACGCAGGCCTGTACTTCCTCGGGCGTCCTCATCTCCGCGACGAACAGCACGTCGAAGTCCTGTCTCATGGCGGCCCGGATGGCGGCGAGGCAGCTCGGGGCGTCGACGCCGACGCTCCGCTGCTGAATGAGGGCCTTCTTCGGCGTCAGGCGGACCGCGACCGGGTCCTCGACCGTGCAGATGTGCACCGGCTTTCGGCGGTTGATGTCGTCGACGATGACGTAGGCGGTCGTCGTCTTGCCCGAGCCGACGGGCCCGCTGACGATGACCAACCCGTTGCGGGCGTCACAGGCGTCGATGACGGCCTGCGGCAGGCCGATGGCGTCGACGTCGAAGAGCCCCGTGGGCAGCACGCGCGCGGCCACGGTGTAAACGCCGCACGCCTTGGCCACGCAGACCTGGGCGTTCAAGACCTCGGGAATGTGGTAAGGGGCTGTCAGCTCGCCGGTCTGCGTGCCGATCTTGGCGAGGCCCTCGTCCCCGACGGCGGCGGCTGCAACGGATTCGACCTGCTCGGCGGTGAGCACGTCGCCCTCGTCTCGCTCGATGCTCCCTCGGATCCGGTAGCTGACCGGCTCGCCGGGAATGAGGAACAGCTCGTTCGCATGACGCTGGGCCGCGTCTTGAAGGTACCGTTCCAGCGCGTCGGTCGGTTGACTGGTCATGATTCTCCCTTCTGCCACGACTACAAGGGCAGGCCGGGCGGGCCCTTCTCCTCGGGCTCCGCCGCCTCGGGCTCGACGTAACCCAGCAACATGCTCCGCAGTCTTCTGCGAGTGTCATGGAGACGGCTCTTGACGGTCCCCGGAGACGCATCGAGCATCCGAGCGACCTCGTCACACGGCCGACCGTCCAGGTAGTACAGTTCCGCGACCTGCCGGTTCCTGTCGGGCAGGCCTCTCAGCGCCTCGCGGATCTTCCCGCGAAGCTCGTTGCCCACCAGGTCTTGCAGTGGCGAGCCAGTAGCGTCAGCGACGGCCGGTGTTTCCGGGGTGGACGCTTCCCGGCGCCTGCGGGCGATCCGACAGCTCTGGGTCCGGACGATCTGTCGTAGCCAGCCCGGGAAGGCCGCCGCGTCGCGCAACTCGTCCAGACGCTGCAGGGCGGTCAAGAACGCCTCCTGCACGGCGTCCTCGGCCAGGTGAGCGTCTCCCAGGATGGCCTTGGCCACACCCAGTGCGGCGTCGCGGAACCGCTCGACCAGGACGGCCACGGCGTGGTCGTCCCGTTGCTTGCAGCGCTCCAGCAGCTCGCCGAGTCGTTCCGCCACGTCACCTCCAACATCCGTGGCCACCCTAAGGAGCCGTCTCGATGCCGATCGGTTCAGAAGAATCTCGTCGACGCGCACGTGCTCTACAGACGCATTCTACAGGTGACGGCGCCGGTGGGGGGGCTTCCCTGACGAGATCAGGGCGCTTCCTTCCTCAGTCGCTTGAGCAATGCGGTGACGTCGGGCTGGTCAGGCTTGGCCTCGAGGCTCTTCTGACAGAGCTCAAAGGCCCGGGCGCGGTCCGACGTGTATTGTGGGCTGTTCGCCGGGGTCGTGATCAGGACGCGGGCCAGGCCGTTCATCGCGCCGACGCTGCCTGGCCGGGCCCTCAACGCGCGCTGGAACAGCCCGCGGAGTCGAGGTTGATTCGCCTTGAGGCGCAGGGAGTATTCGCACCAGCTCAAGGTGAGTTCGAACGGCTCGTCTGTCTGGGGGTTGGACTCGTAGTAGCGAAGGTACGCCTCCGCGAAGCCGTTGACGGCCGGCAGGTATTTCGGGTCGACCTCACGGGCGCGTTGGTAGGCGACGATGGCCTCGGCCAGGTGACCCAGTTCCTGATGGGCGATGCCGAGATTGGTGCGCGTGTCGGCCCGGTTGGGTTCGAGCTTGTCGGCCTGCGAGAAGGCCTTCAGCGCCGTTTCGTGGTCGCCGAGCTGCATCGCGACCACGCCGCGCTTGAACCACGCGCTTGCCAGATTCGGGTTGACCTCTGTGATCTTCGACCAGAGCGCAGCTGCGTCGGTCAGCTTGCCCTCGTCGTGGAGGATGACGGCCAGGTTGTACATCGCCTTGGCGTGCTGGGGCTGACGTTCCAGGATCGCTTCGTAGCTTCGGATCGCCTCGCCGAACCGCTCGAGCCGAGACAGGACCACCGCGTGGTTGTAGCGGAGTCGCACGTCGTCGGGCCGGTTCTGGACGGCGCGCTTGAAGGCGTCGGCCGCTTCCGCGAAGCGCTCCATCCTGACCAACGCCTCCGCTTTGATCGAGAGGGCGTCCACGTCGTCAGGATGGGCCGAGAGGATCCGATCGCAGGCCGCGATGGCAGGCGCGGGTTTGTTGGATGCAAGCGCCTTTCGAGCGATGCTGAGCTGCTGGCCCCGGTCTCGCCGCCTTCGGGCGCGGTTGATGTTGACCAGGTCGTCCACGGCCTCGGCGACGGCTCGAGCGGAGGCGGGGACGGGCCGGGGCGCCGTTGCCGGAAGAGGTTTCACAGCGGCGCGGGTCGCGGGCTTGGGGGGCGGCTTCTTGGGCGGCGTGTCCGTCTTCTTCGTCTTCTCTACCGGCGCCGGTTGGGCATCAGCAACCTGGCTGTCGTATGGCGCGGGGGGAGTGTCGGCGCCCGGTTTGCCGGACAGCCAGAAGACGGCCGTCATGACCGCACAGAGGACCAGCATCGGGATCAGGATGAGCAGCACGGCTCTCATGGGGCGTCATTGTTGAGCGGGTGCCGCGCGCTTGTCAACGCGCTGCAACGGGAACAGCGCTCCGACTCGGTCTGACCCGTCTGCGGACGGACGGACTCTGTCTCGCGCCGAGGATCCATCGCAAGAGGAATCACGGAGCCCTACTTCAACTCCACAGACCAGTAGGCGTGATCGAGAAACTGCTTCCAGCTGGCGTACTTGCTGTCGGAGAGCTTGACGTGGATCACGGGCGATCGTCTCGGCCTGACGGGCCGGGCCACGAGCTTCATCCCGGCCTGCTCCGGCGTGCGACCGCCCTTTCGAACGTTGCACTTCAGGCAGCAGCAGACGACGTTGTCCCAGCTCGTCTGGCCGCCCAGGCTCCGCGGCGTGACGTGGTCCAGCGACAGTTCGCTGGTGTGGAACTTCTTGCCGCAGTACTGGCACCGACTTCGGTCGCGGGCGTAAATGTTGCGGCGGTTCAGCTTGACCTCCGTCTGGGGAAGCCGATCGTAGGTGAGCAGTCGGATGATTCGCGGGACGGCGATGCTGAACCGAACGGTCCGGATCCAGTCGTGTCGCTCGGGCTCGAATTCCTGCTGGAAGGCGCTGACTTCCCGCCAGCTGTCGAAGTCGTAGCTGACGTACTGGCCGTCCTCTACGTCGAGGACCTCAGCGGCCTGGCGGAACAACAGCGAGAACGCCCGCCGGACGCTCGTCACACGAACGGCCATGTAGTGCCTGTTGAGCACCAACACGTGCGCGTTCAATGCCGGGGCCCGAGCGATCATGGCACCTTCCCCTTCTTTCCCCCTGCGGCATTCGACGGATTGGGTGCTTTCCTATCCAATTCTAAGCCCGCAGCTGGACGGCTGCAAGGATGCCAAATGCACAAATCGGGCCGCGTGGGCGGCGCGGCAGGCTTCAGGGAGCGGGCGGCTCCGATCGCTTCTGGATCTCCGCGACGGCCCACCGCGCGTGTTCGGCCAGCACTGCGTCCTCGTCGCTCTCGATCGCTTGCAGGACGGGGACGTCGTCTGGACCTCCCACGTTACCGAGCGCGATGGCGGCGTTTCGACGAAGCATGCCCAGTTTGGCCCGACGGCTGGCGCGGCCTCGAGTCGCTTGAAGATAGGTCTCGCGCGACCAGTTCAATAGCTCGCGCAACGCGATCCTCGGCGCGGGGGGACGGGCTTGCAGCTTGGGATCCGTCGTCACGGGTGCTCGGCGGTTGTGCGGACAGACGCGCTGGCAGACGTCGCAACCGAAGACCCGATCGCCCATGGCGGATCTGAGTTCCGACGGGACGGCGCCGCGGAGCTCGATGGTCAGATAGGAGATGCACTTGCGGGGGTCCAGGACGTACGGCTCGACGAGGGCGCCGGTGGGGCAGGCGTCCATGCACCGCGTGCATCGGCCGCATCGATCAGGCACCACGTCGTCCGCGTCGAGCGCCAACGTCGTGACGATCCCACCCAGGTAGACGAACGATCCGAGACGCGGCACGATGAGTATGGTGTTTTTGCCGATCCAGCCGAGGCCCGCTGCCGCTGCCAGGGGACGCTCGAGTACGGGGGCGGTGTCCACGAAGGGCCGAGCGTCGAATGCCTCACCGGCGTCCCGACGCCACCGTTCCAGCAACGCATCGAGGCGCTCGCGGACGACCACATGATAGTCCTGCCCCCAGGCGTATTGCGCGACGTCGCCCTTGGCCACGTTCGGGTCGGCGGCTGTGGGTTCGGGTGAGCGCTGATGGTGGTTGACGGCTACACAGATCACGCTACGGGCACCGGGCAGGAGCCTCCGCGGGTCCAACCGGATGTCGAGGTGGCGATGCATGTAAGCCATGCGCCCGGCGTGGCCTTCCGCCAGCCAGGTGCGGAGGAATTCCGCGTGCGGCATGGGTGCGGCCGGCGCCACGCCCACGCGGTCGAAACCGACCTCCGCCCCGATCCGCTTGACCAGCCGCGTGTGCTCCGCCGTCGTCATGACGTCATCATAGCCCGCCAGGCACCGACGTCCCAGCTGGGTGGACAGGGGATAACCGTAGTCGTAACCTGCCCAGAGAGCGGAACGGACAAGGGCGTGTCGCTGCGCGTAGACGGGAGTTCCACAGAGGTGGCGCGAACATGAAGCTGGGACTGTGCACGATCGCGTTCAGGGATCGGCCGATCGACGAGGCCATCGATATCGCATCCCGATGTGGATACGACGGTATCGAGGTGTGGGGGCAGGCGGGGCATCTGCCGCCGTCAAGCGATCCCGCGCCGGCCGGACGGGTTCGCGATCTGGCCGATCGACACGGCGTGGCCGTCATCGCCTACGGGTCATACCTGCGGCTGTTGACCGATGACTTCGACGCGCAGGTCCAGCCGGTACTCGACACGACCGTTGCGCTGGGCACGACGCTGTTGAGGATGTGGAGCGGCGGGGGACCGTCGGCCGAGGCCGACGACGACGTGGTGTCGGCCGCGGTTGTCCAGTTGAAGGACTTGTGCAGGCGAGCGGGCGACGCCGGGGTGACGGTGGCGTTCGAGAACCACGATAACGGGCTGACCGATGCCTCCGCCATGATCCTGCGTCTCATCGAGCAGACCGGGGCGGACAACCTCAAGACCTACTACCAGCCGTCGTGGCGGCCTGACGCGGACGACTTCTACGAGGCGTTGCAGGCGGTCCTGCCGCACCTGGCCAACGTGCACGCCCAGAACTTCATTGGCGGTCACGAGCGACGAGCGCAGCTCGCCGACGGCGACGTGGACTACGCCCAGATCGTGCAGATCCTCAAGCAGGGCGGGTACGACGGGCCCATCGAGGTGGAGTTCGTGGCGGGCGACGATCCGGTCGCGTGGGCGCGGCGGGACCTGGTGTATCTCCGGTCGCTCGTCGATGTCTAGGTCGGCTGCAGCGTCTCGGGCTGGCGACTGCCGCGCGGTGCGGGGAGAGACGTCGTGGGCCTTTTCGGTCGCACCAAGCCGAAGGTGTCTCGCCAGGAGCTCCTCGACGTCGTCCCCTTGCGCAATCCCGAGGCGCGGGTCGAGGAACTGGACGACGGGCGGATCATCCTGCGGATCCCGGTCAGGCCGCGCCGGATCGTCAGATGGCTGGTGCGGGACGATCCGGACTCCCCGACGCTTCGGTCGTTCGAACTGGACCCACTGGGCAAGCAGGTCTGGGAGCTGTGCGACGGCAAACTCAGCGTCCGTCGGTTGATCCAGCGATTCGCCAAGGCCAACAAACTGAATCTCCGCGAGGCGGAGGTCTCGATGCTTGCCTTCCTCAAGACGCTGACGTCCCGGGCGTTGGTGCTCCTGCCGGATCCGAGAGCCATGCGCCGAAGATGACGCGTGACGTGACATCATCGCCCGTTGCACGGGTGCGGCGGGGGCGCTACCATACGCACGATCTGATCGGGGGTCGGTTGCCTTCGCCCAAAGGAGGGTCTTCCATGGCAATCAGGAAGCGGATGATTTGCGCGGGTCTGGCGTTGGGATTCGTCTCGTCGATCGGGACGCAGACCCGGGCCGCCGAGGCGGATCTGGCCAAGATCCTGCCCGGACCGTCCGTGCTGTATCTGGGCTGGAGCGGTGCGGAGGCGGCCGGACCGGCGTATGACGAGACGGCCTTCGGACGGCTGATGGCCGAGCCCGAGTTCGTGCAGCTCCGCGAAGCGTTCGGTCCACAGCTTGACGCCCTGCTCAAGCAGCTGTTCGCCGACGTGGGGAGCGGGGATCTTTACGAGCCTCTGCGCGAAATCCTGCGGATCATGCATCGCCGGCCGGGCGCCATCAACGTCATGCGCGTGGCCTTGCAGCGACAGGGCATCGAGGTGCAAGCGGCGGTGGTCTGGCAGCTGGGCCCGGACGCCGATCGGTTCGAGGGGCTCATCAAGCCACTGCTGGCGGGCCTGTTCGGAGGCACGTCGTCGGCTTCGCCTAAGCTCAAGACGGTGCAAATCGGCGAGTTTGCGTTGACGCAGTATTCGCCAGGCGGCCCGCTGCCGTCCCTGGCCTGGGGTCGGGTCGGCGAGCACTACATCGTGACGGTGGGTACCAAGACGCCCCAGATGATCGTCGACGCCCTGACGGGGAAATCCGAGAAGGAGCCGCTGGCCAAGCACGAGGTCTTCGCCGCCGCCCGCAAGGGCCTGGGCGCCGAGGCCGGCACGACCGCCCTCAACTGGTACCTCAGCATCGACGAGGTCAACCGTCGGCTGCCCTTCGCGTGTACGGTGATAGACATGCAGCGGCCCAAGGGAAGCCGAAAGACCGGCCAGTTGCCGTTGGGCATCCTCGTGCCGAGGACCATGCGGGCGCTGGGGACCAAGAAGATCCGGGCGCTGGCCGGCTCGGTGAGCATGGAGGGGAACCGCTTCCGCATCGCCTGGTATCTGCACGCCCCGGGGGCGAAGGGCGGGCTGCTGAGGATCTTCCAGCAAGCCCCCATCACCGACGCTGACCTGGCCGTCGTCCCACGTGACACGAACTTCTTCTACGCGACCAACCTCGACCTGCACGGTTTCTATCAGGAGATGATGGACGTCTTCGAGAAGGTCGATCCGAACACGCACAAGGCGTGGGTGGACCTGCTCGCGGTGGCCGAGGGTGCTGCCGACGTCAAGCTGATCGACGACGTGCTGGCGCCTCTCGACGACGGATGGATCTTGTACAACGCGCCGAGCAGCGGGGGCGTGCTCGGAACAGGGCTGACGTTCGTCGTGGAGGCCAAGGACACCGCGCACGCCGAACAAACACTGGCCAAGCTGGCCCAGTCCCTCGTCGACCACGTCGGCGGAGGGAAGGCCCGGGTGGCGGCGTGCAAGACGCCGGGCGGCAAGACAGTCCAGTTCATTGACCTCGACTTCGACGAGCCGTGGGCGGCCGTCGCTCCTGCCTGGGCGGCGGTGGGCAAGTACTTGGTGATCGCCGCGTATCCGCAAATCGCGGCGAGCGCCGTGGACCGGCTGGCCGCCGGCGGCGAGAAGCTGGCGGGCGATTCGGTCCTGAAGCGTCCTGACTTCGCATCGCGGCGGAAGCTGCTGCCCGACGGGGCCAACGCGATCGGCTATCTAGACGCACGAGATCTGCTCGGCGGGCTGTACCGGGTGTCGCTCCCGGCGGTATCGGCCGCGAGGGGCGAGCTCGCGAGGGTCGGCATCGACCTGGACATCTCGCTGTGGCCCCGGGCTGAGACGGTGGAGCGTCACCTGTTCGGCATGGTCAGCGGCCTGGCTGCTACCGATCAGGGCGTGCTCGTGGTCTCGAACGGGCCGCTGCCAATCCCCATGCCGACGGCGCGGTCGGCGGCCCTCATCTTGGGGGCGGCGGCTCTCGGCGTGTCGTCAACAACCGATGTCGATCAGTCGGCCTTCGACGACCTCCGGGCCGTCGGGCTGGCGTGCCACCGGTATGCTGCCCACCATGCAGAGAAGTTCCCGCCCAAGCTAGACGCTTTGGTCACAGAGAAGCTCGTGGCGTCGGGAGGAAAGTGGCTGATGGCGTGCGGCTACGTGTCCGGCCTGACGCCCTATGATCCGCCGGGGTGTGTGCTGGCATACGACGCGTCGGCGCTGACGGACGGTGCGAAGCGGGTCCGCGCGCTGCTGGTCACGGGCAAGTGCACGTGGATGAGCGCCGAGGATCTGTCCGGCGCGCTCGACAAGACGCGAAAGCATGTGGCCGCCAAGCCCAAGACGACGTCGGCGGCCGGGAGCAAGGCTCAATGATGGCCGGCGCCGTACACACCATGGCCGCGACCAATGCGCGTCGGACGTTGGGCCCGGCGGTGCTGGTTGGTCTGTTGGGGTGGTCCGCTTGGACGCATGCCGCATCGCCGACGACGACCCAGGCGACGCAGACGGATCTGGCGCGCTACGTCCCGGCCAACGTCCTGATGGCCTATCGGGGGCGGCTCTCGTCCGAGGGCGAGACCGACAGCCACATGGTCATGCGGATGCTCAAGTGGGTCGACCTGGCACGACAGCTCCACCTGATCCCAGAGCGGTACCGGGTCCTCAGCGACATCGCCGGCTCGCTGCCCATCATGGGCAGATACGAGCACGTGGTGGTGCTGATGGACGTCTCGAGCAAGCGGGTGGGGCGGCGGGGCTATCGGCTGGCGCACATGCAGCTGGCCATCGTGCTGGCCACGCGCGGTGAGCACCAGCCCGTTGCCGACCGGATCCGCCGACTGCTGGGGACCTACACCGACAAGCAGTTCGGCAAGATGGAGAAGATTCCGCGCGGCGCCACCGAATCGTACAAGCTCACCGATGCCCGGCTGCCGGGGTGGGCCACGTGGGAATGGGGACCGGTCGGGCCGTGCTACGTGATCGGGCTCGGGCCAAGGGCCTTCGACCGCGTCGCCGAGACCTACGCTCACCCCGAGACGTCCCTTCAGGGCGACGCGTGGTTCGCGGCGGCTCGCAAACGCTGCCAGGGACGCGAGGCCATGATCGAGTGGCTGGTGGACTACCGGGGCATCAACGAGAGCCTGTCGCGTGTGGTTCCCGACCGCCCCGAGCAGGTCCTCGAGGCCCTTGGCGCCGGCGAGCTGCGGCGCGGGCTGGCGACCCTGCGCATGCAGGACCGGTACCTCGTCTGCTACATCATGAATCGGTTCGAGGACGGCGACCAGTTCGTGCCCCTGTCCGATCCCAACGTGATCTCGAAGGACCGGCTGGCGGCTGTACCCTCTGAGGCCAGTTGCGCGGTCATGAAGCTCGACTTGTCGGACTGGGTCTGTCGCCTCCGCGACGCCTACCTGGCCTCGCAGACGGAAGGGGAGCGCGAGAGTTGGTCCCGGGAATTCGCCAAGTTGGAGAAGCGAACGGGTCTGCATGTCCGGTCCCAGTTGTTGGACCGGCTGGGCGACCACCTGATCATCCACACCTGGCCCGCCCACCCGTTGAACCTGCCGCTGACGTTCACGCTGATGCTCGAGATTGACTACCCCGGCCCGGTCCGCGACGCGATCGACACGCTGATGGGTGCGTGGCAGGAACGGCAGCGTGCCGCCACGACGCGGCGCGCCGCCAAGGCCCAGGCAGCGGCGGCGCGCGGCGAGCCGACGACCCGCCGTACGCGCGACCGGTTCAAGCCGCGGGTCGGACGTGAGCCCGACGGTACGTGGTACCTCCAGGCAGGCGTGGTTCGCCCGGCGATCGGCGTGAGCGACCGGTACATCGTCATCAGCTGGTCGCCGCAGGCCGTCCGCGACAACCTCGCCCGACTCAAACAGCTGACCTCTCAACCGGCCTCCGCCCCGAGATAGGAACCCCCATGACCCGAGCCCCGCTGGCCTGTGGCGTGATCTTCGACCTGGACGGAACGCTCTGCAATACGCTGGGCGACATCGCCCACGCCGTCAACCGCGCCTTGCAGCGCGTGGGCCGACCGACGCATCCGGTCGAGGCCTACGGCCAATGGGTCGGATGGGGGCTCCGCAAGCTGTGTCAGACGGCGTTGGGCGTAGACGAAGGGGAGCAATTCGACCGGATGTATGAGCTCGCGGTGGCCGAGTACAACACCTTCCCGATGGAGCGTTCATACCCGTACCCGGGCATCTGTGAACTGCTTGACGTATTGGCCGAGCGCCAGATCCCCCTCGGCGTGGCCAGCAACAAGCCCCACGCCTTTGCTGCCAAGATCATCGAGACGATGTACGCCCGCTGGTCGTTCGTGAAGGTGGCCGGCTACCAGGAGGACGTCCCCCGCAAGCCCGATCCCGCCTCGGTGTTGGCCATCGCGGTCGAGATGAACCTGCCCGCCGAGCAGATCGCCCTGGTGGGCGACTCCACCGTCGACATGGAGACGGCCCGCAACGCCGGCATGATCCCCATCGGCGTCTCCTGGGGTTTCCGCGGCCCGGACGAACTCGATCAAGCGACCCGCATCATCAACCACCCCGCCGAGCTACTCGACCTCGTCCGCAGCTGATGCTCTCCTCACGCAGACCGGCGTCCTGTCGCCTCCAGAACGGGTGGACCGAAGTGCGCAGGTCCTTCTCTGGAGATCCCTGAGGGAGATGCGCGGCTCACTCCCTGTCACCTTCGGGCAGACAGGAACCACAAGGCAAAGGGAAGGGGCTCGGGGCTGCCTATTGACGGGCGCTACCAAAAGTAAGCCAGCGGAAGTAAGCCCATTCCCCCCGCGGTATCGCTGATCGCGAGCGTGGCCCTACGTTCCGGTTCTCACGTCATGACGTTCTGCACGTACCTCCTCATCCGATGGTGCGACCTCTCCTGCTGCGTGCAGGCGGCTCCTCCATGCCGGCAGACGCCGCTGTTCGGAGGGATTTGCTTGACGGGTGTGGGCCGCTCCAGCCAAAATGTTGGGCGTTTGGGAGGAGGGTAGGTTGCCAGGACGGCGGGGAGGGACGCCTTCCGCCAGATCAATTGCGGGGTCTTCCCGTCATCGGCTTTCGGGCGAATACGCGTGGAGCACCGTCGGGCAGATTCGGAGAAGGAGGAATGGACAGATGAGAGGGCGTGGATTGTGGAGGATGTGCGTGGCTGCGGTGGTCTTGCTTGTCTCGGTACCGGCCCTGTCGCAAGAGTGCATTAGCTGGGTCAAAAAGCTCCCTGAGCCTCGCTCTGGCCATGTGATGGCTTACGACAGCGCGCGCGGGGTAACCGTACTGTTCGGGGGGATCCTCGGTCAATCCGTTGGTCAAACCGTTGACGGCACAACTTGGGAATGGGATGGCGCGACATGGGAACTCCGGAGCACCTCGGGTCCGTCGCCATACTCTGGATACGCGATGGCGTACGACAGTGCCCGCGGGGTGGCCGTCCTGTTTGGCTGGAGCGACTCTAGTGGCAAGACGTGGGAATGGGACGGCACGACATGGACGCTTAGGAGCAGCACAGGTCCGTCGTTTCGTTCCAGCCACGCGATGGCCTACGACAGCGCCCGCGGCGTGACCGTCTTGTTTGGTGGCGGATACTACGACCATTCAGGTGAGGAACCTGAGCTGATCACCAACGGCGAGACGTGGGAATGGGACGGGACGACATGGACGCTTAGGAGCAGCACGGGCCCGTCGCCTCGTTATGGCCACGCGATGGCCTATGACAGTGCCCGCGGCGTGACCGTCATCCACGGCGGGTACGATGGCCAGACGGCAGGGGGCAAGGACGACGAGACGTGGGAATGGGATGGGACGACATGGACGTTCCGGAGCGACTCAGGCCCCGGGCTCATGTGGCTTCACGCGATGTCGTACGACAGCGCTCGCGGGGTAACCGTCCTGTTGGAGGACGGTTCTCCCGATACATGGGAATGGGATGGGACGAGCTGGACGCTCCGGACGAGCGTCGGCGCGCCGTCGCGCTGGAGGCACGCGATGGCTTACGACAGCGCCCGCGGGGTAACTGTGCTGTTTGGTGGACTGTTGAGCAGCAGTGCCAACCCAATAGGCGACACGTGGGAATGGAACGGGACGACATGGACGCCCAGGGGCAACTGTCCGTCCGAACGAGGTCGCCACGCCATGGCGTACGACAGTACTCGCGCCGTGACTGTGTTGTTCGGTGGGTTGCAACCGCCCCACAGGTTCGGGGAGACATGGGAATGGAACGGGACGACCTGGACGCTCAGGAGCAGCGACGGCCCGTTGCCTCGCTTCGACACCGCGATGGCCTACGACAACACACGCGACGTGACGGTCCTGTTCGGAGGGAACGCTTGGGATGGGAGTTCGGCCTACAACGGCGAAACATGGGAATGGGACGGAGCGACCTGGACGCTCAGGAGCAGCACTGGTCCCTCGCCACGCTACCGTCACGCGACGGCTTACGACAGCGCCCGCGGCGTGACGGTCCTGTTCGGAGGAGATGACGCAGGTTCCGGTTACCTGCAGGATACGTGGGAGTGGGACGGCACGACCTGGACGCTCAGGAGCAGCAGTGGCCCCTCGCCGCGCTACCACCACGCGATGGCTTACGACAGCGACCGCTTCGTGACAGTCCTGTTCGGAGGGCGTGGAGCTTCCGGTTACCTGAACGATACGTGGGAGTGGGACGGCACGACCTGGATACTCAGGAGTAGCAGCGCCCCCTCACCGCGCTACCGTCACGCGATGGCTTACGACAGCGCCCGCGGCGTGACAGTCCTGTTCGGAGGGGATGACACGGATTCCGGTTACCTGAACGATACGTGGGAGTGGGACGGCACGACGTGGACAATTGCCAGCAGCAGCGGCCCCTCGCCGCGCTACGGCCACGCGATGGCTTACGACAGCAGCCGTGGCCAAACCGTCCTGTTCGGTGGATGCCATGGGGGTGGCGGAACCCATGATTTCGATGACGATACATGGGAATGGACGCGGTTCTGCCCCGCGCTGAAGCTAATAGTCATCAATGGCAACTGCGGGAGTGTCGAGCTGGACCCGAACGATCCAAACCTTCCCTCGTACCTGTATCGCCCGGGCACGGAGGTTACACTGACGGCCAACCCCGAATCCGGCATGGCGTTCTACTGCTGGTGGATCGGAGACCCGAAGCATGTACTCATTCCGGGCTTTGGGTCAAGCGACGCAAACGGCACCATAACAATCTTGATCACTGAGGATGTGTCGGTAACGGCGTGGTTCCACGACCCAAGCATTCCTGTCTTCACGTGTGGTCAGACACCGGTGCTCACGCTTGCCCTCGCGGCAACGGTGATGGGCCTAATGAAGCTGACGGGCAGCAGGCGGCGAGTTAGCTAGCGACGGAGGACGTGGCCTGTGGATTCACCACAGGAATCACCGCGAGGAGCGGAAAGGGAGGAAAGGACGGGAGGAAAGGGGAGGAAAGGGGGTCAGGCTTACTTCTTGACGGGGACGGCGTGGAGGCTATCCTGAGCGCATGCCCAGACGCCTTCGAATCGATCTCGGTGGCATTGTCTATCACGTCCTCAACCGGCGAGCGGGCCGGGCGACCCTCTTCGAGAAGGACGAGGACTACGCGTCGTTCGTTAACGTCCTGGCCCAGGCATCCGGC
>Ga0180431_10004406_pt1 | contig 17612 bp, 18 predicted proteins | sample SS_ome_11_FD_132459 | JGI IMG/M metagenome (GOLD analysis project Ga0180431, IMG submission 132459) | Hypersaline lake sediment archaeal communities from the Salton Sea, California, USA - SS_1_MS_1 metaG | ecosystem: Environmental > Aquatic > Non-marine Saline and Alkaline > Hypersaline >... | reverse complement strand
TCGTCGGCGTCGAACCGCGAGATCGTGCCCGGCACGTCGATGTGCTCGCAGGCGCCCCACGTCACGCGCACGGCCTGCTCGCCGCCGAGCAGGCGCATCGCCTCGTCTTCGACGTAGGTGAGGATGTCGGCGTGCAGCGACGTGCGGATCCGGTCCCGGTCCGCGAGGGTCATCGACACGTCGAACACGCGCTCGGCGACGCGCGGGACGACGCGCAGTTCGACCTTCGGGACGGCCACGGCGCTGACGTCACGCAGCACGCGCGACAGCATCGGGCACGCGACGAGGGGCGGCAGCTTCTTGCGGTCGCGGCCGGTCGCGCCGACCGTGGTCTCCGCCGAGCGCCCGAGTTCGTCGCGCTGGTGCGTCGACGTGTCGTTGCTGAGCGCCTGCCACGTCACCACGCGGAAGGGCTCGACGTCGGCGTCGTCGGCGCCGAGCTGCTCGAGCAGCTCGATCAGCTCGTCCTGGCCGTAGAGCCGGGTGCCGCCGAAGTACCCCGTGCGGAGCAGCGGGCGCAGCGCCAGCTCGTACCCCATCGTCGTCGGGATGGCCGCCACGTAGTGTTCGGACGTCGCGCGCAGCTCGCGGCGCGGGTTCGTGAAGTGCACGCGCAGCGCCCGGGGCTCGAGGTTCACGAGCACGTCGGTCACGAACCCGAGTTCCTCGGGATCGTCGCCGTCGTCCATGACGTACGCGTGCTCCGCGTCTTGCAGGTAGGCCGCCGCCGCCAGCGCGACCGACCCGTACGTGCGCACGGCGCCGCGCGGCTCGTCGGGCTCCCACCACCATGCGCCGTTCTTGCGCGTCGCGTGCTGGCCGGGACGCCCGTCGTGCGTCAGGACGCCGGCCTCGACTTCGCAGGCCCTCTGCGCCAGGAGTGTGATCTGCGCCACGGCGTCACCGATGCCTCTGTTGTCTTCCATCTTCGACTCCACCCGGGCAGCGGTGAGCCGTCGGCGCGCCTGCCCGGGCCACGTCGTCGACGGTGAGGGCGGGGCGGCGCCACGATGACGCCGCCCCGCCCCGGAAGGGTTCAGCCGTCGACGTCGTCGTCGGCCCGCTGCTCGCCGCCCTCGCGCTCGGCGCGCAGGCGCTCCAGCTCGTCCCCGATGGTGTGCTGGTGGGGGTTGCTGGGGCTGTCAGGGTGGAACAGCAGCGCCGCGTCGGCCTCGTCGTAGGCCATGCGGTAGGTGTTGCCGGCGCGCTTCGGCACCGACTCCTTGAACTCGAACACGACGTCCGCGTCGCACAGCTCGCCGGTCTCCTTGTCCGTGACGGGCTTGTACGCGACGGTCAGCGTGATCTTCCGCGCGGCCGCCACGAGCGGGCGGTCGTGCAGGTCGGCGATCATGCGGCGGTGCGCCAGGTCGAGGGCCGTGACCAGCCGCCCCTCCTGGAGCTTGTCGAGCTTCGAGAAACTGAACGTCTCGGCAGGCATCAGTCGGCGCTCCCTTCCTCGGTGGGCATCACGAACGCGTCGCGACGATCGGCGTCGAGGGCCTCGACGAGCCGGCCGGCGCGTCCTCCGCGCACGACGGACCGCGCGTCGGGCGTCGGGCCCTCGGCAGCCGCGATCGTGTGCGCGCGCACCGGATATCGCTCGGCTGGCTTGGTCCCTGCTCGGCGCATCGCCGTGCGCACGTACGCGTCGCGCCCGTAGTCGATCTCGAAGTGCTTGTCGCGGGCGATCAGCCGGTCGACGTGCGCGTCGACCATCTCGAGCAGCGCGTCGCGCGCCAGCTCGCTGTTCGTGTACGCGGCGAGTTCCTCGAGGTGGCACGCGATGAACGACGTCGCGACGCCCATCTCCGTGTCGGGCTCGGGCGGACGGTAGACGTTCACGGCCGGCGCGATCGTCTTGTACCAGACGTCGCCGTGGATCTGCTCCCAGCCCTTCACGTCCGGGTTGTACATCGACCGTGCGTTCGGGTTCCCGTGCACGTACAGCCGCGTGTAGAACAGCGACGTGATCGCCTTGCCCGCGCGCTGCGCCGAGCGGAGCAGGTTGGCGAGGTTGCGGGCGATCTCGCCGCCGCCGTACTGCTCGAGAGCCATCTGCAGCGCCGCGATCGCAGCCGCGAAGCCGCCGGCGCACGTCCCGAGCATCCACGCCGTGACCCAGTCGAACGCGTGGCTGTCGAACAGGTCGTCGGCCGTCAGGTCGTTGAGGCCCTTGTGGATGCCGAGCTGTGCGAGCCCCGGCAGCTCGGCCTTGTTCGCGGCCTTGACGAGCGCGTCGGTCACGAACAGGTGGTCGCCGCGCTGGTCGTGCCGCAGCGGGATCGGCGCGAACGTGTCGGCGATCGGCACGTCGTCCGTCGACTTGGCCACGTGCGCGTCCCACAGCTCGATGAGGAACGCGAGGTGCTCGAGCAGCCGCATGCCGATGTCGTGCTTCCAGCCGCCGAGCGCGAGGTACGCCTGGGCGACGGACATGATCGGCCGCCCGTACCAGCGTGCCGGCTGGACGGGGCGGTGCTTGCCGTCGAGCATCTGCGACATCATCGACTCGATGAGCGCCTCGACTTCGAGGGCGGCCGACTCCGACCGCAGGAACACCGCCGACGTGATCGCGGCCTGCACCGTGTGGTGCATCGGGTCGGGCGTCCAGCCGCCGCCGTGCCCGTCCTTGGGGCGCCCGTGCGCGCCGATCATGCCGCCCGTCGTCCGGTAGCGGCCGACCTGCGCGCCGTCGGTGGCGCGCCACGGCCGACCGCCGATCCGGTAGTGGCACGCGCGCGCACACCCGTCACGGTGCGCCGCCTGCAGCCGCTCGACGAACTGCGGGCTCTGGAACTCCTCGCGGGCCGCGTCGTCGGCGACTGTCGCCGCCCACCGCGTCATGCCGGGGAGCGGGTCGCGCGCCCGCCCCGTGCCGCCCATGCCAGGGTCGCCCTTGTCGGGCAGCTTCATCGGGTCCATCGGCGGCAGTCCGAGCGGCCAGTCGCGCGCGCCGCAGCTCGCGTAGGCGATGAACCACTCGTCTCCCGGGCCGTTCGCGGGGAACGGTCCGCTGCGCTGGCCGACGCGGATCGGGAACACGGTGCCGTCGGCGAGCGGCTTGTACGGCTCGGAGACGACGGCGCCCATGTACTCGACGGTCACGACGCCGCCGGGGCGCGTCGCGAAGTACGTCTCGAGGTCGCCGTTCTCGAGGCGCACTTCGTCACGGTGCCACCAGACGGACGGGTAGTCGGCGCGGCTTGAGCGCTCGTAGCCGGACACCTCGGTGTCGGGCACGTCGATGACGAGGGCCGGGACCAGGGGATCGCCGCTCGTCGTGTTGGGCTGCACGGTGATCTTCAATCGTCGCCCTCCAGCTTCGCCTCGGGGTGCGTGGCGCGCCACGCGTCGCGGATCTCACCACGAAGCGCTCGACTCATGTCGGCGCCTCCATCGGACAGCTTGCCGCGCATCGCGCGGAACACGCGCGCGCGCTGGGCGTCGCAGCGCGTGCACAGCGCGACGTCGCCGAGGTTGTAGACGTCGAGGTGTAAGCGCAAGGGCGGAACGTCGCCCACGCGCGGCTTCACGCCGCAGAAATGGCACGTCGCGTGCCGGATGGTGTCTGTCATCGTCCTTCGACTCCGAGTGTGAGCCGCCGCACGTGCGCCGATGCGGCGGCTCGGGTGGAAAGCTGCGCGCCCCCGATGGCGAGGCCACGCATGAACTGCTCGCCGAGCGCGGCGCCGCTCGGCAGTTTCGACGGGCTGCGCTGACGCGCGAGCCACAGGTGAAAGGCGAACCACGCGACCGCGTCGACGTCATCGTCGCACAGCGTGTTGATCCAGTTGTCGGCGAGGCGGCGCGTCGCGTTCATGGCCGGCACGCCAGGAATGCGGAGAGGAACGTCGCCGCTACTTGCGGGACGATCGCGTTTCCGTAGGCGCGCACCTGCCCCACGCGGCCGGGAAACCCATCAACCAGCGGGACAACTCCGGGGACAAGCGGGCGGTGCTTGACTCCTCGGGGCTCTCGGCACTCGACGAGCTCGACGTGGTGCCAACCTTCGTGGTCTGAGCTGTCGCGTGCAGGGCTGCCCCCCCTTGGCGGCCCGGCGGCACCTTCGCGCCGTTCGCGTCCGTGGCACGTGGCGTCGGCCATCCCGTCGCATGGGCTGCGTCCGTGAGCGTCGTTCCCGGATGCCCCGCGTCGTAGCCGTGCCGTCGGCTTTCGCTCGCGTCGCGGCTCGTCGTCGTCGGCCAACCGACGATCGAGAGCGCTTGGAACTTGAGCGCCGTGACCGTGTGACCGATCGCGCTGCCCAGTCGACGCTTGCGGTTGAGGTATTGATCGACCGTCCCGCCCGGCTCGCGCGCTGTCGGCGTCGCCCACCCAGTAGAGGCGTTGTCGGATGTGCGGCGCGCCGACGCTCGCAGCGCACAGATCTGACGCCCCGACGGCGTAGCCCGCCGCTTCCAGGTCAGCCGATACACCATCGAGCCATGCGAGTCCAAGGCGACTCGCAACCTGCTCGCCAACGATTGTTGCACGTCGTCGCTCGCGGAGAAGGCGAGCCACGACTGGCCAGAGGTGTCTGTCATCATCTTCTCCGGCTCGACGACCAGCGTCAGAGAACGGTTGACACGGGCACGAAGCCGTCCAGATCTCGCGATCCGCGGGCCAGCGAGCGAGGTGCAGCGCAAGAGCCCACCCGCCGATGCCAGCGAAGAAATGACAGTGTCGAAACCCGTCCAGATCATCGGGGTGGACGTCCACGATGCTTCGTGTGTCCACGACACCGTCGGGGATCAAGCCGTCGGCCATCAGGTTGCGAAGCCACTGCGCTGCGTAGCGGTTGATCTCGTTGTAGTACGTCGCGCTCGTCACGGAACGAGCCACGTCCGGCACGCCTCGCGCGTCGCTCGGATCTCGTCCGCCCGGCAGAGCACGCTGTACCGCTCCCTGTCGTCCCAGTATTCGATCTCGTACAGGGTCACGTCGGGCAGCCGGAAGACGATACCGACGCAACGTCCGCATCGACCGGCGTCGATGATGTCGACTCTCTGGCCGAGCTGGTAGGCCGTGGATCTCACTCGGGCAACCTCACGTCACGCTCGGCGAGCAGCTCGACGAGGAGCGGCACGTGCCGCTCGTGGCACACGATCATCCCGAACGCGCGGTCCTTACCCGGTCCGAGGATCGTCCCGAACCACGCGGCGTCGTGCCCCTCGGCGTTCTCGCGCAGCACCTGCCCCATCGCGGCGGCACCCGCGATCGCTGCAAGGTGCGCGGCGTCGCGCCCGTCGTCGTCGAGGTCATGCGTGATCTCGACGTTCGCGCCGCTCGGCACGCACAGGTTCCAGTCCTCGAGCGTCATGCCGTCAGCGCCGCCGCGATCAGCAACAGCACCATGATCGCCGCCTGCACCTCGTCGGGCAGCGTCCTACGCGTGGGCGTCGTCATCGGGTCTCCCGTCCGGCAGCACCGCGTCGCGTGCCGCGGCCTTCGCGTCCTGAGTGATGCGCCACGCGGCGCGCATGATCTGCAACGTGCTCGACGTCGTGCGCGGCATCCCGCCGCCGAGGTAGCGCCGCAGCGTGCGCTCGGTGATATCGAGGCGCGCGGCAAGTTCGGCCTGGGTCACGTGGCCAGCCTGGAGAGCGGCGTGCAGCACCTCGTCGAGCGTCCACCCGCGCAGTTCTGACGGGAGCGTCAGGCGCGGCAACCCGCCGATGTAGTCGAGGACGACGCGCTGAGTCGGCTCGGGCGGCGTGCGTCGCCCGCTCCACCACGATTTGAACGTGCCGGGCGCGACGACGGCCGCGACGGCGCGCATCGCCTCGCTGTGACCGTAGCCGCGAGCCGTGCACGCGCGGCGCAACCGCTCGCTGAACGAGTCGCGAGGCATCATCCGCCCCCGACGGGCTTGGTGCGCGTGCGGCACGGGTGGCGCGGCACAGCACCGACTTCGCGGGCTCCGTCGTAGCCGACCGGGAAGTACACGAACCGGTCGGACCACGCCGTGAACGGGACGCCGCCGTACTCGCCGAGCGACTCGTCGAACGTCTCGTCGGCTTCGGCCGGCGTCAGGGTGGTGGTGAGCTGATCGAACGACTCGCCGTTCTGGCGGGCGGCTTCGGTCAACAGGCAACGCCAGGTTGTCGTCACGCGGGTGACTCCGTGCTGTAGGGGATCATCGGTGGTGCGCGTCCCTCTGCGAGCTGCGCGCCGATGTGGTCGTGAACGGTGCGGCCGTCGGGCAGCACCTGGAAGGGCATGAACGCGGCCTCGATCGGCTCGCCTGCTTCCTCGATCAACGTCACGCGGGTCTTCACCTGCAGCACGAGGACGCGCCAGCGGCGCCGAGACTCGGCCGGGTCGTCGGGGTCGACGACGATGTCGTAGCGGTACGACCGCGCGCCGATCTTGAACGCGAACACGTACGTGTCCCAGTCGCGAACGACGCCGACGGACTGCGCGCCGACGCGCTCGACGAGCTTGGTCGCCTCGGCGATCGAGCGTTCGATCGGCACCTTGGTGCGCTCGGCGTAGCTCATCCCGCGTTATCCGCGACCGGGGTGGGTATCGGTCGCGCCTCGCGGATCTGGCACAGGCGGGCGTCGACGCCGTCGACGTCGAACGCGAGGTTGTAGTGGCGCGTGCGCGTGATCGCCGCGCGAGCCGCGCGGCGCGTCTCGAACAGCGCGACGTGCGGCGCCGACGCCGAGCGCCAGGTCAGGATCCCGCGGTCGGGCAAGCCTTCGCTCGCGTCGAGCGCAAGCGGCTGCTCCCAGTCCTCGCACACCTCACACACGATGAACGCACGGTTCATGCCGGCGCCCCGCTGTCGGCATCCTCGCCCGCGGACGGCCACTCGAGCCGGAACGCGGTGATGAGGCCGCGGCAGCGCATGACCGGGCCGCCGTCCCGAAGCAGCGTCTTCAACTGCAAACGCTTCTCGATCGTGTCGACGAGCGAGTCGAGGGCGCGGAGGCGGTCGCGCTCCAACGCGTTCATGGCGGGGGCCTGGCCGATGTCGGCGAGCAGCCGGACGATCGAACGAAGCAGCGCGGGGTCGTCGATGTCGGTGAGCGGGACGCCGAACACGCGCGTGTCCCCTTGATCGGGGTACTCGTCGGTGTACCGCTCGTCGATCATCTCGCGCAGCTCGAGCTGCGCGAACTCGCTGTCCTGGTCAGACATCGGCGGGCTCTCCCACAGCGCGGACGGCCAGGTCGCGCGCCTCGGCGAGCACGATGTCGCGCGTGGCAGCGGGCAGGTCGCGGGAGATCGTCGCGCCGAAGAAGGCGCGGAGGTAGGTCGAGCCGAGCGCGTCGACGAGCAGCTCGGACTGGAGCGTGTCGTCGAGCCCGTCGGTCGACCAGCCCGCGAGGGTCGCCGCGGCAATGCGTCCCCACGCGCCGACCCATCCGAGCGGGATCCCGTGCGAGACGACCAGCTCGTCGTCGCGCAGCGTGGTGCTGAGGCCGGGGTGGTCCTGGACGATCGCGAGGGGCGTCGCGCACGTCCACCGGCCGGGCATCTTCGGCCCGACGCTCTCGTCGTGCGCTGCGACCGCTTCGCCGAGCGTGCGGCCGGCGCCTACCTGGGGCAGCGAGTCGGGCGTGAGGCGTGACGCGACGACGAACGGGGCGTCGAGCGCGAGTTCGCCGAGCCGGCGAGGGACGCGCGCGGCGACGGAGGGGAACAGATCGGACGTGGCCATCGGTGGCTCCGGGACGGAAAGGACGGGCGACAGTGTCGAACATCGGCGCGCCACGCTCAACCCTTGAGCCTCGGAATGAGATTGGACAGGACGTGGCCCGACGGTAGAACTGGGCGACATGACGACACGACCGACGCACGCGGTGCGCGCGGCGAAGCGCGAGCGGATCATGGCCATCATGGTGGCCGTGGCGACGCGCTGGCACGACGGTGTGACGCGGGAGGCGCTCGAGGACGCGCTGCTCGTCGGCGACGCAGCGGCGCGCCGACAGCTCGGCCGGGATCTCGACTGGCTCGAGAGTCACGGGTTCCTCGACGTCATCGCGGCGACCGAGCGGCAGCCGCGAATGTGGATCGTGAGCCTCGAGTACAAGCGGCGAACGCGCCGCGCGTCTCACACAAGGCGGCCAGGTTAGCGAGAGATGCCGGACGCGCCGAAGTACAGGCGAGGGGAGCACCCGGCGTCGCGGGCCAACCTCGTGCCGTTCAAGCCGGGGCACACCGTCAACGTCGGGCGCAAGCGCGGCAGCCGGAACCGCTACAGCCTGCGCCTGCTGGACATGACGGAGGAGGCGCTGCTGCAGCTCGGCGGCGTCGCCTATCTCGTCGAGGTCGGCCGGGCCAAGCCGGAGGTGTTCGCGCGTTACGCGATCGAGGTCGCCCGGTCGCGGACGGAGCAGGACAGCGCGGGTGACGACCTGGCGACGGTGCTCGCCGACGCGGAGGCGCAGCTACTCGACGCGCCAGAGGTCGCGCCGGGCGTCTACGACGCCACCGGCGCGGACGATGCGCCCGAGGTCGAGGTCGGCAACGATGGGTTACAGTACACGGACGACGCCGTCGACTTCGTTCCGAACCCGGACACTGACGAACGGAGTCAGGACGACGAACCGGAGCGCGCGGGCGACACGGCCCCACCGCGCGCGGCCGACGACGACGTGACGTGGGACGACGACGCGATCGGGCCGTGGGAGTGATTCACGTGGAACTGACGTATCTCGTGGTGCTCGTGGCGGTTGCGGCCGCCGCGAGATTCTTGTGGCGGTCGTGGGACCGCTCGGTCGTGAAGGATGTGCACGAGGATCCGCGGGTGTGGCGGCGGGCGCGGGAGCAGCGCGCGCTTCGGCTGCGACGCGCCCGGCGCTACTACACCGAGCGGTTCGCCGCGCGCGTCGCGCATCGCCGGATCCGCGCGCGGCTCGGGACGCTCGTCCTCGATCGCCGTGAGGCCGAGGCGTGGCACGCCGAGGACTGGCTGCTCGACCACCTTCTGCCGATCGGCAGGTCCGAACAGATCGTCGCGGCGTGGGAGATGGAGAACGGCACGCGGATCGACGAGCCGATCCCGCTGCCTGAGCGGTGGGAGGAGATCCCGGACCTCGTGCCGTTCGCGCCGATTCGTGAGGCTCTCGCCGAGCTGTGCGGCCCCGACGTCGACGTCGAGGTGACGCGCCAGCGGACGCCCTGGGAGCGCATCACGCGCGCGAACGCCGGCCTGCCGCTGTTCCACCCCGACGAGCTGCTGTACGGGTGAGCCTCGCCGCGCTACGTTGCGGGTGCGACCGATACGTCGGTCGTCGTCTTCGACCCTTGCGGTGGGGCGCGAGCGGGCCATCTTCCGGCCCGCCCGCGCCCCGCGTTGTTGAGTGGTGGGCGTGAGTGCTACGACGTGAGTGCTACGACGTGGGTTCTGGACCGCGACGGCGTGCTGTTCGAGTACGACGCCCCCGACATCGAGATCGCGGCCGCAGCCCTCTGGCAGATCGGCCGGAGTCGCTACACGGCCGCCGGGGTCGACGCTGACGGCGGCCCCGTCGCGATCCCGGCATGCGTCGACGACGAGGAGTACGGCGAGATGTGGATGTCGCGCGTGTCGGTCGAGCGCTCGCCGGCCGACGTGCTGCGGGACCGCTTCGCTGAGGTGCTCGCCGCGATGCGGTCGGTGCGGCCGAGGTCTGGCCGTCGGTCGACGGCGCTCGACGCGTCGCTGCTCGATCGGCTGCACGCGCGCGTCAGAACGCTCGAGCGCCGAGTTCGGCGATGATGAACGGCCCTGCAGCGCCGTAGGCTGGTCGGGCCTGCTGAGGATTCGACCGTGCCCGACGACCCCCTTCTGGCCGCGCGAGAACGCGCCCGGAGCCAGATGCAGCACCGCGACGCCAGCGCCCTGCGCGCCGGCATGGCGCGCACCGCCGACATCGACGCCGAGACGTTCAGCCGGGCGTGGGGCCTCGCCCCGCGCGCCGGCGTGCGCCCCGAGGCGCTCGCCATCGCCCTGAGGACAGACCCCGAGCGGTTCGAGGACGCCGAGGTCGACTACGAGAGCATCGCGCGTCGCGCCCCGACGCTGACGCGCTGGGCGACCGAGCCGAACCGCGCCCGGCTGTCGCGCGGCGATCTCGAACGACTCGCCGAGATCGAATCGGCGGCGCGGGGCATCCCGATCGAGTCGACGGTCGGCGAGCTGGTCGTCAACGCCGGGCGCCTCGGCACCGCCGACCTGGACGCGCAAAGCGCGTTCCTCGGCGCCGTCTACGGGCTGACGTCGGTCGACGACGCCAGCGCGCAGATCGCCGAGGCGATGGGGCGCGTGCGGGATCTCGAGGACCGGCTGCCCGACACGGTGCGCGCCACGCGCGCGGCCATCGCGCCGACGCTCGACGCGCTCGACGCGGCTGCCGCGCGGTACGCCGAGACGGCGTTCGGCGGCGTACGCCACCCGGCCGAGATCATGGTGCGGGACGAGGATTCGTTCCGCGTGGCCACGGCCAAGCGCCTCGTGAACGGGCTGCTGCGGCTCGATCGCATCGACCGCGTCGACCTGACGAGTTCGCGGTCTGTCGGCGATCTCGCCACGCTCATCGGCCGCGGCCTGATGTTCGGCGGTGCGCTGACGTCCGGCGAGGACCACGGACGCGACTTCCTCGTCAGCGAGGGCACGCGGATGTTCGTGCAGAGCGCCCCGAGCGTCGGCCTCGGCATCGGTGGCGGGCTGCTCGCGGGGCCGCTTGGCGGCGCGCTCGGCGGCGGCGCCGGCGCCGCCGTCGGCGAGATCGGCGCGTACATCGCGGCCGAGGTGGCCGAGACGGGCGCGGACATGACCGACCCGGCGGCCGTCGCCGAGGTGCTCCGCAACCCGGAGCTGATGCGGCGCATCCGCGACGAGGCCGAGCGCAAGGGCCTCACGGCGGGGCTCGTCGAGGCCGTGTTCATGGGCGTGGCCGGCGCGCGCCTCGCCGGGGCGACGGCGCGCCGTGGCAGGGACATCGGCGCGTTGGCTGCTGAGGCCGGCTCGGGCCGGATCCGCCGTCTGCGCCGTGCGCGCCAGGCCGTCGGCGAGCTGAGCACGGAGGCCAGCGACGCCCCCGAGGACATCGCGCGCCGGTTCGGTGCGTCGTCGCGCGCCCGCGAGATGCGCGAGTCGCGAACGCGGCGCGCTGCGGCCACCGCACGCGGACAGGCCGCCGCCCGCGTGACGGCCGCCGGCGCGGCCGATCTCGTCCAGGAGTCGCTCGGCGAGGGCCTCACGGAGCTGCTGAGCAGCTACGCCGCGACGGGCGACCTGGCCGCCGCCGACGCGCTCATGGAGGCCGTGATCTCGGCGCCGACGAGCGCCGCGACCGTCATCGGCGGCGCGAGTGTGCGCCGTGCGCGGCAGATCGTGGCCTCGCGAGCTGCGGCGGCGGCGGCCGACGCGCAGGCGCAGGCGATGGCGCGCGCCGTCGACGGATCGGCGTTGGTGCGGCGAGCGCCGGACATGGCCGCGGAGTTGATCGACGAGGCGATGCGGGCAAAGGGTCGCGAGAACGTCATCGTGCCGATCGAACAGCTCGACGAGTCGGCAGCGGCCGGCGAGATGACGCCAGCGGAGCTGGCCGAGGCGCTGACAGGCCGCGAGGGCAGCTACGAGGAGGCGCGCGCCGTGGGCCACGTGGCGGCCTCGCCGGGGCGGCTGATGACGGCCGTTGACCGATCGGTGCGCGACGCGCTTCTCGACGGTGCGGACTGGACGGGACAGGGCAGCGTGCGCGACGTCGACGTGCTGAGCCAGGACGTCGCCGACGAGATGGTGGCGGCCGTCGAGGCGCTCGACGACGACCCGCGGGGATCGGCGATGCGTGACGATCTCGCGGCGCTTGAGGGCTTCATCCGCGGCCCCGAGGTATTCCAGCCGCCCGTCGGGCAGGGCGGGCCGACAGGGTCGGGCGACCAGTTCGACCCGTTCCCCGATCGAGACATAGACGGCGCGCCGATCCCGAGCGGTGACGGGATGCGCGAGGCGGTGGAGTCGGCCGAACGCCAGCTCGGCATCGCGGAGCTGCCCGACGTGGTGCGCGACGCCGTCGGCGACGCCGACATCGACAGCCCCGAGGGGCAGGCGCGGCTCGTCGAGCGCGCGCGAGAGATCCGCGAGCGGCTCGCCCGCGCTGAGGCCGAGCGGCCGCGCAGCGACGACGAGGTGCTCGCCGCCGAAGCGTCACGGCTGACGGCCGAGTTCATCGCCGCCGGCGAGACGGCCGATCGGGCTCGAATTGCCGCGCAGCTCCCGCTCGAGGGGCTGCGCGTGCTCGCGGAGCGGTCAGGCATCCCGCTGCAGGAGCTGCTGCGCGCCGCGCCGCTGAGCGTGCGCCGGGGCGGAGACGGCGGCCCGACGGCGCCGAGCGTCGGACCTGCCACCCCACCGGCGCCAACCGACCCACCGCCGCCGGAGCCGTCGCCGACGTCCGAGGAGTCGGCGACGGCCGACGAGGGCGACGTCGGCGACGAGTCGCGATCGAACGACGCGCTCGCCCCACCGCCCGACGAGCAGCACGGCGGGGGCGACGCGTTGGCGGACCTGCCGCGCGCGGGGCGGCGTGGCCGGATCGAGACGGCCACGCGAGCGTACGAGGTGCGGTTTGCCCTGGTCGACGTCTCGGCGCTGCGCGCGAGCCACCACGTCGTGTCCGGCGAGGGCCCGGGGCGGTACCGCGTGCGGGAGGACTACCCGGCGGGCCTGCAGCCGCGCGCGTACGACCAGCGGCCGGCCGAGCAGGCCAAGGTGGAGCGGTTCGCCGTCGAGCTGCCGAGCCGCGCGGCGCTGTACCTGGGCACGGGGGCGACAGCGACCGACGGTCCGCCCGTGATGACGCCCGACGGCATCGTCATCAACGGCAACGGCCGCGCCATGTCGCTGCAGCTCGGCGCGCAGATGGGCACGCTCGGCGCCTACGACGCCGCGCTGCGCGACGGAGCGGCGGACTACGGCCTCGACCCCGCGGCCTTCGAGGGCCTCGAGCAGCCCGTGCTCGTGCGCGTGGTGGATCTCGACGCGACGGGCGCGGCGGCGCGAGAGTTCGCGCGGCTCGGCAACGAGGCGCTGACGCAGGCGCAGAGCACGCAGGACCGCATGGATGCGCTGGCGGCGGTGCTTCCGGATTCGGTGTTCCGGCTCGAGGTGCCCGAGGACAGCACGCTCCCCGAGGTGCTCAACGGGGGCACGGCCGCGGCGCTCGAGGTGCTCGACGAGATCCAGCGGGCGCTGCCGCCGAACGTGCGGCCCGAGTTCTTCAACGACGACGGGAGCCTCTCGACGCGCGGCCGCGAGGCGATCACGGAGCTGCTCGTGTCGCGCCTGCTGCCGCGCTCGCTGTACGAGCGCAGCACGGGCCGCATCCAGGAGATGCTCGTCAAGGCGCTGCCGCAGCTCGGTGCGATCGAGACGAGCGTGCACGCGGCGCTGCAGGTGCGTGGTCCGCTGGAGGAGGCGCTGGAGTTCGGGCTGTCGGAGCTGAACAACTGGCGCGACTCGCTCGAGCAGGGCTCGCTCGGCTTCTCGGGCGAGGATCCCCTGTCGAACATCTCCGACGGCGCCGCGGCCCTGGTGCGCGTGATGTCCCGTGCCGGCCGTCGCACGACGACGCTGAGGTCGGTTCTCGCGGCGTACATCCCGGCGGCGCAGAGTTCGGAGTTCTTCGGCGAGGTGCGCGGCACCGTCGGGGAGGTGCTCGATCAGGTGGTCGATCGCGACGGGGGCCAGGTCTCCGACATCGACACAGACGCGGCGCTCGGCCCGCGGATGCGCCCTCTGACGGAGGACGAGCTGTCGCAGGCCGACCGCGACCTGGTCGTCGGGTCGACGACGATGCTCGACGACGCACAGCTCGCCGCCGTGCTCGACGCCGCCGCGCGCGGCGATGACGTCGTCGACGGCGCGGCCGTGGTCGACCCGGGGCAGCGCGTCAGCACGCTCGTGGCCGACGTCGCGCGTGGGGACGCTTCGGCGATGATCCCGACGCGCGGGGCGCACGTCGCGTTCAACAGCGACGCGGCCGTCATGCTCGCGGCGACTCGCTCGCCCGTCGTCGAGCGGTTCACGTGGATGGTGGTGGGCGAGGATCGCACGGTGAAGGCGTCGGGCCTGCACGCCGTGGGGTCGATCGGTGCGGTGGCGAGCCCGAACCTCGCGGAGCTGTCGGACATCGCGAGGAGCGCCGGCGCCATGCCCGGCGACACGCTCGTCGTGGCGCACAACCACCCGAGCGGGGATCCGCGTCCGAGCATGCCCGACCGCGAGAGCTACGACACGATCGCGAAGTTCGCGACGTCGCGCGGGATGCACTTCGCCGGCGTCGTGCTGAACGGCGACCGGTTCACGATGGTCGAGCAGCGCGCGCGGCTCCATGATGATCTCGCGATGTGGGAGCAGCGCGGCCTCGAGCGCGAGTTCGTCGAGGTCAAGTACGAGGGCGAACGCTTCCGCCGGGTCGATGGGCCCGAGCTGGACGACGCGGGCCTTGCGCGCCTCGCGCGCTCGGTGCGCGGAGAGAGCACGCGCGCGGTCGTCATCGCGCGCATCGGATCGCGCGTCGCGGGCATCGAGACGTTCGCCGACGAGCTGCCGACCACGAGCGACGTCCGGCGCCTTGTCCTGGGCACCGGAGCACGCAGCGCGGTGCTCGTCGTGCCTTGGGCCGATGACGGCGTGGCGGTCCAGACAGCGGCCAGCGTTGGGCCGTCAGAGGCGAGCGGCGTCGTCGAGGTGGTGTTCCTGCGCGATGACGGATCGTACTTCACGGCGTCGCAGGGTGGCGAGGAGACGGCCGCGCTGGGCGACCGGTTCACGGGAATGCAGAGGCGACCGTTCGCGGTGGAGTCGCTGCGCGCGACGCGACGCGACCCGACGGGCGATCTCGATGGCGGCGCGATCGCGTCCGATCCGACGGGTGACGAGCGCATCGCGATCGACCCGGCGCGTCAGCGGCTCGAGCTACCGGACGACGTCGATCCCGAGTCCGCGCCGCCCGAGCTGTTTCAACCCGGAGCGGACGAGGTGCCGCGTGGGTCGATCTCGCTGCCCGGTCCGACGTCGCCGGTGGGGCAGGCCAGTCGAGCGTTCGACCTGCGGCTGTGGCAGAGCGCGGACGCCACGACGGTGTATCACGAGCTGGGGCACTACTTCCTCGAGGTCATGGCGATGATCGCCGAGACGCAGCCCGACGGCGCCGTCGCGGCAGACTTCGACGCGTCGCTCGTTGCGCTTGGCGTTCCCGGCGACGATCCCGCGGCGCGGAGGGCGGCGTGGCAAGGGCGGCTCGAGCAGGACGTCAGCGGTGCATGGCGCACGACGGAAGCGGGGACGGCCTGGCACGAGCAGTTCGCGGAGCAGTTCGAGACGTACCTGCAGCGCGGCGAGGCGCCGGCGTCGCGGCTGCGCGCGGTGTTCGGCCTGTTCAGGGGCTGGATGCTGCGCGTCTACCGGGCCGTGCGAGGTGCGCGCGTCCAGGTGAACGCCGAACTCGCGGAGGTGTTCGATCGCCTGCTCGCGACGGATGCCGAGATCGCCGAGGCACGCGAGGACGCCAGCGGGCGCGCGCTGTTCGGCACGGCCGCCGAGGCCGGGATGACGGACGAGGAGTGGACGGCGTACCGCGAGCGCTGGGCCGAGGTCTACGAGCGAGCGACAGAGGGCATCGACCGCCAGCTCCTGGACGCCATCGCGCGGGAGTCGAAGCGGGAGAAGGCGCGCCGCCGTCGCGAGCTGCGCGACGAGGTGCGGAGGGAGCTGAACGGCCGCGCGTCGTTCAGGTTGCTGCACTACCTGCGCGACGGCGCCCTGCCGGACGGCTCGCCGCTCCCGGGCGGGATGGTCGCCAGCAAGCTGTCGCTCCCGGATCTCCGCGAGCAGCTCGGCGTGGGGTCGCGCGAGCTGCTGCAGCTCCAGCGCATGCGCGTGGCCAGTGAGGACGGCGGTCTGACGTTGAGCATGGTCGCGCAGATGTTCGGGTTCGAGCGGCCCGCGACCGTCGTCGAGGCGCTGCTGGGCGCGTCGAACAAGGACGAGATGCTGAAGGCGCTGGCCGAGGCACGCCTGGCGGCGGAGAACCCCGATCTGGCGCTCGACGATGTGCGGCGCGCGCAGGCCGCCGAGGTCGAGCTGCTCGAGCGCCAGGGCCGAGCCCGGCGTGAGGAGATCGAGCGCTTGCGGCGGCAGGCGGCGCAGGCACGAGCCCAAGGCCGCGCCGAGCAGCGCGAGGCGACGCGGGAGCAGTTCGCGCGCGTGCCGAACGACCGGGCGATGCGTCTCAAGGCGCGCGCGATCCTCCGCAACAAGCCGATCCGCGCCATCCGGCCTCACGAGTTCCTGCGAGCCGCGAAGCGCGAGGCCAACGCGGCCGTGCGCGAGTCGCGCCGCGGGAATGCCGACCTGGCCGCCGAGCACGCGACGCGCCAGCTCCAGCTCGCCGCGCTGCACGCCGAGGCGACGGCCATGTCAGAGCGGGCGACGACGGCGTACCGGACGCTGGAGCGACTCGCGAACGGCAACGCGATCGCGCGCATCGGCAAGGCGAACCGCAACCACCGCGACGTCCTCGTGCACCTGCTCACGATGATGCGACTGAGGCCGGAGACGAACCGCCAGCTCGATCGTGTGGCACGTGTTCGCGCGTTCCTCGAGTCGCAGCGTGAGCAGGGACTGCCGATCGACTTGTCGCCGGCGTTGGTCAACCGCGCGCGGCGCACTCACTGGCGCGAGATGCGCGTCGACGAACTGGAGCAGCTCGCGAACTTCGGCAAGATCATCGAGAAGCGCGCGCAGCTCAAGAACCGCCTGTTCGACGCGAACGAGCGGCGGCGGCTCGACGAGATCGTGACGGCGGCGGTCGCTGAGATCGAGGCGAGTCGCAGCGGTCGGCGCGTGTCAGTCGATCGGCGCCGGCGCACGAGGACGTTCGCGTCGCGGATGGACGCCATCGTGGCCGGGACGCGCAAGCTCGGCGCCATCGTGCAGGAGATGGGGGGGGGCGACTTCGGCACGATGTGGTCCGTCACGTCGCGGCTGCTGAACGTCGCCGCGGCCGAGAGGCACGACCGGATGCGTCGCGCCGTCGAGCGCGTCGCGGAGATCCGTCGCACGCATCTGACTCCCGAGGAGACCCTTGCCCGGAACTTCACGCGTCGCGAGGTGATCCCGGGCGTGGCCGACGACCCGGTCGAGGGCCCGCGTTCGTTCTCGCTGGAGGAACGGCTGGCCGTCGCCTTGAACTGGGGCAACATCGAGAACCGTCAGCGCCTGCTGTCCGGCAACAACCTGTCGCGCGCCGACGTCGAGGCGATCCTGGGGTCGCTCGAGGCGCGGCACCTTCGCTTCGTGAACGACGTGATCGCACACATGGAATCGTTCTGGACGGACGTGGCGGCGCAGTACGAGCGACTCAACGGCATCCGCCCAACGAAGGTCGAGGCCGTGCCGTTCGAGGTGCGCGCCGCGGATGGCGAGGTCGTCGAGATGACCGGCGGCTACTACACGATCCAGTACGGAGACATCCGCGCCGAGGCGCTCGACGACGCGCAGGTCTGGGAGGACATGATCCGCGGCGACGCGGCGCGCAGCATGACGCGCGACGGGCACACGAAGACGCGCGAGGCCGTGGTGACGGGTCGTCCGCTGCGGCTCGAGC
>Ga0180431_10004403_pt1 | contig 17625 bp, 7 predicted proteins | sample SS_ome_11_FD_132459 | JGI IMG/M metagenome (GOLD analysis project Ga0180431, IMG submission 132459) | Hypersaline lake sediment archaeal communities from the Salton Sea, California, USA - SS_1_MS_1 metaG | ecosystem: Environmental > Aquatic > Non-marine Saline and Alkaline > Hypersaline >... | reverse complement strand
TTTCAGTATACCACCGGTGGATAAAGCGCACAACTCGGCCGGCCGTTCACTCTTGTTCATACAACACCGTCCCTTCCCGCAGCGCGAGACAAAGCACCGTGCCGGCGAGGTCGCCCCGCCGCGCTATCTCGGCCGGGGTGGTGACCACAATGTCTTTGCTCACCGGGAGGTCGGCCAGGGCACGCCTGATCTCGATGGCCGCTTTGCGTTTGTCGGCCACCTCAGGGAAAACAACCAGCAGATCCACATCGCTTTCCGCGCCAGCATCCCCACGTGCCCGAGAGCCAAACAGAATAATGCGCAAGGGCTCGAACTGGTTGATTATGTTTAACCCCTTGTGAGAAACCGGCTAAAGTGGTATAATATCTGTGCATGATATAGCAAGATAAAACTCAAAGTTACAAGTCGGAAGCGAACGCCGGGGCGACGCGACGTTCAGGTACTGGCACGCAAAGCGTAACACGCCAGCCAGCCCGCTGCCAGTCCCGGTGTGGCGGGGTTTCTTTTTTTGCCCAAGGGGACACGGTGGACGTTCTCTCTCAGCTACAACCAGGGGCACGCCTATACGACCGTCGTACCGGACGAGAGCGACTCATTCACCAGGTCGAGCAGCGCGGCCGGGTGGTATTTGTCAGTTTTATGAATCCCCAGACCGGCGATGTCGATCGGCAGTCCTTTTCGGTTGATGCCATCGAACGCCGCTTTGAGCTGCTGGATGCCGGCACGACCGTCTTCTGTGGCAATCCCGAGACTGTGCGGTTGGTGGCCGAAGCCCATCGTCTACAACATGCTTACCTCTTTAACCCAGTCTTTGCCACCGAGACCTCGCTGATCGATCTCGTGCCTCACCAGTTAGCAGCAGTGTATGGAATACCCTCCACAGACGAGGACCCACATGGCACACCTGGCATGCTCGACCATCCGTGCCTGCGCTTTCTCCTGGCCGACGACGCAGGCGCGGGTAAGACGATTATGGCCGGGCTGCTGATCCGCGAAATGCTGCTGCGCCACCTGGTCAAGCGCGTGTTGGTCGTTCCACCGGCCGGCCTGGTCGGTAACTGGGAGCGCGAGCTGCGCAACCTTTTCCGCCTCCGCTTTCGCATCCTCAGCAGTGCGGATGTGCAAGTGGATCGCGATACCCCATTTGCCGACCCCAGGAACAGCTTGGCTATCGTCAGCGTGGACACCCTATGGCGCGATCGGATGCGCAAAGCGTACCTGTCCGCCCCGCCGTACGATCTGGTCATCTTTGACGAAGCACACAAGCTCTCGGCCTGGCGCGACGCCGACCTGACTGTGCAAAAGACACGCCGCTACGAGATGGCGGAACAGATAGCCCGACAAAAGCGCCACCTGCTGCTGATGACAGCTACGCCACACATGGGCAAGGACGATCCGTACTACTTTTTATGGCGGCTGCTCGAACCGGAGCTGCTCTCCACGCCCGAGGCTTTTGGCCGTCTGACCCGGTCGCAGAAGCGCCGTTACCTGCTGCGGCGGATGAAGGAAGAGATGGTGCGCTTTGACGGGGCACCCATCTATCCGCCCCGTTACAGCAGGACCATCGAGTACCCGCTGACACAGGGCGAAGGGCAAGAGCAAGACCTCTACGACCAGGTCACTACCTACTGCGAAACGCACTTTGACCGGGCACGGCTGCGCAATCGCTCGGCGGCCGGGCTGGCGATGAGTATCTTGCAACGGCGGCTGGCCTCGTCCACATGGTCTTTATTCAGGTCATTAGAGCGCCGTGCAAACAAGCTAGATGAGACCCTGCGCGCGCTGGAGAGCGGCCTGATCACCCTGAAAGAATTGGAGGCCAGGCAGTCTGACCTGCCAATAGCTGACATACGTGACCTCAAGACCGGCGACGAGGAAGAGAGCGAAGCGGGACTGGAAGAGTCCGAGCGGCAGGACGAGGAGACCGAATCGGCGACGACAGCGCGCACGGTTGAAGAACTCTGTGCCGAGCTGGTCGAAGTAAGACGGCTGGTCCGTCTGGCCCGCCAGGTATACGATCGCAAGCGAGAAAGCAAGTTCGAAAAGCTGTGGGAAGTACTGGAAGCGTATCCCGACACCAAGGTGTTGATCTTTTCCGAGTTTCGAGACACGCTTGACTTTATCATCGGTCGCCTGGAAGGCAAGGGATTGACCGGCAAGATCGCCCAGATCCACGGCGGGATGGATTACCGGGAACGGGAACGCCAGGCAGCCGCCTTCAAATCGGATGCCGTGCGGGTTATGGTCGCCACGGATGCTGCCGGCGAAGGAATCAACCTGCAGTTCTGTTGGCTGCTGATCAACTATGACATCCCATGGAACCCAGCCCGTTTAGAACAGCGCATGGGCCGGGTGCATCGCTACAAGCAGACGCACGACGTGCTTTTGCTCAACATGGTCTCCCAGAACACGCGCGAAGGCCGTGTGCTCAAGGTGCTCCTGGACAAGCTGGAGAGCATTCGACGCGAGCTCGAAAATGACAAGGTGTTCGACATCATCGGGCGGCAGTTCAGCGGCAAACCGCTGGCCGAACTGATCTTTGAGGCCGTGGTCGAGGGCAAAGAGGACGAGGTAAAGCGCGAGATCGAGCAGACGTTGGAAAAAGACCGGGCACAGGCACACCTGGACGAATTGGAGCGCAAGGTCGAGATCAGCCAGGTCAAGGCGACACTGGAGGTGCTCAGAGACAAGCGCGAGGTGGCCGAGATGCGGCGCATGATGCCGGCCTACGTGCGACGCTTCTTTCAACTGGCGGCGCCAACGGTTGGCGCCGGGATTCGTGGTGACGTGGAAGGGATCTTTGCCCTCGAACCCTGCCCGGCGAGCGTAGCCCGCGCTCTGGGCAGCTACCCGGAAGAGGTACGCGACCAGCTAACCTTTGACCGCGAGCGGGCGATGCCCGACCTTGCACAAGACCCGCAGGCGATTTACCTGCATCCGGGGGAGCCGGTTTACGAGTCGGTGATGGATCTCTTTTTGGGGCAGTACGAGCATGAGGGAATGCGGGGGGCCATCTTTTACGATCCAGATGCGAGCGAGCCGTACCTGTTTTACCTGGCCCAGACGCAGTTACTGCGTGATGCAGTCGAGGGAGAGGACAAGGCACCCGAGATAGCCGAGGAACAGATGGCCGGCGTGCGTCGCTACGCTGCTCAAGAGAGTGGTGACAGCGGGCGAATCGAACAGGCCCCAGCCCATGCACTGCTGACTCTCTACCCGCAAGAAGCTGAGGACGAACCGGACCTATCCGAACACGCTGATCTGATCGATCTGGCGACGGACACGGCCTCTGTGGAGGCATACCTGGTAGAGACACTGGCCTTGCCGGCCTTGCACGCGCGCCGCCAGCAGGAAGAGCGTGAACTGCCTCAACGTCGTGAGCGTTTACGTGTGGCCTACAACCTGTGGCAGGCCGAATTGTTCCGCCAACGCCGCCTGCTCAGGGAGGCCGTAGATCGAGGGGTACCGGCAGCGCGGAGCAAGCTGCGTGCGTGCGAAGCCGAGCTGGACGGACTGGATCGCCGCCGGCGCGAGGCCGAAACGGATCTCTATGCGTCGGTGGATGCGCTGCAGCTGGGGCCGGTGAACATCTATGCCCAGGCGTTGGTGCTGCCTGTGCCGCCCGAGGATGTAGAGCGCCGGCGTGACGTGGATGCGGAGCGCGTGGCATTGGATGAGGTGATCCGCCGCGAGCGCGCCGAAGGCTCGACGATCGAGGATGTCTCGGATCCGCACCTCAAAGCCGGGTTTGACCTCAAAGTGCTGCGCGCCGACGGTTCGATGCGCTACGTAGAAGTCAAGGGACGCAGTGAGGTGCAGGCGATCCAGATGGAAGCCAACGAGTGGGCGCAGGCGGCCAATCACCGCGATCGCTACTGGTTGTACGTGGTCTATTACTGCGATGCGGTGCCGCAACTATACCAGGTATCAGATCCCTTTGGGCGGCTAGTGGCGCAACAGACCGGTGCTGTGCGCATCAAGAGCAGTGATATCATTGCAGCAGCCGAATGAGAATGCAGTTGTTCTCAAATCGACTCGGAATATCGATCGCAAACTCCAGGGGCGAATCTTTCAGGCTATTACCCAGATCAGCACAGAGCCAACGACCCCAAGGGGAGATACTGTCAAGCCTCTGGTCTCTAAACTCAAGGGACTATGGCGCTATCGCATCGGCGATTTCAGACTTGTGTACCACCCGGACACCCAAACCGGACGAATCACTTTACTTGCGTTTGCCGGTCGCGGTAGTATATACGGGTAGCGGTAGCTACCAGATCCACTATATGTGTAAAAGAAACCACGAGTTAGGAGCATAAATGACCCACCGTCGCCTGATCGAAGAAACCTTCCCCCTGAAAAAGGTCTCCGAAGACTCGAAACACGAGAAAAACGTGCGCCACGGGCACATCAGCACGTTGCACATCTGGCCGGCGCGCCGGCCATTGGCCGCCTGCCGTGCGGCGATCATTGCCGCCCTGATGCCCGATCCCGGCGACGAGGCCAGCCGCCACGAGCTGAACAAAAAGATCGAATCGATCACCCATTGGAAAAGTGAAAATGGCCCGGCGCTCGACTATTTCCGCAAAGAGATTCGCAAGGCCTACGGCGGGCGCGCCCCGCGCGTGCTCGATCCCTTTGCCGGCGGCGGGGCGATCCCCCTGGAAGCGATGCGCCTGGGCTGCGAGGCCATTGCCAACGACTATAACCCGGTGGCCTGGTTTATCCTCAAATGCACGCTCGAATTCCCCCAGCGCCTGGCGGGCAAGACATGGCCCCTGCCTTCTCCCCTTCCGCGCGAGGGGGAGCCGGAGGGGAGGCAGGACGCGGCAACGGAGACCGGGCAGATGCAACTCCTGGACGACACCGCACCCCAGATGGGCGATCTCGCCGCGCATGTCCGCTACTGGGGTGAGTGGGTGCTGGCCCACGCCCGCGAGGAGCTGGCCCCCTACTATCCCACGGTCGACGGCCAGCCGACGGTAGCTTACCTCTGGGCTCGCACCGTGCCATGCCCCGACCCGGCTTGCGGAGCCGAGGTGCCGCTGCTCAAGACCCTGTGGCTGTGCAAGAAAGCGGAAAAGACGCTGCCCGACACGCCCGAAAACCGCGCCCGACCCGATTTTCTGCGCATCAAGCGCACGCGCAATACCAGCCGGGTGGTCATCAACGGGCGGCGTGCGCTGCGTCTAGTGCCTAATCCAAGTGAGAAGTGCATTGATTTCGAGATCTGGACACCCGGTACCAAGGACAAAGTGTCTGCAGGTACGATGGCTGGAGCAAAGTCGCGCTGTCCAGTCTGTGGGGTGAACATCACGACCGACTATATCAAAGCATGTGGACAGAAGAATAGGCTTGGTAGTCAAATGACCGGGGTCGTTGTGGATGTTGGCTACGGCCGAGACTATCGTGAACCAAGTTTTAGCGACCAAGAAGCCGTGAAGCGTGTCGGTGACGCCCTGTCCGACGCCGCCTCCAGCATTCCATGTGGTTTACCGATGGAACCTCTGCCTGGCAAGGATCGCCATCGAGCTGTTGGCTCTCAACTCCCAGACTACGGATTTAAGTCGTGGGCAGATATCTTCCTCCCTCGTCAATTGTTGGCTCTGAGTACCTTTACCAAATGGATCCGGGCAGTTTGGAATGAGATGGTTCTTGTTGGGTATCCAAAAGAATGGACTGAGGCTGTGTATGGGTATTTAGCCTTGGGATTAGATCGACTTGCGGATAGGTCCAGCACTCTTTGCCGGCCAGATCCTACACCTACCCAGAGTGGTGTCATAAATACATTCTCGCGATTTGCTCTTCCGATGACTTGGGATTTCATCGAAGGGGTCACTATTCAGGATTCTAGCGGCGGTTTTATGAGTTCCACTGAATGGATAGTGCGTGTTCTGGAACACCTGGGCAACTTTCCCGTCAGCCCTGAGCCTAGCTTGTTGGCACAGAACGTGACCAGCATCTCGCTGCAAAACGTGGATGTCGTTGCTACTGATCCACCTTACTATGACTCGATTCCTTACGCGGACATCGCGGACTTTTTTTACGTCTGGTTGCGTCGAATTGTGGCGGATCGTTATCCTGATGTCTTCGGGACATCTTTGAGCCCCAAGTCCGATGAGCTGGTTCAGCAAAAAAAAGGTGGAGAGGCAGGACGCCAAGGGAGGGAGAAATACGAAACTGGTATGTCTGACGCTTTTCGTCGCGCTTGCGAAGCGCTTGGTCCTAAAGGACGATTGGTCATTGTCTTCGCACACAAAGAACCAAGAGCATGGCAAACGCTTGCTGCTGCACTGATCAAAGCGGGTTTCACCGTTACGGCGTCCTGGCCGATTGACACGGAAATGGGAACTCGTACGAGAGCCATAGGAAGTGCCTCTCTGGCCTCTTCGATATGGCTCGTCTGTCGCAAGCGACCCGAAAGCTCAGGTATTGGTCGCTACGCTGCCGTGCGGAGAGCGATGCAGGAGCGCGTGACCGAGCGGCTGCGCTACTTTTGGGATGTAGGTATCAGCGGCCCGGACTTTGTGTGGGCAGCGGTTGGCCCAGCATTGGAGTCGTATTCTTCGTACAAAGAGGTGCGCCGCCTGGACGGATCACCCTTTACGGTGAGCGAATTTCTGCGCGAGGTGCGGCGTATGGTCGCCGACTTTTCGCTGGGACAGATCCTCGAGGGGCATTCCACCGAGGGGCTGGACGAGTGGACACGCTACTATTTGATGCATCGCGACTACTTTGGGGTCGAGGCCGCGCCGGTCGGCGAATGTATCCTGCTTTCCCAGGGCTACGGCCTGGACCTGAACGATCTGCGCGGCGCGCGTGGGATCATGGTCAAAGCGTCGGGAAGCAATGTACGGCTGGCCCGCTGGGATGAAAGAGCCCACGACAGCCTGGGTGAACCGCATTCCAGCGGCGAATTGCCGATGGTCGATGTCCTGCACCGCCTGATGCACCTCTGGGCGGCGGGCAATCTGGATGCGCTGAATGACTATGCCACCGAGAAGGGGTTGCCGCACAACGACCTGTTCTGGGCAGTGGCTCAGGCGGTGTTGGAAATGGCCGATCCCAAGAGCCGCGAGCGCACGCTGCTGGAGGCGGTGGTGGCATGGGGGCGAGGTACACCGGACGATCCGGTCATCGTTCAACCTCGACTGGGAGGAATATCATGAGATTTTCTGAATCACGGATCACCCGCGTGATCGTGCGTGGTTTTCGCAGTTTGGCGGATGTAAAGGTCGACCTCGATCCGACAGTGACGGTCTTGGTTGGGCCGAACAGCAGCGGCAAGAGCTCTTTTGTCGATGCGCTGATGTTTCTGCAACAGGCAATCCTCGATTCGCCGCAGCAGGCGTTTCAGCGACGAGGCGGAATCGCCCGCGTTGTCACAGCCACGGCGCGGCATCCCGCAACCATTTCAATCGAGGTTCACATTCGGTCACGTATGCCTGATGCCTTTGAAGGGAGCTATTTCATTCAGTTTAGGACCGAACAGGAGGGTCAAGACAAATTCTGGCTGATGAACGAAAGCTGTGAGATTTCCTGGTCGTCAGAACCGGCCCCACACAGCTTTTCAGTCAAGCGAGAATTAAAAGATGGAAGACCGGGTGAACTTGAGTGGGATTCGATCAAAGAGATCAGACCCCGATTGGCCGAAAATCGCCTGGCGTTGGCCTTGATGTCCGGCCTAAAGTGGTTTGAGCCCGTTTACCAGGCTCTCACCTTGTTCTCTTCTTACGCGATTACGTCCAATGCTTTGCGTTCGTTGCAAGAATCAGACTCTGGGAACCGGCTGGCCGTCGATGGCAGCAACGCGGCCAGTGTGCTCAAAAGACTGAGTGAGGTTGACAAATCTTGCTATGATCGCGTCGTTGAAACAATGTCTCGCATTGTTCCCAGTATCGAAAAGATTGCGCCGATCAAAGAAGGCCGTTCTGTGACTCTTTTCTTTGACGAGTCATTCGGGGGAAAGAAACGCAAGTTGCCGGCATCCAGTATGTCCGATGGCACGCTGCAAATGCTGGGTGTGTTACTGGCTGCTTATCAAGAGGAAGCCCTGACTTTGATCGGCCTCGAAGAACCAGAGGCGGCTGTTCACCCCGGCGTGATGGCCGTATTGGCCGAGGCACTCCAGGAGGCCGGACAGCGCGTTCAAGTGCTGATCACAACGCATAGTCCTGATCTGATCACCCGTTTCAACATAGAGGCATTGCGCGCAGTAGATCGCAATACCTTGGGTATGACACAGATCGCACCTATTGCCGGGTCTCAACAAGAGGCAATTCGTCGACGGTTGTTTACGGCTGGCGAACTGCATCGCATTGAAGGGTTACGGCCATCATCGGCTACAGGCGAGGAGTCAAACAAGGATGCCCACGCTAATTCCAATCGTTGAGGGGGATGGCGAAGTCCGTGCCTTGCCCTTGCTGTTGCGACGTTTGTTCCATGAGGTTCTGCAAGTCTATGACATCAACGTTGCCCAGCCCAAGAATGCGCATGGCTGTGGCAACCTGACGGCCTCCGATCAGCTCGAACGCTTTGTAAAATATGCGCTGTTGGAGCCGGAATGTGACGGCGTTTTGGTTCTGATCGACAACGATGCAGTAGAGGGCGTGATTGGTACAAACGAGTTGAACGATACCTGTGCGCCAGCATTTGCTTGCTATCTTGCAACCAGAATTCATCATCTATCCCCCACCAAGCCGGTTGTCATAGTGGTTGCCCGGTGGGAGTATGAGTCATGGTTTCTGGCAAGCTTGGATACAATGAACCAAGCGATAAGCATCCCACAAGGAACGGCATATCCCGGTGATATAGAGTCGGAACGCAGTGCAAAAGGCTGGATTGATCGTCGTCTTGCCCCAGGACAAAAGTATTTGGAAACCCGCGATCAGGTGAGGATGACAGCTCATCTCGATTTGCGGGCGGCTGAACTTGGTTCTCGCTCGTTTAGGCGGCTCAAACATGCGCTTGAACAATTGATCCAAGCACACGAGATGAATCAAGTCATCGTGACACCTCTGCCAGATCATTATGCGGATACACTAGGAGAATCAGAGTGACCGTCTTACCCTGGCACGCACTTGGCACTTGGCGAAAAGACGTTCGTGCCAGATGGCAGGGCACATTGCAGCCAGCGCGCTGCAAACGAATACAATCCTCACATGGGGCGATTTGGCAAGACATATGGAGTCGACTCTGGTGCCTGCCGACGTCTCAAGACACAGGTCTGTTCCTGTCTGGCGCAACATCAAGTTTCCGACGCCGAGATCCATATACTTCGACGCCTAGAACATGCGCCACGCAAGCTCATGGGGACCAACAGAGTGTTCGAGTCTAGGAATCACGAGCGCGCTGCTGGAAGCGGTGGTGGCGTGGGGGAGGGGCAAGCCGGCAGCGTCAGACCAAGCGGAGCAGAAACAACTATTGTGAGTCGTACTTGGCAAGAACGGGTTGCGGACCGGAAGCCCTGGCATAGCATGCACAGAGTACTGCCAAACGTCGAGTTAGGATGGAGGTTTGAACAATGGCCGAGTTGTTACCCAAGGTCAGCAGAGAGCGCCAGCGCAGTTCACGCGCTTCCCTGGAACTCTGGCTTATCATCATGTTCGTCGTCGTTTTGCTGCTCTCCGGAGTCGGTGGATGGTGGTTATTTGCAACTTGGACCGCGCAGGACGTGATGCGCTTCATTGTCCAATCGATTCTGATCGCCATTGGCGCAATGTTGCCTGTGAGCATATATGCCTTTTTTATGCGTACACGTCACGCCGTCATCTGGCGGGAATTCGAGCAAAACCTGTTACGCCTTGGCATGAAACCTGGACACTACAGGGAACGGTTCGATGCGGTCTATGGTCCTGGCGCCAGCGATGTCGACACAGCCATCATCCCCTTTGAAGGTATCCTCATGACGCTGGTCTTGTTTGTGGGTTGGTGGCTGGTCTTTTACCCGCCGCCAGCCGACCAGGCCAGTTCGCAACCTTTTATCCGCTTCAGCCAATCGCTTCTAGCGTTTGGATTCTTGGGCACGTACACAAACACGTTGCGCCTGTTCTACCGGCGCTTTGTCACCGATGATCTCAAAACCAAAGTCCTGGTCACCGTCGTGATCCGCGTACTGATTATGGTGACCATCGTTTGGACGATCACCCAGGTCGAGTGGTTGTTCGACTTGTTGAACAAAGGGGACATCGGCGCTGTTCTCATCTTTTTTATCGGCATGTACCCAGACTTGGGGATTGTACTCATCGAAGGACTTGTCAGACGTGTGGTGAGGACCGGATACAGAACGCAATATCCTTTGAGCCGAATTCAAGAGTTGACCCGGCTGGACAGCGAACGCCTGTCTGAGGAAGGAATAGACAATATCCAACATCTGGCCACCGCAGACATTGTCAATTTGCTGCTCAAGACGCGCCTGCCGCCGGAGCGTATCGTGGATTGGATTGATCAGGCTTTGTTGCAGTTTCATCTGCTCCCGACCAAAAACGATGCGAAAAAGGAGGCAAAACAGACATCAACATCCAGCGACGAAAACAAGACGGTCTCATCTTCGAGTCAGGAGGAGGCGAACGAGCCTTCTGGTGGTGAATCGGACATGCAGGAGCAGATAAACAAACTCGAGCAGCTTCGCGCAAGCGTGGAAGAACTGCAGGGGCTGGATACCCAGGATCCTGTCCATGCCTTCCTGGCAACCGGCATTCGCACCGCGACCGATCTGCTCTATTGCTTTGACCGCCTGGGCACGGATCGCCGCGCTGCACTCCGCAAAGCTGTTGGCTGGATGCTCCCGGCCAAAGAGCTCGACTTTCTCGTAGCTGCTTTGCGAGAGGATCCGAACATTGTCCACATTCGACATTGGCGTGAGAACGAGCATTTGGTCATTGCAGAGACGACAGATCGAATGCTCCTACGTGCGAATGAGCTTATGGAAGAAGCTGCTCGGGCAAAAGTGGCTGGAACTCAAGAGCGGGCGATGGACCTATACCTGCAGGCAGCCGATGCGTATGAAAAGGTCAAGTGGGAACACAATGCCGCACACGTGCGTCTGTCGGCAATGATGGGGCACGGTCGGGCCATGCTTGCCCTGAAAAAATACCAGGGAGCAAGCAATGACTTTAACGCTGTGGTCGATGCTGATCCCGAAGGTGGGCTTGAGGCCAGGCTGGAAAGAACACGATTGCTCATCGCCAGTTGGGATGACCCGAAGATCGCTTATGATGCCAAAGGCTACCAGGGGGAAGACCTGGACGTTTTGCTACGACATCCCGCGTATCAGAACGCTGAAGTCTGGCGGATGTATTACAGGACGCTCCAAGGTACCATCGATGCGCGGTCGATGCGTGAGTCCTTGACGGAAGCGTTGCAGGCTGCTGGCACTAACGAAGAGAAGGCAGAACTGCTCCGGCTGCGCGCTCGACACCTTTCTCCAAAAGACGCAGAGTTGGACTACAAGCACGCTCTGGATCTGGTCCCTGGAGATCCACAGACCTATCAGTTGCTGATCGACTTTTACGTAGAACAAGGTGACAGCGAGGCTGCTGCCAGGATGCTGAAAGCTTGGATTCAGCACCTGCAAAAGGTCGACGTGGACCACCGATCGCGCTGGATCGGCAAGGCTTATGACAAGCTTGGCACAGTTTACATGAACGCTGGCGACTATCAAGCCGCCGCCGAGGCGTTTGATGTGGCGCGCAAGATGCCATTTGATTTAACCAGCGATTTTCAACCGCATCTGTCCGATGACCGCCTGATCGCATGCTATGAAAAGCTGCAAGATCATGACAAACTGGTTGCCCTATTCCGGGAGACAAAAGCGCACACGCGTGCCGCTGCAGTGCTGCGGAGAATGGGTGATTTCGCTGGAGCACGACGGCAACTGGACAAAGAAGCCGCATACATCACATCTTACGATGGAGATTTGGATTATCTCAAAAACAGACAACTCGAGTATCACTTTGAGCTGGCAGTTGTTGAGGCCTGTACGGGACACCCTGAGCAAGCAACTGCCAACCTGATCAGAATCCTGGAATTAGAATACTGGAAAGGTGAACATGATTGGGGGCAAGCCAAAGACCACCTGGCGAGACAAGAAAGTGCGATCTCGCGGATGGAATCCGAGGTTGCATCCTGTGAGGGTGCGGGCGAGTGGGTAAGGCAGTCGCGCAAACAATGGGAGCAGGTCTGTGAACGTTTGTATCAGGGAGATAATGAATGGGCATCAACTGGCGATCTCAGTGCCGCGATCCAGTTATGGCAGACTCAATTAGAACGGTCGAGACCGGTCCAGGCGACGGATCCATGGCATGCGTTTGCCGTATCACAATGCGAGGCGCGGCTTGCAAATGCGAGCAACTTGGTAGCCAGCAAACTGCGCCGGTATATTGAATCTGTCGATAGAGTGGATGACCATACGGTTTGTGTGGATCTCGGCAATGATTGGCAGAGTTTACAAACGCACATCGAGAGCTGGCTTCTTGTTTCTGGTATCGAGTTGGAGGCACCTATCCTTCAATTCGACAGAGGACAAGATCGGACATACTGGCAAATCACCTTTCAGTCGTATTATAAGGGAGAAGACCAGGTGGACCAGGGTTATCTAGCTGCCGATCACCTGATCGAGTTGCTTGCGCCGTTTGCAGGGGATAGGACAGGAGGTGAAACATGAGCATCCAAAGCTGGCATCAACTCTGCACCTTACGAAAAGACGTTCGCACCGGATCGCTGACTCTGGCCGAGTTCGCCGCCGACCTGAACGGTGTGCGTACCGGCGACGCACCACTCGTCTACCGTGACCCAGGTATGTTCTTTGCACGCACGTATCCCACGTACCGCATGAAGCTGCTGGCCCGCGATGTCCTGCTTCGCCTGTCCGGGCAGGGCGGCAGGCCAGTGCTCCGCCTCCAGGTGGCTTACGGTGGCGGCAAGACGCACACCCTGATCACCTTGCTTCATCTGGCCGAACGCGGCTCTGGTTTGCTCGATGAAAAGAGCGATGCGTCCGCGAGTACCGTACGCGAATTTCTGGCCTTTGCCAGTCTGGCTACACTTCCCCGCGCACGGGTGGCCTTGCTTCCTTTTGACCAGTTCGATGTCAAAGAAGGTCTTGAAGTCTATGGCCCCACCGGTGCTGTGCGGCGGGTGATGACGCCGTGGGGTGCGCTGGCCTACCAACTTGCCGGCGATGCCGGATACACGCGGCTCAAGAGTCACGACGAGGATTTCACCGTGCCTGCCGAACCGCTGCTGGTCGACCTGCTGCGCGCGCCGCTCAACAAAGGGTTGGGAACGCTGGTGCTGGTGGACGAAGCTGTATGGTACTATCGCGGCCTGGTCAACGAAAACCGGCGCATGCTGGGCACGATCAAGGACTTTTACCAGGTGCTCACTCAGGCGACGGCCAAAGTGGAACGCGCTGCATTGATTGCGGCACTGATCGCCTCCAAAGTCGAGGCCAATGACCAGACCGGCCTGGAGTGCCTGCAGGCGCTGGATGACGTGTTCGAACGCATTGCCGAACCGGTTGAGCCGGTGGCCAGGGAGGACGTGGCCGAGATCCTGCGCCGGCGGTTGTTCGAATCCGTGCCCGGTAAAGCCGAGCGCCGCTCGGCAGTGGACGCCGTGATGGCAACTATGCAGCAGCTCCCTCTGCGAGATGCACAACGCGATCAAACTGCCTATGAACGGATGATGGGCAGCTATCCCTTTCACCCTGACCTGATCGATGTGTTATACCAAAAGTGGACGCAGTTGAGCCGCTTCCAACGCACACGGGGTGCATTGCGCCTGCTGGCCTACGCTCTACGAGAGTCAAGTGGCCTGGAGCAATCCGGTGCACACGATCCATCGCCTCTAGTTGGCCCTGGGGCTCTCCTACCCTATGGCGACACCCAAGACCAGGAAGGTGGGCTCTCGTCTGCGCTCAATGAACTGGTCCAGATCTGCGAAGAGCGCGAACGGTGGACGCCGATCCTGATCGGCGAGTTGGCCAAGGCGCGGCAAGTGCAGGCTGCCCTGCCCACGTTGAGACAGCGCGAAGCCGAGCAGGCGGTCGTGGCCACGTTCCTACACTCGCAGCCATCGGGCCAACGTGCCCAGCCCAGCGAGCTTTTGTCTCTGCTAGCACGTCCAGGCATAGATGGCGCAGCATTGGAGGAAGGGCTGCGCAAATGGCGCGGGCTTTCCTGGTTTTTAGTCGAGAATCCCGATGTGTGGCAGTTGGGCACGACCCCCAATTTGACGCACATGCACGTTCAAGCCATGGACCGCTTGGACGAATCCGAGATCAACGACGAACTTGAGGGGCGCATTCGCCGCGTTTCGACCCTCTCTTCTGCCGATCCCGACGTAGAGGTGCATACACTGCCCCGACGTTCAGCGGACGTGGGGGATGACGTGCATCTGCACTATCTGATTCTTGGACCCAAGTGCGCCCTCGAGCCGGGCAAGCCCGTCCCAACCGAGGTCGAGACGTATTTCAACGAGATCACCGGTCCCCAAAACCCGCGCACGTACCGCAACAACGTCCTGGCCCTGGCTCCCGAGGTCTCACGGCTGGCCGGGTTGCGCGAGCAGGTGCGTCGCTGGTTGGGTTGGGATCGCATCGAACAGGGCGACACCTACAAGCTTCTGACCGACCTGCAAAAGCGAGAGCTCCCCCGGCGCAAGCGGGAGGCGGCGACCGGCCTGCCGGAGGCGGTGGTCGGTGCATACAACATTCTGGTCGCCATAGATGAAACCGGACAGGTGCAGGCACAGGCGCTGCGCGCCGGCAGTACGGTCGGCGGGACGCCCTTTGGGCGGATCAAGAGCATGCTCATCGAGGACGAACGGCTGTTGGCAACCACATTGGATCCCGATCTCATCCTCCCCGGCAGTTACCTGGAGATCTGGCGCGAGGGCGAGACAGCACGCCGGGTCACGGATCTGATGGCGGCTTTTGGACAGTTCCCCCGCTTGCCCCGGCTGCTGCGCCCGGCCGCGCTCTACGACACGCTGGTTCGCGGCGTCCGTGCTGGCGTGCTCGTGCTGCGTCTGCCCCGTGCAGACGGCTCTGCACGTACCTGGTGGCGGGTGCCGCCGGACAACGAGACGTTGCGCCGTCCCGAGCTAGAGGTGCAGCCTGCTTCCATTGCCCAACTTTACGATCTGGATCCAACACTGCTGGCTCCAGACCAACTGGCTGAATTAGGACTCGATGCGGAACGACCCATCGCGTTAACCCAGATCCAGGCTCTGTTCGATGGGACAACGGCTCCTCGGCTGGCATCCCCCTCTGTGTTGGCCGATGTCCTGCGCACAGCGGTAGGACAGGGACGCGTGATGGCTCTGCTCTCCGGCCAGGCCTATTATCACGAGCCCCTGCCCGATGGCCTCCTGCCGCACGAGATGGCTCTACTGCCTGCTCCCGCACCGATACACGGCGCCGACCTGGTGGCACAGATGATGCCTGAGGCATGGGACGACGAACGCACGACAGTGCGCCAGCTGGCAGATGCCCTGGCCGAACGACGTGGGCATCCCATTCCGTGGGGGTTGCTGAGTGAGGGGATCCAGAAAGCGCTGCACTTGCATCTGTTCGAGCTGGTTCCGAGCGGTGGTCCATGGCCCTGTTCTCCCGCTGTAGCCGATCAGACATTCTTTCAAGTGGTCGAAAAAATCGTACTCAATCCGGATATGATCGCCGCAGCACTCGAGTACGAATCCGGCCGCGTGCCGACGCTGCGCGACCTGAAAGAGCGTGTAGAACAACAATTCACCGCTCGAAGCATCTCTAATGATCAATTCATCGCTGTCGTCGAGCAGGCCGCACACCGGAACCTGATCGCAGTTGTAGACTATGCTGGGGCGTTGCGCAATGCGCCGAATCCTTTGAGCGTGCGGGTTGCCCGCCCGGCCACGGCTATGCTCGCCGAGACGGTGTTGAGTCTCACCGAACTGCACCGACTGGCCGACAAGGTAGAACAGTTGCTCACGATCGCACCCGAGTTGGCTTTTACCTTTCGGGTTACGCTAACCGCCGAAGGGGAGCATCCCAGCGCTAAAGTATTGGCCCGGTTGAACAAAGTGCTGGGCGAGATCCAGGAGGGGTGGTGGTTGGAGTAGCCAGACACTTTAAGCAAATGGGAAACTATCCTGCACAGTGAGCGAGGCAAGATCATTGGTTGGGCATTAGAGCAATTGGGTCGTACCAACATGGAATCCGAAGCCGACCGCTTTCGCGCTATCTACGAGAAAGGTTCGGCTTGAGAAGCGCTGAAATAACACGAATCCTCAAGACTTGATTCGAGTGTTGATTCCCGTACACAGTTGGGAACTGCCCAGAGACCTCAGCGCAGCGGGAGAGGGTGCGGAACTGGCTTGCGGAGGGATAATGAACGTTAGCGAAAAACAGGGTTGCCTCGAGGTGATTCTGCAAGTCTTGGGCCTGAAACCCACATCCACTGAGCGGGAGGTGTTACCCTATCGCATTCGGGATGATTTTCTGTCGCCGGCAGAACTCAACTTTTACCGAGTGTTGCAGTCAGCTATCGGTGATTGGGCGGCGATCTGTCCCAAGGTGTCGCTGGGCGATCTCTTTTACGCCAAGAGCAGAGAGTACAGGACCAACGTGGCCTATCGAAACAAAATAGTCCGCAAGCACGTGGATTTCCTGCTTTGCGATCCTCAATCGATGCGCCCTCTGCTGGGCATCGAACTGGACGACGCCAGTCACCGGCGTGCGACCCGGCAAGAACGAGATCGCTTTGTCGAACAGGTCTTTGCGGCGGCGGGGTTGCCGTTGCAAAGAGTACCCGTGCGGTTTTCATACAACACTCGAGAACTGGCTGCCACATTGAAGCAGCGAGCCGGTGTGAACGGGGCGCAAGTGGCTCCGCAAACAGGCTTGGAAGCTTGCTCGCAAATAGAGGCGGCCAGTCCGGCCGTTGATATTGCCAAAAAGCCTGGTACGGCGACACTTTGGCCACCACCATCTGGGGATGCTCCGCCACTGTGTCCCAAATGCGGCCAGCCGATGGTGCTTCGCGTGACCAAGAAGAAAGGGCCGTACCAAAATAGGCGGTTTTGGGGCTGTCGCGATTTCCCCCGCTGTCGTGGCATACGAGAGTATGAGCCGAAGGATGAGCATAGTGGAAGGATGCAGCGATGAAACTGTACTCATATTGCTTGCGTTACGACAGTGGTGCAGCGCCTAATCCATTCTGGGGGATCTGCACCCTCGCAATATGCAAGCCCGTTATCAGAAGAACGGCCCGTATCGGAGACTGGGTAGCCGGCTTGGGATCTGCCAACTCGCCGATTGGGGATATGTCTGCGTGCGTCGTTTACGCGATGAAGGTCACGGACAAAAAGACACTGCAAGAGTACGACGCTTACTGCCAGAAACACTGCCCCCAAAAGATCCCGGTCTGGAACAGCAGCGACTTTAGGCGGCGTGTTGGGGATTGCATCTATGATTTCTCTCACGGCACGCCGCCTCGAATACGCCCGGGTGTCCATGACGAACGCAACCGTGAACGAGACCTGGGAGGCCAATACGTCTTGATCTCGGATCACTTTTACTACTTTGGGGACAAGCCCATCGAGCTGCCTGATGACCTCAAGCCGATCATCCATCATACGCAAGGGCAC
>Ga0180431_10004399_pt1 | contig 17631 bp, 28 predicted proteins | sample SS_ome_11_FD_132459 | JGI IMG/M metagenome (GOLD analysis project Ga0180431, IMG submission 132459) | Hypersaline lake sediment archaeal communities from the Salton Sea, California, USA - SS_1_MS_1 metaG | ecosystem: Environmental > Aquatic > Non-marine Saline and Alkaline > Hypersaline >... | reverse complement strand
TGTAAAATACGAATACCCAGCCAATAGTGCGACATTTTTGTTCATGGTATCCCCTCGGGGTATATGGGCTATGCTTTATATAGAGGACCAGTATTATGAACAACACCGATCAAGTATTGTACTACCGCGAATGGAAGCGATCAAATCCTGAATATCCGCTAACTGTACATTCAAGCGGACAGTGGGTAAAGAAAGTCCGCGGAAGGACGCACTACTTCGGGCCGCTGTCAGATCCCGAGGCCGCACTTCGCAGGTGGTCGGCGGATAGGCACTACCTGCTGATCGGCATCAACCCGCAGCCATCACGGCCGAAGTCGGTCACCATCAAGGAGCTATTTGCGAGACACCTTGCGGACGTGGATGCACGAATTCACGCGGAGCGCATGAGCGCAGCATCCAGGCGTGACTACACTGCAGTCCACAGGGTATTCCGTGCCGCCATGATGGACGGCCTCCCTGTCTCGCTTCTGGCGCCAGAGCATTTCGCAGAGATCCAAGTTTGTATTGAGCGATCTGGATTGCGTTTACGCACGCAACGTAATTTGATTGCCGCAACGAGGGCCATCTTCAACTGGGGCCGCAAGATGGAATTAATCAAGAAGCCCGTCAGGTACGGACCGCGGTTCGCGTCGCCTCCGCTGTATGAGATCGAGGCCGACCAAGAGACGAATGGAGTTTGCCGCTTCATCGATCGCGATGTGATCCTTAGTGCTTTGGACATGGCCAAGCCACGCCTGAAGGTCGCAATCCTACTGGGGATCAACTGTGGCTTCTACCCTGGCGACGCCATCGCCATGACGCTCGACAAACTCCACTTGGACGGCGAGATTCCCTACCACGATATGCGGCGAGTGAAGACGAAGCGGCGCCGGATGGCCGCATTTTGGCCGGAGACGGTAGCCGCCATCGCAGATTATCGAGACAATCATCGCCGGCTAGCGAAGAGAGACGAGAGGATTCTATTGCTGTCTACTGGAGGGAGGCCATATTCACCGAAGCAGAACGGAGACAAACTGCGTAAGTCGTTCGGCGCCATACTCGATAGACTTAGCGCACGCGAGAGAGGCGTCAACCTTGGATCGCTACGGCACACCTACGCCACGGTTGTGGACCTCGTGCCCGATCAAGCGATGATCGACTTAACCATGGGGCACGTCGGAAAATCACTCCAGAAGAGGGTATATAAGCAGCTCAATATAAGGGAACTACCGCGGCTCAAGGTGGTGGCAGATACCGTGAGGGAGTGGCTGTATGGTTGAATTTCAATCTACTTTCTGTGCTATGCTTGACTTTTCATGATTGACAATTTATACTTAATCTCACAAGGGGGCAATAGTGATTCAAGTATCGATTACATTAGGCAAGGAAACGGAAATGGCTATCAAACCACCTCCGGCTGATGTGAGCACTGCACTCAACGGGCTCAAGATAACGCTGGCGAAGAGGATGGCGGAAATGAGCATAACAGAACATGAGGTTGTAGCTAAGTCGAAAATGAGCGTAAGCACCATCAAGGATTTGCTTAGGGAGCGAAGAGACGATATCAAGTTGTCGTCAATCAAGGCAATAATGAATGCAGTTGGTTATCGCATAGAATTGCGAATTGAAGACGTGACAACTAAGAAAAAAGTCTCCCTTCGCGTCTAAGAACAAACTGCGGGGCAGTTCCACCAGCGACTAACTCTCTCGCCAAGCGGGCTGCGCACCTTCCGCTTGGCCGTCACTGGTTTCTTTCTTTCATGAGTCACTTCCACTGCGCTAACGGTGCGCACTTCTGGTATGCAATTTCTCCTCAGCGATCAGGAAGCTATTGAGCTGATCCGGAGCGGAACCCGTTCTAATGACGGCCGCCTGATCATCGACATACCAGAGAGCTTCCTTCAGACGGACCGCCCTTATGCTGTGGCCATGGCATTCAATACTGACGCGCGAACGGTTTCGGTAGGTAGCAATAGCGTACGACTCTCGCCTACGCAGTTCGCGCTGCTAAAGTTGGTGCATGATCGCCAGCGTGTTGGCTTTGAGGACGCGCAGGACGTAGTGTGGAGTGGCTTCGCGAGCGACAGCACAATCCGCGCAGTGTGTTCTCAAATCTCAGCCAAGCTATCAGGTATCGGGGCCTCTGTTGCGCTATCGGCACGCAAGGGAGTCATTCACTTAGAGTCGTACTCTTGATTGCTGCGGTTTACTACCGCGTAGATCAGGTGCCCAAACAGCCCGTGAATTATCACCTGCCCTACCCTAAAGCCAAGCCAATTAAATGGAATCGTGACTGAGTACAGCAGTAATGGCTTCCAAACGAACCTGAGGCCGCTACATTCTCCGCTGTACCATACTGCCGCGCAACACCACATCAGCGCAACTGGATTCACCAACCAGCCGTAGATAACTAAGTTCGCGCTGAGTTTGGTCTCTTGTCCAACGAGCTTCTCGAGGTAGTAGCCGACCCCAAGGCAGAATCCCCCGATCGTCACTACCGCGAGGATCCCGAGATACTCTAGCCATCCCATTATTGCCCTCCTGTTTCGAGAAACATGCCACTACTAAAGGGTAGCTCACTCCACTCTGATTTGCAACAAAATCGTTAACAGTTGCAACAAGGTGGCCTGATAGGATCGAGGTATCGACTGACGCACACCAGCACAAGGACTAACACAATGAGGCTACTGAAGCCATCTGAGATTGCCGAGGCCCTCTCGGTTACAGTCGCTACAGTTCACACAATGCTCAACCGCGGCGTGCTTCCATCAATTGACATCAGCGCCTCGGCCGACCCAAAACGACGAGTTCGGCGCGTCCGCGAGGATGACTTCCTGGCATTCATTGATTCGCGCCATAACGAAACGGAGAACTGAAAACATGGCCTTCGATCTTAGTTCCATCACTACCGGTGTCTGTCGCCGTGCACCCAGAATCATCCTTCTCGGCGTTGAGAAGATCGGAAAGTCCAGCTTCGCCGCACAGTCAAATTCGCCGGTGTTTTTGCCTATCAAGGGCGAGGAGGGCATTGACGCGCTAAACGTGGCGAAAACGCCGACATGCAACGCATTCGCCGAAGCCGCGTCATGGCTCCAGGCTCTAATGAGTGGAGAACACGAGTACCAAACTAGTGTAATAGACTCCGTAAGCACCATGGAGCCTCTCATCTGGCAGTACGTGTGCGAGAAGCACAAGGTAGAGAGCATCGAGAAAGTAGGAGGCGGGTACGGGAAGGGCTATACCGAATCCCTTGCCGTCTGGCGTCAACTTACCGAGATGCTTGACGCCTTGCGTTCGGAACGCAATATGGCATCGATTCTAATCGGTCACGTAAAGGTTAAGCGATTCGACGATCCGGCTGGTCCATCGTACGACCAGTATCAATTCGACATCAACGATCGCGCCGCGAACCTTCTATTCCGCTGGGCAGACTGCATCCTATTCTGCAATACGAAAGTGGTCGTCCAATCCGAAGACACTGGATTCGACACAAAGAACCGAGGGATCGACATTACTGGTGGTCAGCGATTCCTGTTCACCCAGAAGCGGCCAGCTCACCCAGGCGGAGGACGCGGAGCCTACGGCCACATACCATACGAGTTGCCTCTGTCGTGGGAGGCGTTCCAGAGTGCCGTAGCGGCGGCGATGAGCCAATAGCCAGTATACAACTTCACTAACCATCACCACTGAGCAACAACAATGAATCAGCGAGCAACGGACAACGTAATGGGAAGCGACTTGTCGCAAATCTTTGGGCAGAACGGGTTTGATCCGAACTCCGTAGAGCCGGCAGACGATTTCGATGTGCTGCCTCCTGGGAAATACCCAGTGCTCATCGAGAGCGCGGATGGTCGACCAACAAAGAACGGCCAGGGATTCGGAGTGAATCTGCAATTCTCTATCCTGGATGGACAATTCAAGGGCCGCAAACTCTTCAAGTGGATCAACATCCAGCACACCAGCCAGAAAGCGCAAGAGATCGGTCAGCGTGAATTTTCCGCGCTAGGGAAAGCAATCGGGTTGATTTCGATCACAAACACAAACCAACTACTCGGCAAGGCCGTGATCGCTCACGTCAAGGTTAAGGACAACGACAACGACATACGCACTTTCTCGTCGACCTTACGAGGCTTGACTTCAACACTCGCAGAGCAATCTCAGTCGACCCAGGAAGCTACGGGGCAACAACAAGCACTCGCGCAGCAGCAAACCAATACTCCTCCGTGGATGCAAAACGGCGCCGTCAATCAGCAGGCGAACGTCAATGGTACCCCGCGCTGAGTCGACAGGGATAAATGCGGCGGAGATGCCTGCGGCCGTGAATCGTAAGACCGTAGACATCGGTAGCACTGACAGACGGGCGCCGGGGTGTGGGAAACCGGCCTGCCGCAGATTAAAACAGACGAGCCTGGGTATGCTCAAATCAAAACTGCCTGCTTCTAATCACAAGGAACGCACATGCCACAAGGAACACACATGACCGACAGACAGCTTGCGATGCTACAGTCGCTAGCGACAACGCTTGAATACGCAAAGGCCGCCGAGAGGAGGTCGAGGGAATTCAGGGTCGACGTTGAGCAATGGATTGCAGAACTCATCCCGCCGGCAGAAACAGACTCGCAGACAGTTACGCTTCCTGACGGAACGAAGATCGTAGTTACGCGAGGCCTGACCTATAAGGCCGACACCGAAGCCATCAAGAAACTAGAGTCTCCTGATTGTCCGATGCCGCTGAGGTACGAGACAACATGCAAACTCGAACTTGGTACGTATGAACACTACAGAAAGAGCAAGCCTGCGGTATTTGCGCAAATCGCAGAGCATGTTGAAGTCAAGCCTCGTAAAGTCGCCGTGGCAATCAAGGAGACAAAGACCTGATGAGTCCGAGCACTATCGCGATCTACGGCGCAGGCTGCGCAGCGCTGGCGTGCCTCTACACTCTCGTTGAACTCCGCAGGCGTGGTCGTCCATGGCACCGCAACTGCTACTCGCAGGCGTGGCTTGACGGATGGTCCGTAACGCATGTAGGGCACGGAATTGTCATGTTCGGCATTGCGAAGGCTGTATTCCCTGGCACATTCTATGAGCCGTTGGGATTCGTAATTGCCGCTGAGGCCATATGGGAATCGTTCGAAAATCGCAATTGGGTGATCAGAATGTTCCGCCGGGCCGGAGACAAGAACTACTTCGGTGATAGTGTGGCGAACTCAGCCGGCGACATCCTTGCCTGTATCGTTGGCGCTCTCTTTACTGGGTTCTTCGTCTAGTAGGGTCTGTGATGTTTGGATCTTGTATATGTGCTCGGATGGACGATGTAAACAAGCTATCGGAAACAATACTACGCACCGCAAGAAAGGAGCATATCTGTTGCGAATGCTTGGGGACAATCGAGCCAGGAAATCAATACGAGTACGACAGCAATCTATTCGATGGTAAGTGGAGCCACCACAAAACATGCATGTCGTGCGTAAGAATTCGCAATAGCCTGTTTAGGTGCGGGTTCTACTACGGAGAGATGTGGGACGACATTCACCATAAGTATTGCGGGTGGAACGAAGATCACACGGAGTTTGTCTGTATCTGCCCAGGCAAGAGGAGTAAGGAACACGATCAGTGACCGACATCAGCAAGTACACGCAACAGCCGTCTAAGACTGTACAGGCGATTCTCGACTGGCACAAGCAAGTTGGAGACTCCGAGCAAGCACGCGGATACCTGGGCGCGTCAATCATCGGCGCAGAGTGCGAGCGATACCTGTGGTACGTCTTTCGCTATGCGTGCAAGCCAAACTTCGATGGCCGGATGTATCGTCTGTTCGAGACCGGCGCCCTCGAAGAGGCTAAATTCGTCAAGGAACTCCGGGCCATCGGATGCGAAGTCCACGACCACGACCAGAACGGCGAGCAATTCGAGGTCAAGGCGATCGGAGGACACTTCTCCGGCCACATGGACGGATGCGCACTCGGCATCCCTGAGGCGCCGAAGACTTGGCATGTTCTAGAGTTCAAGACCCATAACGCAAAGTCATTCAAGAAGCTGGAGAAAGAAGGCGTTAAGGCGTCGAAGTCACAGCACTACTCGCAGATGATGGTCTACATGCATTTAACAGGCATGCAGCGTGCGCTGTACCTGGCGAAAAACAAAGACACCGACGAACTCTACTCAGAGCGCATCCGACACGATAAGACCGAAGCCGAGGCGCTGATGGAACGCGCAAATCGTGTAATCACCAGCAGTCATCCGCCGGAGCGGATCTCAGGTCGTAGAGACTACTATCTGTGTAACTGGTGCGATGCGCAGGATGTGTGTTGGGGATGTGCAGATCGAGCGCTTCCAGTCCCGGCGCTATCGTGTCGGCAATGTTGCTACGCTACTCCTGCTATGGACAGCGACAACGGCCGATGGATATGCGACAAACACAATCGCGGGCTGTCTGATAACGACCAGCGAAAAACGTGCCATGATTTTCTTGTGCTGCCAGGGATGATCGCTTTCGCCGACGCAGCAGGACACGGCAACAACGAATCTGGCGAGTGGATCGAGTTCATTCGCGAAGATGGAGCGATGTTCCAGCATGGAAACGCAAGAAGCAACTGCTACGGCGGCGCAGAACTCATGGCGCTCCAGCCAGACCAGATCGGCGATCCGATGCTTGACAGCGCAAAGAGACTCTTTGGCGCCGTCGCCGCTGGCTGCGTTGACGATGTGCTCCAGCGATATCCAGAAGAGGATTCTAGAATCGCCTGGAAGGGGCACCCATCGCAGCTCATTCAGGCGTGGCAGGAAGTATACACAGAGGATATCCGAGAACTAAAGCCGTTAGCGCGATTCGATCAGTGGAACTACACCGCGTCCGAGTACGATGGCGGTCGCCTTGCGATCCTCTGGAAGGAGGACGTAGCCGCCGAGATTCGGCAGGGAGTTGAGTGATGTACACCCTCCGCCCGTACCAGCAGCGAGCGCTCGACGCCCTGCATACGCACATCTGCACGAAGTCAGGGAACCCGTGCGTTGTGCTACCGACAGGTGCCGGGAAGTCGGTTGTGATGGCATCGGCTATCCACAGATGGAAGGAAGATGCTCCATGGCTAAGGGTGTGTGTGTTGGCTCACCGCAAGGAACTCGTCGTACAGAACGCAAGCAAGCTACGCTCTGCGTACTCAGACGGAGAAGTTGGCATCTTCTCGGCAGGTCTCGGCCAGAAGGACTACGACGCGCCGATTCTCTACGCTTCGATTGACTCGATCTACAGAAGAGCCGGGGAGTTCCCGCCGTTTCATGCGCTATTCGTCGATGAGGCTCACCGCATCCCCCCGAGGGGGGAAGGTAAGTATCGTACATTCATTAACGAATGCCGGAGATTCAACAAGGACCTGAAGGTGGTCGGCTGGACGGCGACGCCATTCAGGATGGGATGCGGGAAAATCTGCCACCGCGACCATATCCTCAATGAGGTGTGCGTAGACGTTCCGGTTACTGAGCTGATCAACGACGGATACCTATGTCGTCTACGATCTAAAGTAGGCGAAGCCCAGCCACAGCTAGCCAGCGTGAAGCGCAACTCCGGAGGGGACTACATCTTAAAGAGCCTCTCGCAGGCCACCAACAGCGGCGGAGTTGTCACGCGAGCGGTCCAGGAGATTGTGCGGATTATGAACGCCGAGAACAGGCGTGCGGCTGCGATCTTCTGCGTCGACCTGGAGCATTGCAAGGCCGTACACGCCGAACTCCGAAGAGCTGGAGTGTTCGCCCCACAAATTACAGGGAAAACACCACATCACGAGCGAGACCAAATCGTAGCTGAGTTCAGGGCAGGGCGGCTCCGCGGAATATGTAGCGTAGGCGTCCTCACTGAGGGATTCGACAGCCCGAATATCGACTGCATCGTTCTGCTTAGACCAACGCTGTCCAGAGGGCTCTACGCCCAGATGGTTGGCCGCGGTCTTCGCCCGCACCAATCGAAACAAGACTGTCTAGTGCTGGACTTCGCCGGGTGCATTGCAGAACACGGGCCGATCGATCTTCTCGACGGAGATCCCATTGTTATGGCCACCTGCGCGGAGTGCCGCGAGTCGTTCAGTCGCGCCATCGGCGAGTGCCCGGTGTGTGGCTGGCAGATCCCCAAACAGGAAATTGAGCGGCTGGAGGCTACGGAGCGCGAGCGCAGGATGCACGGCGACAAAGCGTCAAGGCAGTCCATCCTTTCGGAGCCAGAGACGCACAAAGTCGATGCGATCATTGTCTCTCGTCATCAGAAAGTCAATAATCCAGACTCGCTACTAGTGCAGTACCGTTGCGGAATGTCGATGTTTCGGGAATGGGTGTGCCTGGATCATGAAGGCTTCGCAGGAAAGAATGCACATCAGTGGTGGCGAGCGCGCTTTCCCGATGAGTCCGTGCCTTCAGTTGACGACGCGATTGGAGACATGTTCCTGAGCCAGCGGCTCTTGGAGTGGACAAAGACGGTCACGGTTGCGCGGTCGGGTCGGTACTTCGATGTGGTGGACTACAACAGGATAACAGTAGGAGACAACTGATATGGCATCACTAGTGAACGGTAGCAGCGGAGTTAGAATTGCATTTACGTGCTTAGACGGAAAAAGGAGGAGCCTAACAATCGATAGAGCGCTGACTCCCTGGCAAAGGGCTGCATATAAGAAGCACATCGAGGCAATGCTTGCTTCTGCAAAGAGCGGACTCGCATTGCCAAATGATACACTAGTGTGGCTTGAAAATGTTGACCATGATGTAATCAGCAAGCTTGAGAAATTCGGTGTCCTAAAAAGAAAAGAAGACGATCAGTGTGGGCATGTTATCGAAATTACACCTAATCCTCAATGCACTGCTGATGCTACAAGCCGAGTAGATCGAATAGCCCTTAGGCCGCGAGAGGCTGCTGAGTCTCTCGGAATGAGCGAAAAGGGGCTATGGAATATCACATACCCACGTGGATCGCTTCATTCTGTGAAAGTTGGGAGTCGTACTCTCTATTTCATTCACCACATTAAGCAGTGGGCCAACGAACAGTTAGTTCGTCAGGAACAAAAGGCAGACGAAATATGACAGACCTCCTAACTCAAGCACTAAAGCTCGCGCAGCACGGATGGGCCATCCATCCGTGTCTTCCGCGGCAGAAGATCCCGGCCACTAAACACGCCGTCAAAGACGCCACAACGGACGAGCAGCAAATTCGCGTGTGGTGGGAGCGATGGCCCGAGGCGAACATCGCGATCGCATGCGGCAAGCCTAGCGGTGTCTACGTTGTTGATGTTGACGTGTCTGCGGCAGGCGACGTGGACGGCCGACAATCGCTTCGGGAATTCCCGGAACTCCCAGACACAGTACGACAGGACACTCCGCGTGGTGGTTTCCATGCGTTTTTTAGGACCGATAACCCGCCCAAGAACAAGAACGCTTTCCGGCCCGGAATCGATATTCGTGGTGACGGATACTACGTGATTGCTGCGCCGTCAATCCATCCGAACGGCAAGCCATACATCTGGACGCCTGATCGAGCACCGTGGGAATTCGAGTTATCCGAATTTCCGTACTTCATGCGTCCAGCCACCAAGGCGCCGTGGGAGGCGGTACCGGCACAATCGACCCAACCACCTATACTCCCCGATGACGACAATCTCCGTCGCGCTAGTCTGTACCTACAGCAATGCGACCCGGCCGTACAGGGAAACGGGGGTCACGACAGGCTACTCTGGGCATCGGTGGCGATGGTTCACGGATTCATGTTATCCGACAAGCATGCCCTAGACCTGCTGATTCGCGAGTACAACCCACGATGCCTCCCGCCATGGAATCTCGACGACCCACGCGACCGCAAGGACTTCGAGCGAAAGGTCAATGAGGCCCGAAAGCTCGTTCCGAAAGAGCAGCCCGGCTGGTTACTCAACGACGCGGCTTACGCCCCGGCGCCGCCAAACGTGAGCATCGATATTAACGCCATACGGAGAAACGCAGTGCCGAAAGGTCCGGTCTCCGAGGGGGCATACTTAAGCCAAGACGCAGAACTTCGCTACCTCACGCAACCAACTGGCCTGCTTGGGGAGCTATGCGGATGGATCAACGGCATATCAATTCGCCGTCAGCCATTCCTGTCGTTAGCGGCAAGTCTGGCATTCCTAGGAGCGCTTTTTGGCCGCAAGATCAGTGACCATCTCAACAATCGCACGAACCTCTATTGCATGGGAGTAGCACCGTCGTCAGCGGGGAAGACGAAGATCCTGTCGTGCCTGCGCAGGCTCTCTGCGGAGGCCGGATGCGTGGGGCTAATCGGAGGAGATGGGTTCGCTAGTGACTCAGCAATCGAAAAGCGCCTAGCTCGCCAACCGTCAACCGTGTTTCTTCTGGATGAGATCGGCCATCTGTTCACGCACATCAAATCAGGTGCCAACCAACATACAGTTCGCATCATCCCAACGCTAATGAAGCTCTATTCGGCAGCAGGCGATATCTACCTCAACCGCGAATACGCCGAAGACGAAAAGCAAGTTCAGATAGTCGAACCATGTTGTTGTATCTACGGGACATCGACTGAATTACGGTTTACGGCTGGCATCAGTGAAGATGAGCTAGAGGACGGCTGGCTGTCCAGGTGCCTCGTATTCAGAACCGAGGGACGACCAGAGAAGCAGCGAATAAAATACAGCATCAAGACCCCACAGTCAATAGTACAGCAGGTTCTAGACTGGCACACGCGCAAGATCGAGGTTCACACAGAACCAGGCGACCTAACAGGAGTACTTCAGGGCTCAACTGCCGCACTACTGCCGGCGCCTCCGCCGAAGATCGAGGTGGAAACGGAGCCGGACGCAGAGTGCGCTTTTGTGGAATTCGATAGAGAAGCCACTAGAAAGGCAAGCCAGTATCCGAGGTATGATGCAATCTGGATGAAGTCGGAAGAGAACGCCCGCAAAATTGCACTCATCGTGGCTGCATCAGAGAACTTCGATTCTCCATGCATCACAATAGCAAACGCCGAGTACGCAATACGGCTAATTCGCTATCTCATCACGGATTTCTGCGGGACACTAGCAACTGCCATTACCACGAATTCAGTGGACAGCCAGAAACAGCGCCTACTGTCGGTAATCAAGCAAGCTGGCACCAGCGGATGCAAACGCAGCGAACTAACAGTGCGCAGCCAATGGACAAAGAAGCGAGAACGGCAGGCGCTTCTTGATGACCTCATAGAAGCAGAGCAGGTTGTTGTTGAGTGCCAGCCCCCTAGGTCTGTGGGGAGGCCGGCGGTTGTATATTGGACGACCACAAACTACCGAAAGCACATGGATCAGAAATGAGCGAGTCTTTCGTAATCATTTTGCCATTACCTCCTCGTGAGCTATCTCCGAATTGCGCGGTCGCAACAGCTGGCGGCCGGTTTGCTAAGGCAAGCGCAACGAAACGCTATCGCAGACTAGCAAAGCAGGCAGTAGAAGCCGTGCAGATTGATTCGACTCCCTGGGGCAAGATGTCAGTGCAGGCACTGTTCTGTTGGCCCACGAAGAGGCGACGCGACCAAGACAATGCGATAGCCTCATTGAAGTCTGCGTACGATGGAATCGTTGATTCCGGGTTGATTTGCGACGACGACTACAACCATATGCAACGACTATCGCCTGAGTTCAGCATTGACCGCAAATATCCTCGCGTGGAACTTACGATCACCAGAAGGGACACAAGGTGATTCCTGAAGAAAAAGAGCACGAGATACTCCGTCTTCTAGCGCAGGAAACGCCGCTGCAAGCAATAGCTCATAGAACAGGCGTGTCATACAACACAATCCACAGAATCGCTACAGCGACAGAAGGAAGATGGAGACGAAAACGAAATGGAAATCAGGAGTGGATTCGCAACGGAAGGCGCTGCCCTGGATGCGGCGCAAAGGTCACGCGGTGGCCGTGTCTTTTCTGTAATCCCGTAATTGGAATCACAGACGAGAACAAAAACGCACACGAAATCGAGCGAAAGAGAACAGAGTGCCAACCAGCCGTTGAGTTTCAGCAAATCGCTGAGGATATAATCGCCCTCGACAACTTGGGATTGATCGATAACGTCTTGCTCAGCAGCCTCGCAGACCGCGCGAGAGAAAGCGTTGGCAGATTACGGGAGAAACGAGATGACGAGAAAAACAGCCGTACAACTCATTAAGACAGCAAGGCGACCAAAAGACACCGGTTGGTTTGCGTCATTAAGTGAATATGACAGAAAGTACGTCATGACGATCATACGTGAGCTACGCAAGGACCCTTCCGTTCCGATTCTTCCTGTAGCACGCCTGCTCAAAGAAGAGTTAGGACTTAGTTTGTCCACCGAAACCATCCGCAAAACCCTCCGGGAGATGATCGTCAATGACAAAACGTAAACCAAAAGACCTTGTTTCAGATGCCAAAACACAGGATATACAACTCGAACTCTCCAGGGCGAAAACTGAAGCGGCAAGGTGGCGGCGCCGCTATAAAGACGCCATTGCGTCTGCTTCGTCTTATCAGGAGCAAGTGGAGTTCCTCCTCGGAGTCGCCGGCAAGCCACCAACACAAGACTTCCAAATTCCCGTCGGCAAGCCATCCAGTGGGGTGGCTGTCGTCGTGCCGGCAACCGACTGGCATGTAGAAGAGCGAATTTCGCTTGAGTCTACGAACGGCAAGAACCACTTTAACTTAGAAGAGGCAGAAAAGCGTATCAAGCGGTTCTACGGCAAGATCCTTCACCTTATCCAGTGGCAACAGCGACTCGCACCTGTTGCGGAAATCTGGCACCCAATCCTTGGTGATCTGTTGACCGGATACATCCACGAGGAACTTATCGAGACCAACGAACTAAGCCCCACTGAGGCGTCGCTATTTCTTCAGGAGATGATCTGTTCCGGAATTGACCTGCTGCTACGTAAGACCAAGCTTCCGATTTACGTACCCACTTGCGTTGGCAATCACGGCCGCACTACACCGCGAAAGCGCATCAAGACAAGTGCGCAAAACAGCTTCGAGTGGCTGCTGTACATGACGCTTGCGAAGTTCTACGCGAAGAACAATCGCATCCACTGGATGATAGGCCGTGGCTACCACAACACCCAGAGAATCATGGGCCGTCGCGTACGATTCCACCATGGAGACGGCTTACGGTATCAGGGCGGGGTAGGCGGAATCACGATCCCGGTCAATAAAGCCATAGCGCAATGGGATAAGGCACAGGCCGTTGACGCAGACGTATTCGGCCACTGGCACACGTTCCTGTGGGGATACAACAAATGGATCTGCTGCGGATCGCTAATGGGCTACTCTGAGTATTCCGTCGAGATCAAGGCAGAACACCAGCATCCAACGCAGACATTCATCGTAATCGACAGGCGCTATGGCGTCACCGTGGCGGCGCCGATCTTCGTCACCTCAGCCAAGAGAGAGCAACAGTGAGAACCTTCGACACAGGCGCAACACGCGACGACGACAACGAAAAGCTTGATTACGAAGGATTTCTTAGTCCGGCTGTGCTACGGCGATTCGCAGAGTACATGCACGAACACCGTAGGCAGTCCGACGGAAAGATGCGCCCTAGTGACAATTGGCAGAAGGGAATCCCACTAGACGCCTACATGAAGTCAATGTGGCGTCACTTCGTAGAGGCATGGACAGCTCACCGCTCCGGTGACAAGAACAAAGAGGAGTGCCTCTGCGCATTGCTATTTAACGTTATGGGCTACCTTCACGAACACCTCCGCAGGATAAGCAATGAGACCAACTCGCATCTTCCTTGACTTAGACGACGTGCTTAATGACTTCACAATGCACGCCCTGCGTGAAGTGGGTTGCCCGGTGTGGGCAGACCACTGGAGCAGCTACAACCCAGCATGGGGATGGGACATCGTTGGCGCCGCGAATCACCTTCACCCGAACGCTCACCGCAATCCATTCACGCCGGAGTCGTTCTGGACACGAATCACTTCGACAACGTGGATCACAACACCACGATCTGATCTATTCATGCCACTTATCAGGAGGTGCAGAAAGCTCGTGGGGGAAGGCGGCGTATGTATCCTCACATCCCCAACGATTGACCCTGAGTGTCACTCCGCCAAGGCTGTGTGGATCAAGAAACACTGCCCTGCGTGGCTCCAGCGACAATACCTAATTGGACCTCCGAAACACATGTGTGCCAACCACAACGCTGTGTTAATAGACGACAGAAATAAGAATATAGAGGAATTCCGAAATCACGGAGGACACGCCATAATGGTCCCGCGGCCATGGAACACCCTCTACGCATTAACACGCAAGGCAAGAATCTACGTTGATGCGGCTCTGGACGCGATCTTCATCTAGGATAGCATAATGCTCACATCACAAGAGCGCGGAATCTGGCTGCAAACACTCAACTGGCTAAGGGCAAATCACAGAAGCAAACACCCAGTTGTTGTACGTTCCGTCAAGATGCGCAGAGATAGATGCGGAGATACAGAATTGCGATGTCGCCTATTTTTAATTCGCATCAATAGCACTCTGCCACTTCAATCCAGGGTCGATACTCTCCTACATGAATGGGCCCACGCGATGGCGTGGTACGCCCCGGAGCACAACGACGATCATGGACCGGAGTGGGGAGTCGCACACGCACGGATCTACTCTGCATGGGAAAAGTGGACAGGAGAAGGCAAATGAACAACCTAGTACCCATGCAACTTTCCTCAAGAAACCGAATCATTCACGGAGATTGCCTGGATGCGCTCTATGGCGAGATCCACGTACCACAGATGATCTTCGCTGACCCGCCAGACAATATCGGGCTGAAGTACGCCAGTTCCGTGGACAGCATGCCAGATAAGGAGTACACTATATGGCTGGCTAAATGCATAGAGGCGTTCATCTTTTCGGCACCGATCGTCTGGTTGTCATATAACGCCCGCTGGACATTCACTGTAGGCGCAATCGTACTCGATCTGATGAAGCATCATGACTGGCTATTGGCGAAACCGTGCGTCCAGACATTCACATTCGGACAACACAACTCCAGAGACCTCGGAAACAACCACAGGCCACTCCTGCGGTTGATGCGCCGCGGAACGTCACTCTACCCAGACGCAATCAGAGTCGCATCATGGAGACAACAGCACGGCGACAAGAGAGCGAATCCGAAAGGCCGCGTTCCAGGAGACGTATTCGACTTCCCTCGCGTAACTGGAAACTCTGCACAGCGCCGCAGGTGGCATCCGACACAGCTACACGAAGACCTCGTAGAGCGCTGCATCCTGCTGTCAACGCAAACCGGCGAGCGAGTATTAGACCCGTTCTCCGGTACTGGCACTACGCTGCGAGTATGTAAGAGAGTCAACCGCTGCTGTACGCTAATAGAATCAAGCAGCGAATACTGCGCTCACCTATGCCATGAACACGACATACCAGTGGAGGAGTTATTAACTACGGGTGCTGTGGCTCAAGCGCCGGGTCGCCAGCCGGGCTGGCCCAATAACCATGCTGCGCAATGATTTTCCGAACAGTCCGAGGGCTCCATTTATGACCGCGACACTTGCCAACAACAGTTTCAAGGAAGTCGGCAATCCATGCGGATGACTTGTCTTCGTTTGCGCAAATACACGCCCACTGAATCGCCTGCCTCTCTTGCTCACACCGCACAAGCCGCTTCGGGTCCTTTGGGTCCTTCATCCAGCCGATAGGAATCCTGCCAGTCGTTCGCTCTCCGTTTTGACGCTTTCTATCGAGCCCTCGCTTTGTGCGATATCGTATCCTAGACCGTTCATACTGAGCAAACGAGACTAGGATATTCTCGTATAGCTCACCCTCTGGAGTGGTTGCAGGCGGCGGGCCGTCCACGTATTCGATGGTTGCTCCAGCCGACTGGACCTCTTGCTTTATTGTCAGGAACACCAACATATCGCGGGCCAGCCGATCACTGCTGTCCACCAGGAGCACATCGCCGGGCTTCAGCGCGTTGAGGGCGGCCTGAAGCCCGGACCTCTCGAAGATCCCGCCGCTTGCCTTGGGGTCGTGGTAGATGGCCCGGACCCTGCGGCCGGACGCCTCCGCGTGCTTCCTGATCCTACGCTCCTGATCTTCGCATGACCTGCACTCGCTTGCCTTGGGCCGTGGGCTGAATCGCGTCAGCCCGATTACTTGTTGCTTGCTCATGTTACTTGCCTTTTAGTAGTGATTGCCTGCTTTCGCGCCTCGTCAACGATACGGCCGAAGGCGGTCAGTACAGAACTCGCATGAATAGACGGTTCCTCGGCGAGAGCCCACAGAATACTTGTCAGAAGCCGAGCTGCTTGCGGGGTGTAGTTGAGATCCCCGAGGCGCTTGACGTGTTTTCGCTGCAACCGCTCTTTGTTGGTTGTCGATCTACGTGCCATGGTTGCCTGCCTTATAGTGTTCTTTAGCGATTTCTGTGAGACAGTCCTTGCACGTTGGAAGTCTTCGTTCTACTTCGAGCGGACACCAAACAAATCGCCTGCATTTTGTTGGCACATCGTAAACGTACTTCTTTATCTCCGGTTTTGTCTTCTGATTGCTTGCCATGCACCAGCAGTCGCGGTTCCTTACACACCATGGTAATTTCGACATAGTTGCCTGCCTTAAGCTGTCGGTTGTCAGTTGAGCGATGCCATAAATACAGTACATTCCCGCGCCGGTAGAGCTTCGTGGCCGTGTTCGTCACTCTCGAACGTCACGAAAAAGAACGTCATTCCTGGACACTGCGGGCAAAATACAGAGAATAACATGGTCTAGTTGCCTGCCTTGGGTTGTCGGTTGTCGGTTGTGATATAGAATGCCTCCTCGTAATCGGCTTCCGCTCGGTGTTGTAGAATCAGACGGAGTGTTGCGTTAGGGTCCATGGTTGAGGTCTCCAAGGTATCGGGGTTGGCGGAGATCACTAAAACTTGACCGTGATAACGTCGTGTTCCTGCGTACAGGTTGGCGCTCGATCAACACAGAACCGGAAAGTATCAAACGCATCGCGGAGAGTGATTGGCTCTGAGGTTGTGAGGTGAAGGGTGTGGTCGGGTGTCGTGAGAATCAGGTGTCGGGTAGGGTTCATGGTTGCACCTCAAATCGAATTTTCACTTCAGAACCACGATACGAGATAATCGCGCAATCTAGATTAGTGTCGCACAAGATAGCCCTGCGCAGATCGGCCACACGAAGATCGACCCCGCACAGATTGGCGCCACTCAGATTGGCATAGCGAATGTCGGCTCCGCACAGATCGGCATCGTGCAGGTTGGCCCCACTCAGGTCGGCCACACGCAGATCGGCGCCACGCAGGTCGGCGTCACGCAGATTGGCCCCACGCAGGTCGGCATAGCGCAGTTCGGCGCCACGCAGATTGGCATAGCGAAGGTCAGCGCTGCTAAGGTCGGCATAGAGCAGATTGGCCCCACGCAGGTCGGCCACACGCAGGTCGGCATAGCGCAGTTCGGCGCCACGCAGATTGGCCCCACGCAGATTGGCCCAACGCAGGTCGGCCTTTTCGCCTTCCGCTTTGCCTTCGAGCCAAGATGCGTGCTTCGCAAGAATCACCTTCAGTTTATCGATAGTCATGGTGTAGCCCCTCTAGTGAACATGGTGAAAACGGGTTCATCCACTGGGAATCCGATGGTATGACGGTGGCGAAGGGGAATTCCTGGATGGCCGT